>WNGJ01013316.1_pt1 | contig 22921 bp, 23 predicted proteins | sample 5400611 | NCBI WGS metagenome assembly WNGJ01 (sample SAMN13153375, study PRJNA577476) | soil metagenome | isolation source: 40 cm soil or saprolite under Garry oak tree replicate 1 | place: USA:California | collected 2016-06-15
GAGCTGGCGGTCATGGTCGACACCTTCCGCCCGCTGGCGCTCGGCGAGGCCGGGCTGGCCTGCGAGGACCCGGGCTACGCCTGGACATGGGCGGGCCGGCACAGCGGCGGCTGACTACGCTGACGGGGTGACCGGACCGCAGACGAAGGGGATCGCCCGACCGATCCGGCTCTTCGGCGACCCGGTGCTGCGGACTCCCACCGACCGGGTGGTCGACTTCGACGAGTCGCTGGCCCGGCTCGTCGAGGACATGTTCGCCTCGATGTACGCGGCCGACGGTGTCGGCCTGGCCGCGAACCAGATCGGCGTCGGGCTGTCGGTCTTCGTCTACGACTGCCCGGACGCCTCCGGGAAGCGGCACGTCGGGCACGTGGTCAACCCGGTGCTCGTGTCCACGGCGGGCGACGTGGACGACGACATCGAGGGGTGCCTGTCCGTCCCCGGCCTGCACTACGAGAACCCGCGCCCGTCGTACGCGGCGGTCGAGGGAGTGGACGTCGCCGGGGCACCGGTCCGGGTGGCCGGCGACGGCGTGCTCGCCCGCTGCCTGCAGCACGAGACCGACCACCTGCAGGGGCTGCTCTTCCTCGACCGCCTGCACGGGCGCACCAAGCGGCGCGCGATGCGCGAGGTGATGTCGGCCGACTGGTCCGACCTGGACTAGCTGGCCGCCGGCAGCACCTCGACTCAGCCGGGGTCGGCGATGGCCGCCGGGGCTCAGCCGGGGTCGGTGTTGACGGCGAGGGCCTGCTCGGCACCGCGGCCGCGGGCGTCCCGGATCCGCCAGATCGACAGGGCGATCGCGGCATAGAGGATCGTCATCGGCAGGGCCCAGGCGGCCTCGTGGTTGCCTAGCCAGCGCAGCAGGTTGAGCGCGGCGAGGACCAGGAATCCGTAGATCAGCCAGGCCGGCGCCAGCCCGAGATCGCTGGAGGCGAGCAGCGCCTCCGCCTCGGCCCGGGCGGCCGGTCGCAGCGGCTCAGGCACCGCCTCGCCGCGCCGGGCCGCCCGGCGTACCAGCCGCCATTCACCCTCCCCGAGCGGGTGGTCGCGTCGAACGCGCATCTCGAGCACCCGCAGCGGCACCAGCCGCCGCCGATCCCGCCCCTCGCCAGCCACCACCGCAACCTAGCGCCGCCGACCTCGTCATGGTCCGTCCTCGCGCCGAACCTGACCGGGCACGACCCGAGCGCGACCCGAGCGAGGCACGGCCCGGTTACCCGCGGTCGGTCATCGTGTAGCGCAGCCTCGCCATCCCGTTCTCCGCGGCGGGCGCGATGCCCGCCTCCGCGAAGAGGCCGTCGATGCGGCCGGCCAGGTCCACCGGGTCCCAGCGGGAGCCGCCGTTCTCGATGACCGCGGCCGAGGTCCACGGCCGGTAGAGCTCCACCGCGTCCCCCTGCACGCCGAAGACCTTGCCGCTGATGTGCGCGGAGGCGTCGCTGCACAGGAACGCGACCAGCGGCGCGACGTTGTCCGGGTGCCAGAAGTCGAAGGCGCCCGGCTCGGGGCCGCCCGGGATCGCCCCGTACGCCCCCTCGGTCATCCGGGTCCGCGCGGCGGGAGCGATGGCGTTGCAGGTGACCGCGAGCTTCGCCGTCTCCATCGCCACGATCGTGGCGAACGCGGCGATGCCGGCCTTCGCGGCACCGTAGTTGGACTGGCCGAAGTTGCCGAGCAGGCCGGACGTCGACGCGGTGCAGACGATGTGACCGGGTCCACCCCGAGCCTTCCAGTGGCCGACCGCCGCGTGCGTCGGCGCGTAGTGCCCACGCAGGTGCACGCGGATCACCGTGTCCCACTCCTCGGCGGTCATGTTCACCACGGTTCGGTCCCGGAGCACGCCGGCGTTGTTGACCAGCGCGTCCAGCCGGCCGAACTCCGACACCGCGGTCGCGACCAGGCGGTCGGCCACCTCCACCTGCGAGACGTCGCCCTCGACCAGTGCGGCCGACCCGCCGGACGCCTTGATCTCGTCGACGACGGCCGAGCCGGCAGCAGCGTCGTACTCGTTGAGCACGACCGCCGCGCCCTGTCGCGCGCACTCCAGCGCCTCGCCGCGGCCGATCCCGCGACCGGCCCCGGTCACCACGACGACCCTGTCGTCCAGCAGGCCCATGCCCGGCACGGCGGCCTCCTCCCGGCGTCGCTGGCTGCTGAGGTGAGCCTGCCACGCCCTGCCGGCGCTGGTCAGCCCGGTCCGGGGGCTTGCCGGTCAGTCACAGCCCAGCGCCCGCGGTACGTAGAGCCCATGCCGGAGGGCACGCAGGACTGCGATGGCGCGGCTGGGCGCGCGGACGCGGGCCGAGATGGTCTCGACGTGGCCGGCGACGGCGGAGTCCGGTATCCCTAGGGCTGCGCCGATCCGCGCGTCGGGCCAGTCCTCGATGAGCAGGCCGAGCAGCCGCAGTTCGACCGGGGTGAGCCCGTAGAGCTCGCCGGCCGCGGACAGCAGCACGACCGCGCGGAGGTGGTCGGGAGGTTCCCTCGTACAGCTCAGCACGGTGACACGCAGGTGCCTGTCCGGCTGGTCCCGGTCTCCGGCCGGGCACAGGAACGAGCCGTGCGACGCGCCGCCGGACACGAGATCCGCCGCGACGGCGGTCACCGGCGACTCCCGGGTCAGCAGCCGGTGCTGCGCCAGGCCGGGCAGCGGCATCGTGCGGCCGGCTCCGGTCAGCACGACCCCGGCCAGCGCGCGGCTCACCATCCGAGCGGCCGTCGCGAGGGCTGGCAGCCGGTCGATCGCGCTGGCGATGGTCGGGGCCAGCACCCCGACGAGGTCGCGCGCGGCGTCGGTCGGATGTGCGGTGGTGTCGGTGAGCAGGCCGAGAAAGCCGACGTGCCGGCCGTCCGGGGCGAACAGGCCGACCGCCAGGCCCTCCTGGAAGCCGGCCGGCCACAGGTAGTCCATCCAGGCAACGGTCTCCTCCGGCGGAACCGGACTGTCGCGCAGGCACAGGGGCGGGCGCGGCCGGCTAAGGCCGACCAACTCCAGTTCCTCGTTCGCCGCCGGAGTCCTGAAGTACGCCTGCAGTGGCGCGGCGGCGCTGCCGTCCAGCAGCGGGAGGTACACATCCCGCTCCGGGTCGAGCACCGCGATCCAGGCGCCCTCGAAGGGCACGATCCGGTGCAGCGGCTCGAGCAGGGCGACGGCCCGATCCTCGACCGCGGCGGGTGCCGAGGCGATCCGGGCGACCTCCGCGGCGACATCGAGGGCGTGCGGGCACTGCGTCACCGCCCGGCTGGTCGCCGTGCCGGCCGACGACGCGATCCCGCTCACCTCAACCGCAACCTCCATCGCGCCTGGCGGAAGGTCCGCCAGCGCATCCCCTCGCGCTGCGCGAGGTCTGGTCTTCCCGCTCGCCACCGGACCGAAACGAAACCGCCCTTTCACCGCATGGGACGGTCCGCACGCGATGGCCCGCAGGCCGTCGTGACCGGGCCTCCGCCCAGCATCCGGTCACTCCGGGTCAGTCCGCGCGCCGGACCGGGCGGCCGCGAGGCCGAGCACGCGGGGCATGCCGGGGCGGAGCAGGGACTCGGCAAGCCGAGGCGTTCACGGCTTGCTCAGGTCGTCACGGGCAACGAGCTCAGGCCGCGGATGACGAACTCGGGGCGCCGGGTCGGCTCTCCGGCGAGCGCGAGCCGGGGGAAGCGGGTCAGCAGCGTGGCGAGGGAGACCTGCAGCTCGACCCTGGCGAGAGGGGCACCGAGACAGTAGTGGATGCCGGCGCCGAAACCGATGTGCGGGTTGTCCGCGCGGCCCACGTCCAGCCGGTCCGGCTCGGCGAAGACGTCGGGATCGCGGTTGGCGGCACCGAGCAGCGCGGCGACCTTCGCCCCCGCCAGGATCGGGACGTCGCCGATCACGGCGTCGGACACCGCGGTCCGCTCGAACAGCTGCAGCGGCGAGTCGTACCGGATGAGCTCCTCGACCGCGGTCGGGACCAGCGCCGGGTCGGCCCGCAGCCGGGCCAGCTCGCCCGGCCACCGCAGCAACGCCAGCACCCCGTTGCCGACCACGTTGACGCTGGCCTCGTGCCCCGCCATCTGCAGCAGCACGGCGGTGGCGACCAGCTCGTCCTCGGTCAGCCGCGACCCGTCGGCGTCCCGGGTGGCGATCAGCGACGAGAGCAGGTCCTCGCCCGGCTCGCGCCGCCGCCACGCGATCAGCGACCGCACGTACGCCACGTACTCGGCCGCCGCCCGCTCGGCGGTCGCCCGCTGCTCGCCGGTCACGCCGTACTCGTACATCTTCACGATCGCGTTGGACCACGGCCGCAGCAGCCCGCGGTCGGACGGCGGCACTCCCAGCAGGTCGGCGATCACCGCGACCGGCAGCGGCTCGGCGTACGGGGGCAGCAGGTCGACCACGGAGCCGTCCGCGCCGGCGTCGGCCACCGCGTCGGCCAGGCCGGACGCGATCGCGGCGATCCGGCGCCGCATCCGCTCCACGTGCCCGCGGCCGAACGCGCCGGCGACCAGCCGCCGAAGCCGGGTGTGCACCGGTGGCTCGTTCTCCAGCATCGAGTGCAGGTGCAGCAGCGCGTACGCCGGCAGCGACTCCTCCGGCCACCGCATCCGCCAGACCCGCCCCAGCCGCCGGTCCCGCAGCACCGCGTCCGCGTCGGCGTGCCGGAACGTCAGGAACATGCCGAGGCCGTCGTGCCAGAGAACCGGTGTCGAGGCGCGCATCGCCGCGAATAGCGGGTACGGATTCGAGACCAGCGCGCTCGACGTGGGATCGAACTGCACGCACCCCTCCCTCCGCCGGTCTGACGTTACGCGCGGCGACACGCCAGCGCGGGCGGGCAGACCTCCAGGACGGCGAGAGGGCGGACCATGTCATCCGTGACGGGGGACAGGCCCCTCGTCTTCGCGCACCGGGGCTCGTCGTACGCGCTTGCCGAGCACACGCTCGGCGCGTACCTCCGGGCGATCGACGAGGGCGCCGACGGGCTGGAGTGCGACGTCCGACTGACCCGCGACGGCCACCTGGTCTGCGTGCACGACCGGCGCATCGACCGCACCTCCTCCGCCAGCGGGGTGCTGTCCGAATTCGACCTCGACGACCTGCGGGGGGTCGACTTCGGCTCGTGGCGGGCCGACCTGCCGGACTCGGCGGACGCCTTCATCGAGGACCGGGACAGCACCGAGGCGCCGGTGCTCACGCTGGAACGGCTACTCGACGTGGTGCTCGGCGCCGAGCGCCCGGTCCGGCTGCTGATCGAGACCAAGCACCCGACCCGGTACGCCGGGCTGGTCGAGCAGCAGCTGGTCCGGCTGCTGCGCCGGTTCGGCGTGGCCGAGCCGCCGCGGCGGGAGGCCTCGCCGGTCGCGGTGATGAGCTTCGCCCCGACGGCGCTGCGCCGGATCCGCCTGCTGGCGCCGAACCTGCCCACGGTGCAGCTGTTCGAGCGGGTCCCGGTGCTGCGCCGGGACGGCTCGCTGTCCCCGGCTGCCGACATCGCCGGCCCCGGGATCGACATCGTCCGCGGACATCCCCGTTACCCGAAGCTCGTGCATGCGCGCGGGCACTTGGTCTACGTGTGGACGGTCGACGAGCCCGAGGACATCGACCTGGTGTTGTCCGTCGGCGTCGACGGCATCATCACGGACCGACCGGCCGACGTGCTCGCTCGGCTTGCCGCTGAGCACTGACCGGCTCCCGCTCGTCCTCGCCGCCCAGGTGGTAGCAGCGGGTGTGATGCTCGACGATCCGTCCTAGCAGGTGGGCCAGCGCGGCGCGCTCGTCCTCGTCGAGCGGCGCGAGCACCTCCTCGCTGACCTCGCGCCCGACCACCTCCAGGCGTCGCAGCGCGGTCTTCCCGGCCGGCGTGATCTCCAGCGAGTGCCGGCGCCGGTCGGCGGGGTCCCGCCGTCGCTCGACCAGCCCGGCCTTCTCCAGGATGTCCACCAGCGAGACCAGGTCGCTCGGGTCGAGGACGAGTCGCTCGCTGACCTCGCGCTGCGACACCGGTTCGAGTGCGGCCACCACCCTCAGCACGCCGACGCAGCCCGGGCGGAAGCCCACGTCGATCGCCCATTGCTCGCGAGCCATTCGCTCGCCCATGGTGCGTCGGGTGATGTGCGCGAGGCGATGCGTGAGCGTCGAGAGGTCGAGCGTCACGCCCTGAGCATAGGAGCTTGACCGAGGGCCCGTCCAATGATGGGATGCGCCCATGAACTCACAGACACCGGCGATCATCGAGGTGTCCAGCCTGGAGAAGCGGTTCGGTGACGTCGAGGCGGTCCGCGGCGTCGAGTTCCAGGTCGAGGCGGGGGAGACCTTCGGGTTCCTCGGCCCCAACGGCGCCGGCAAGTCGACCACCATCAACATCCTCTGCACGCTGGCCCGACCGACGGCGGGCACGGCCCGGGTGGCGGGTCATGACGTGGTGACCGAGCGCGACGCCGTCCGGCGCACGATCGGCCTGGTCTTCCAGGACCCGACCCTGGACATCGAGCTGACCGCCGAGCAGAACCTGCGCTTCCACGCCGAGCTCTACGGCGTGCCCAAGGCCGGCCTGAGCGAGCGGATCGACGACATGCTGCGGATGGTCGGGCTCGCCGACCGGCGCGGCAGCCAGGTGCTGACCTTCTCCGGCGGCATGCGGCGGCGGCTGGAGATCGCCCGCGGCCTGCTGCACTCGCCGCGCGTGCTGTTCCTGGACGAGCCGACGATCGGGCTCGACCCGCAGAGCCGGGCCTCGGTGTGGGACTACATCGGCGCGCTGCGCCGCCGGGAGGACATCACCGTCTTCCTCACCACCCACTACATGGACGAGGCGGAGCACTGCGACCGGATCGCGATCATCGACTCCGGTCGGATCGTCGCGCTGGACACGCCCGAGGCGCTCAAGGCCGCAGTCGGCAAGGACCGGGTGCAGATCACGACGTCCGACGACGAGGCCGCGATCGCCGCGCTGCGCAGCCGCTTCGGCATCGAGGCCGGCATGCACTCCGGCGAGGTGACGTTCGCGGTCCCGGACGGCGAGCGCTTCGTGCCGCGGCTGTTCGCCGAGCTCGGCGTGCCCATCCAGACCGTGAGCGTCGCCCGCCCGACGCTGGACGACGTGTTCCTCGCCCACACGGGCACCACCATCCGGGACGCCGAGGCGAGCCGCGTCGACCGGATCCCCGCGATGTTCCGCGCCGGGAGGCGATGAGCGATGAGCAGCACACGAGGCCCCGGCCGGGGACCCGGTCGGGCCGCGGAAAGCGCGCCCGACCCCGCCGCCGGGCTCCCCGTGGACCCACTTGGCGACAGGCCCGGCCTCGACCCTGCCGCGCCCGCCACGGAAGGCTGGAGCGACCCGGCCGCTGTGGCTCCGGGGCGCCAGGCCAAGCCCGACGGCGGGGCCGGCTCCGCTCTCGCCGGCGCCGATGGCAGGGCGGGCACCGACCCTGGCGCCGGCTCGACAGCCAGCACGCCGGGCGCCGCGACCCGCCCGGCCGTTCCCCCCGGCCGCCGCGGCGACCGGAGCCGCGTCTGGGCCGGCGACGGCCTCCGGCCCGGTGAGCCCGGGGGCGGGGACACGGACGTGCTGGCGCCGGTGGCGCCGGTCCGGCTGGCCGCCTCCGGCCCGCGGCACGCGCTGCGTGCGGTCAAGGTGGTGTGGCAGCGGGAGATGATCCGCTTCGTCAAGGACCGCGGCCGGCTGATCTCCGGGCTGGCGCAGCCGCTGCTGCTGCTGTTCGTGCTCGGCAGCGGCCTGTCCGGGCTGGTCCGCGCCGGCACCGGCGGCCTGGACTTCAGGACCTTCCTCTTCCCCGGGATCGTCGCCACCTCGACGCTGTTCACCGCGATCTTCGCGGGCGTCTCGATCGTGTGGGACCGCGAGTTCGGCTTCCTGCGCGAGATGCTGGTGGCACCGGTGCCGCGCACGGCGATCCTGATCGGCAAGTGCCTCGGTGGCGCGACGGTGGCGACCGCGCAGTCGATCATCCTGCTCGCGCTGGCCGGCCTGGTCGGCGTGCCGTACTCGCCGGTGATGTTCGCGGCGCTGATCGGCCTGCTCTTCCTGACCGCGTTGAGCATCACCGCGTTCGGGTTGATGATCTCGGCCCGCATCAAGCGCTTCCAGGCGATCATGCCGATCATGCAGCTGGTGCTGACGCCGATGATGTTCCTGTCCGGGTCGATGTTCCCGCTGTCCCGCCTGCCCGCCTGGCTCACCGTGCTGACCCGGATCAACCCGCTGACGTACGCGGTGGAGCCGATGCGGCACGTCGTCTTCGACCACCTGAAGCTCGATCCGATCACCCGGCACACGCTCGACCCGGGCATCACCTGGAACGGCTGGCTGGTCCCGATCTGGCTGCAGGTGCTGGTGATCGCCGCGCTGGGCCTGGGCATGCTCGGCGTCGCGGCCGCCCAGTTCCGGCGCACGGACTGAGCGGCGGGGACGGACCGTCAGGACGGCCACCAGCTCGCAGCTCGCAAGTCGAGCAGGGCCCACCGTCGCCGGGCGCGCGCTCGGGCTCCCGGTTAGGGTTGTCCGGCGTGAGCCGACGTCCGAACGCCCGCCGCGCCGAGTCCCGCAGCCCCGCCCGCCCCGGCGAGGTCTCACCGCGGCAGCCCTGCCCGTGCGGCTCCGGCCGCCGCTACAAGAACTGTCACGGGGCGGGACTGTCACGGGGCGGGGGACGTGGTGGTGGCCCGCCCGTTCGAAGGGCTGGCCGGCGAGTGCGACTGGGTGGCGCTGCGCGAGCTGGTGCCGTCCGCGACCGCACCGCTGCGGCTGGCCGACCCCGGGTACGCCGACCGCACGGTCCTGCTCGCCACGGTGCTGCCGCTGGCGCTGCCGGCAATCGTCCGGGCCGACGGCCGGGTGCTGCTCGGGCTGCAGGTGCATGCCCGCTCCGGCGACGTCAGCCGCGATCTCGCGCACGCGCTGGAGCGGGCACTCGCCGCCGAGCCGGGCACCATGGTGTCCGCCAGCGGGCTGCCCGGCCCGGGCGCGCGGTTGCAGGACCTGCTGGATCCCGAGGCGCCGTTGCGGCCGCGGCTGCACGACGACTTCGGCTTCTGGCTGGAGGACGACGCCGGCGGCCGCAGCGCCGAGGTGCAGGCGTCGCTGGAGCGGGCGAACGCCACGGTCGTCCCGACCGTCCGACTGTCCGGCGTGCAGGCGGCGTACTGGTGCCGGATCGGGGACAGGGCGCACCTGCGCTGGGTGCGGTCCGAGGACGAGGACGCGCTGCTGGACGCGTTCGCCCGGCTGCGCGCCGCCGGCGAGCTCGCGCTCGGGGACGGCACCCGATACGCCGGGTCCTTCCGGGCGCACGGCCGGCTGGTGCCGGTCTGGGACCTGCCCGTCGACCGGCCGGCCGACACCTGGGCGGAGCCCACCGGCGCATTCGCCGGCCGGCTGGCCGTCGCGCTGGCCGCGTCGGAGCCGCTCACCGACGCCGAGCGGCGGGCGCGCGAGGGCCTGCGGGGCCGGCAGCTCACCCTCCGCTAGGGCAGCAGCATCCCGTACTCGGCGACCAGCCAGGACAGCTCGGCGGTCGAGGTCCGGGCCAGTGCCTCCGCGGAGAAGCGGTCGTCGCCGGTCACCTCGGCCACCGCGTACACGGGAGGGGCGAAGCTCCAGGCGTACGCCGGGAACCGGAAGGCCGCCTCGGCGAGCACCAGCCCGGACAGCTCGCCCTCGAACACGTCGACCGCGCACGGCCACCGGGACAGCTCCGCGTCGTACCGGCGCCAGACCAGCACGTCCGCCGGCAGTCGGGACAGCACCTCGTACGCGTCCGGCGCGAGCCCCTCGGTCAGCGTGAGCTGCCCGGTCCGGTCCGATGCCCGCCTGACCATCTGCCTGAGCGCGAGCCAGGGACCGACGCCGGTGACCTGCGCGGTCGGCCTGATCGCCCGCCGCAGGCTCAGCCGGGTGCCGGCCAGGAACCGCTCCTCGACCAGCGCGGCGGTGCCGTGGGTCAACGCCCGCGGCAGCGACGGCAGCAGGAACTGTCGCTCGAGCCGCAGGCCATGCCCCGTGAAGCTCTGCGTCACCCGCCCGCGGGCTCGAGCGGGTCGCGGACGATCGGGCAGGACATGCACCGCGGTCCACCGCGCCCGCTGCCCAGCTCGCTGCCGGCGATTCGGATCACCTCGATGCCTGCCTCCTCCAGCCGAGCGTTGGTCTCGGTGTTCCGCTCGTACGCCACCGCGAGGCGCGGTGCCACGCACAGCGTGTTGTTCCCGTCGTCCCACTGCTCGCGCTCGGCCGTCACCGGGTCCAGCCCGGTGTCGATCAGGCGGACACGGTCCAGCCCGAGGGCCCGGGCCGCCGCGGTGAGGAACGCGTCCGCGTCGCCGACCACCACCTCGTCCTCGAAGCCAGCCGAGTTGACCGGGTACGCCATCAGCGTGTCCGCCACCGGCGGGTACATCACCACGGCGTCGGTGTCGACCATCGTGCAGACGGTGTCCAGGTGCATGGTCGCGCGCTCCTGCGCGATCGGGACGACCAGCACGGTGTGCGCGAGGCTGTCGGCGAAGACCCGGCGGGCGAGCGTCTCCACGCCGGCGGGAGTGGTGCGCTGGCCGGTGCCGACGGCGAGCACGCCCGGTCCGAGCAGCAGCACGTCGCCGCCCTCGAGCCACTCGGCCCGCGGCTCGTACAGCGTCGCGGTGCCGGCGAAGCGTGGGTGCGCGAGGTAGATCGCGCGCAGCAGGGTGGCCTCCCGCCGCCGCGCCGGCATCGAGGGGCTGGTCACCGCGACCTCGTCCCGGATCCACACGCTGGAGTCGCGGGTGAACAGCAGGTTGGGCAGCGGGTCGACGACGAAGTCGTGCTCGTCCATCAGCCGGTACGTCAGCCCGCGGCCGGTCTTGAGCTCCCGCTGGGCGAGGCCGGCGATCAGCACCCCGCAGAGGTCCGACGGGTGCAGGTCGGCGAGGTACGACCCGACGACCGACCGTAGGGTCGGTCCCAGCCGGACGCCGTCGAGGACGGCCTGGATGGTCAGCTCGCGGGCGGCCGGATCCTCCAGCGCCCGCTCCAGCAGGCCCGCAACGTAGAGCACCTCGACGCCGTGGTCGCCCAGCGCCTGGGCGAACGCGTCGTGCTCCTGCTCCGCCCGGTCCACCCAGGGGATGCCGTCGAAGAGGAGCTGGTCGTTGTTGCGCGGGGTCAGCCGCTTGAGTTCGGCACCGGGCCGGTGCAGCAGCACGGTGCGCAGCCGGCCCACCTCGCTGTCGACGTAGCCGCTCACCCGCCGCACTCTAGCCGCGCGGCCGGCGCGGACGTGACCGCCGGGCCGGTAGGTTCGGGGTGGATGCAGGACCATCCCCCCGCAGGGTCGAGCAGCGCGGCGTGCGGGCGGCCCCCGGCACCGTCGCCTGTGGACGGTCTGGTCCGGCCCCGCCCCGGCGGAGGTTGCGTACCGGCCGGCGGTGACCGAAGATGCCGAAAGGTGAGATCGCAGGTCACGAGGGGTGCAGGCCGGGGAGCACCAGGTCAGGAGACCGCATGCAGGGGTTGATGCAGAGCTACCCACTCACGCTCCCGCCGGTCTTCGACCGGGCCGAGCGGCTGTTCGCGGACAAGAAGATCGTCTGGGGTACGGCGACCGGGCGGGAACGGACCACGCTGGCCGAGTGGGCCGACCGGACCCGCCGCATCGGCGGGGTGCTGGAAGCGCTCGGCGTGCCGTCCGACGGCCGGGTCGGCACCTTCGCCTGGAACACCGCCGACCACCTGGCGCTCTACTGGGCCGTCCCGGGTTCGGGCCGGGTGCTGCACGCGCTGAACATCCGGCTCTTCCCGGACCAGGTGAGGTACGTCGTCAACCACGCCGAGGACGACGTGATCTTCGTCGACCGCTCGCTGCTCGGCGTGTTCTGGCCGCAAGCGCAGACCTGCGCGACGGTCCGGCACCTCGTCGTGATGGATGACGGCGCGGCCACGGAGATCCCGGACGACCCGCGCGTGTCCCGGCTGCAGGACCTGCTCGAGGACGCGCCGCCGGTCCGCTTCGACGTGACCGACGAGAACGCCGCCGCCGCCATGTGCTACACGTCCGGCACCACCGGCAACCCGAAGGGCGTCGTCTACTCGCACCGCTCGCTCTACCTGCACTCGCTCGCCGCGCTGTCCGCGTCCGGCGGCATCGCGCTGTCCGAACGGGACACCGTGCTGCCGGTCGTCCCGATGTTCCACGCGAACGCCTGGGGCTTCGGCCAGTCGCCGCTGTTCGCCGGCGCGAATCTGGTGCTCCCCGGACCGCAGATGCAACCGGACAAGATCGTGGCGATGCTCGAAGAGGAGCGCGTCACGTTCACCGCAGGGGTGCCGACCATCTGGATGAGCGTCCTGCCGTATCTGGACGGGCGCGACCTGTCGGCGCTCCGGACCGTGCTGTGCGGGGGGTCGGCGGTGCCGAAGGCGCTGTCCGAGGCGTACAAGGCCAAGATCGGACACCCCATCCTGCACGCCTGGGGGATGACCGAGACCAGCCCGATCGGCTCGGTGAACGCGCTGCCGAGCGCGTACGACGGGCTCGGCGAGGACGAGCTGGCCGATGCCCGCGCCCGGCAGGGCATCCCGCCGGTGGGCGTCGAGGCCCGCATCGTCGAGCCGGGCACGGCGAACGAGCTGCCCTGGGACGACAAGGCGACCGGGGAGCTGCAGGTGCGCGGCCCGTGGATCGCGGCGAGCTACTACCGGGACGACCGGTCCGGCGAGTCGTTCACCCCGGACGGCTGGCTGCGCACCGGGGACGTCGGCGCGCTGGACCGGTTCGGCAACATCCGGCTGGTCGACCGCACGAAGGACCTGGTGAAGTCCGGTGGCGAGTGGATCAGCTCGGTCGAGCTGGAGAACCACCTGATGGCGCACCCGGCGGTGGCCGAGGCCGCGGTGATCGGGGTGCCGCACCCGCGCTGGTCCGAACGCCCGCTGGCCGCGGTGGTGCTCAAGCCCGGCGCGAGCGCGAGCAATGACGAACTGATCGAGTTCCTCCGCCCGCGGGTGGCGAAATGGTGGCTGCCGGACGACGTGGTGTTCATCGACGAGGTGCCGAAGACCAGCGTCGGCAAGTTCTCCAAGAAGGACCTGCGCGCCCGGTTCATCGACTACAAGCTGCCGACCGTCGACCAGAGCGAGGGCGTCCCGTAGGGCATCCACCAAGATCCCCGGGACACGCCCTAAACGTTGCGCGCGTTCGGCCGGAAATTTCGGCCGGTCTCCGCGCCCTCCACGCCCCAGCTGATGATCCGGCGCGGCCGGATGCGGAAGAACTGCGGGGCGAAGTTGGGGAACCGCGGGTTGATCGTGTCGCCGCCGGTCTCGTGCAGCTCGGCGATGCCGCGCACCTCGATCGCCCTCGCGCTGCGGCCGGTGGACTCGTCCAGCAGGAAGGTCACCCGCGGGTTCCGCTGCCCGTCCCGCCACTTCTTGCCGGCACCGAAGCGGATCCCGCCGACGTCGATGGTGTCCTCGTCGGCGTTGTAGTGGAACGTGACCGGGATGACGTGCGGCTGGCCGTCCGGACCGACCGTGGCGATCCGGGCGAGGCCGCCGCCGCGCAGATAGTCGAGCTCCGCGTCGGTGAAGGCGCTCATGCGCGGACGCTACGCCGGCCACCGGGCAGGCGCCGCACCACCACGGTGGCCAGGCCGGCCACCAGCAGCGCCACCACCGAGGCGGAGAAGCCGTTGGTCGGCGAGATCCCGAGCAGGTCCTGGCCGCGGCGCCAGAAGGCCTCCCAGCCCGACCAGCTCGCGATGACCGTCGGCGCGGTGAGCTGGTAGGCGACGAACCCGGCCGCCCACGGCAGCAGCATCAGCCATCGGGACGGCGCGCCTGGCGACGTGTCATACGCCTCGTGGGACAGCGCGAGGTCGACGATCAGCGTCGCCGCCAGCGGCACGAACACGGCGCCGATCAGGAACAGGAACGGCTCGTACGCGCCGCCGTCGACGGCAAGCGCGAGCGCGGTGGCGACCCCGCCGACCACCAGGGCGAGCAGCCGCCGGTCCGCGCGGGGCACCACGTTCTGGGCGCTGGTGGCGGTGGAATAGATGTTGGCGAACGCCTCGTCCACCTCGTCCACCGCGAGTATCACCAGCGCCACCGCGCCGGCCGGCACCGCGAGCAGCGCGCCGATCACGTCGGACCCGGCGTCGCCGTACGCCCGCAGTAGCCGATGCCGGTTCCGAGCGCGGCCGCCCGGCCGGACCGGGAGAACCGCGAGTAGTCCGCGACCAGCGGGATCCAGGACACCGGCAGCGCGATCACCAGGTCGGTCGAGGTCCAGAAGCCGGTCCAGCTCCCCGCGGAGAGGTCGCCGAGAGGCCGGCGCAGCGCCTCGATCAGGAAGTACGCCGAGCTGGCCACCACCGCGACCACCGCGATCCGCTTGAGCAGCCGCACCGAGCCGAGCGGGCGCAGCGCCATCGCCGTGGCGACGCCGCCGGCGGCCAGCGCGTAGACCCAGCGCGGGATCCGGTCGTAGACCGCGTGGGCGGCGAACGAGATGATCCACACCTCGTAGGTCGCCCAGCCCACGCATTGCAGCAGGTTGAGCGTGGTCGGCGCGTACGACCCCGTACGCCCGAGCAGGCCGCGCAGCAGCACCATCGTGGGCACGCCCGTCTCGGCACCGGCCCGGGCGACGAGGCCCAGCAGGATGCAGCCGACGACCGTGCCGACGACGATCGCCGTCACCGTGGCCAGGAGGGACTGGCCGGGCACGACCAGGAAGGTCGCGGTGACCGGGATGAGCAGGCTGATGCCGAGGTTGGCCCACAGCCCCAGCTGGTCGGTCAGCCCGAGCGGGCGAGGCTGCTCCTCCACCAGGGTGGCTGGAGCCTCGGTCGGGCGGTCTGTGGTGGCGGTCACTCGCACGCTCCCTACGCCGGCATGACCCGGACAGGTTCCGACGGTCGACAGCGGCCTCAGCTGCCCTCTCAGCCCGGTGCCCCGGACTCCCGCGTGTGGTGCGGCCACCGTAACGTCCGGGGACGCGAACAGCCACCGGCGCCTTCCGTCCCGGTTCCTGGCGGAGCCGCTCGAGCGGGCGCCGCGGTGTCGGCCACGCTCCGACTGGGTAGCGTCGGCGGGTGACCAGCGCCGCCATCCGCCAGGCCGTCCGGGAGGTGCTCGGCACCGCGGACCTGCGCCCGGGCCAGGCGGAGGCGATCGAGTCGGTGCTCGCCCGGGACACGCTGGCGGTGCTGGCCTCCGGCAGCGGCAAGACGCTGATCTACACCGTGGCCGCCAAGCTGATCGATGGCACGACCCTGGTGGTCTCGCCCACGATCGCGCTGCAACACGACCAGCTGCGGGCCCTGCACGCCGCGGGCGAGCGCGCGGCCGTGCTGAACGCCTCGCTGCCGGCCCGGCAGCGCCGGCAGGCGCTCGGCGACTTCGCCGCCGGCCGGATCGAGTTCCTGCTGCTCGCGCCCGAGCAACTGGCCAACGAGGAGGTGCTGGGCGAGCTGCGCCGGTCCCCGGTCTCGCTCGCGGTGGTCGACGAGGCGCACTGCATCAGCGAGTGGGGTCACGACTTCCGGCCCGACTACCTCGGCCTGGGCTCGGCGTTCCGGGCCCTCGGCGAGCCGCGACTGCTCGCGCTGACGGCGACCGCTTCGCCGCGGGTGCGCCAGGAGGTGACCGACCGGCTGGGCATGCGCGACCCCGCCGTGGTGGTCCGGGACGCCGACCGGCCGAACATCTGGCTCGGCGTCGATCTGGTCGGCTCCGAGGACGCCAAGCGCGAGGAGCTGGTCCGGCAGGTGCTGCTGGCGATGCACGGCGAGCCGGACCACGAGGAGATCGACGCGTACGGGCCGCCGACGCACGAGCCGCCCCGGCTGCCCACCGGCTCCGGCGTGGTCGAGCCCGGCGGTCCGGGGATCGTCTACGCCGCCACCCACCGGGGTACGGAGGAGATCGCGCAGCTGCTGCGGGACAACGGCGTCGATGCGGTGCACTACCACGGCGCGCTTCCACGCGGGGACCGCGAGGCCGCGCAGGACGCCTTTATGACCGGCCAGGTCGAGGTGATCGTGGCGACCAGCGCCTTCGGGATGGGGGTCGACAAGCCGGACGTGCGCTTCGTCTTCCATGCCGAGCCGCCCGAGTCCCTGGACGCGTACTACCAGGAGATCGGGCGGGCCGGCCGGGACCGCGAGCCGGCCCGGGCCGCGCTGTTCTACCTGCCGTCCGACCTTCGCCTGCCGCGGTTCTTCGCGGGCGGGGCCGGACCGGGCGTGCCGGAGCTCGCCGGGGTGCTCGAGGTGGTCCGGGCCGACGGGCCCGTGTCACCGAGCGTGCTGGCGTCCAGCACCGGCCTGCGGACCGGACGGCTCACCGCCGCGCTGAATGCCCTGGAGAGCGCCGGGGCGGTGCGCCGCGGCAAGGACCGCAGGGTGGCGGCCGCACCGCCCACCCGGGGGACCCCCGCCGCCGAGCTCGCGGAGGCGGCAGTGCAGTTGCGGGAGCGGCAGCGGCAGTACGCGAAGTCCGCGGTCGAGATGGTCCGGACGTACGCGGACACCACCGACTGCCGGCGCCGCATCGTGCTCGAGCTGCTCGGCGAGGAGCACCGGCAGCGCTGCGGCCACTGCGACAACTGCGACCGCGGCGAGAGCGTGGAGTCCGACGACCGGCCCTTCACGCTCGGCCAGCGGGTGCGGCACCCACGGTGGGGGCTCGGCAGCGTGCAGACGTACGAGGAGGGCGACCGGGTCGTCGTGCTCTTCGAGGCGGCCGGCTACAAGACCCTCGCCCTCGACGTGGTCTCGCACCAGCACCTGCTCCAGCCTGTGGACAACACCGGCGGCCGCTGAGCCGATCTCTCTACAGTTCTGTCCCATGGCTGTTTCTGCGACCATGGAGCCCATGACGTACGAGGAGGTGCTGCGGCCACTGGATCGGCCGTGGACCTTCGAGGACCTGGAGAAACTCCCGGACGACGGCCTCCGCTACGAGATCGTCGACGGGAGCCTGCACGTGTCGCCGCCACCGATGTTCCTGCATCAGCTCGTCTCGACGGAGATCCTCTGGCCGCTTCAGGCGAGCGTGCCGTCCGGGATGCGGGTGATCGCCGGCAACGTGGGCGTCCACGTCCAGCGAGGCGCGACGCAGTACCTGATCCCGGACGCCCTGGTCATTCGCGAGGAGGTGCTCGCTCGGGCGCCGCGCAACCTCGACCCGGCCGACGTGGTGCTCGTGGTGGAGGTGGTGTCGCCGTCGTCGGTGACGCACGACCGGATCACCAAGCGGGCGCTCTACGCCCGGATGGGAATCGAGCACTACTGGATCCTCGAGCACGTTCCCGAGGTGCGGGTCACCGCGCTGCGGCTGAAGGGCGACGAGTACGTCGAGCAGGCGGTGGGCCGCGGTGGGACGGTCCTCGAGCTGACCGAGCCGTTCCCGGTGACGCTCCGGCTTGCCGAGCTGACCGGCTGAAGTCAGAGCACCGCCCCGGGGTCGCCGGCGGCGGTGACCAGCGGGCGCCCGGCCGCGGCCCAGGCGTCCAACCCGCCGCCGAGGTTGTGCGCGTCCCGGCCCTGGTTGCGCAGCCACGCCGCGACCTGTGCGGACCGGCTGCCCACCCGGCAGACGACGACGAGCGGGTCGGCCGGCGGCACGTCCGCCACCCGGGCGACCAGTTCGCTCATCGGTACATGGGTGGACCCGGCGATGTGCCCCGCCGCCCACTCGTCGTCCTCCCGCACGTCGAGGAAGGTCGCGTCGTCCGGCACCCGCGTCGCGTCGACCGTCGGCACTCCTGCGAACCGCATGTCCAATATCCTGCCATTCGCCGCGGCCCCACGAGGCCGGCGGCCCAGCCGCGCCGCGAGCCATCGGCGCGACTGCGCCGCGGCTCGCGCATCGGAGCGGCGCCGGTGGGGGACCGACCACCCACCGGCGCCGCGGCCTTCTCCGGGTGACCCCTAGTGGGCGCCGACCCCCGTCAGCGCTCGCACCTCGAGCTCGGCGTACTTCGCGTCGTCGCGCTCCCTGGACAGCATCGTCCCCAGCCAGCCGAAGAAGAACCCGGCCGGGATCGAGATGATGCCGGGGTTCTCCAGCGGGAACCAGTCGAACTTCCGGTCGCTGATCATGGCGGTGGTCGACCCCGACACGACCGGCGAGAAGATCACCAGCACGACCGCGGTGACCAGCCCGCCGTAGATCGCCCAGACCGCGCCCTGGGTGTTGAACCGTCGCCAGAACAGGCTGTAGAGGATCGCCGGCAGGTTGCCGGACGCGGCGACCGCGAACGCCAGCGCGACCAGGAAGGCCACGTTGAGGTTCTGCGCGAAGATCGACAGCACGATCGCCACCGCGCCGATCACCAAGGCAGCGACCCGGGCCACCGTCACCTCGTCGCGCTCGCCGACCTGGCCGCGACGGAAGGCGTTGGCGTAGAGGTCGTGCGCGACCGACGAGGACGACGCGAGCGTGAGCCCGGCGACCACGGCCAGGATCGTCGCGAACGCCACCGACGCGATGAACGCCAGGAAGATCGCGCCGCCGGTGGTGCCCGTGCCGCCGCCGAGCTGCTCGGCGAGCTGCGGCGCGGCCGTGTTGCCGCCCGGGTTCGCGGCCTTGATCTTGGCCGTCCCGACCAGCGCGGCGGCGCCGAAGCCGAGGGCCAGGGTCATCAGGTAGAAGGCGCCGATGAGGCCGATGGCCCAGTTCACCGAGCGGCGCGCGTCCTTGGCGGTGGGCACGGTGTAGAAGCGCATGAGGATGTGCGGCAGCCCGGCGGTGCCGAGCACGAGCGCCAGGCCGAGGCTGATCCGGTCGATCTTCGTTTTCCAGTCGCCGGCGCCGTACCGGAGGCCCGGGTTGAGGAACTTGTCGCCCTTGCCGCTCTGCTCGGCGGCCTTGCCAAGCAGCGTGGAGGGGTTGAAGTTGAACTTGACCAGCACGACGATCGTCATCAGCAGCGCGCCGGCGAGCAGCAGACCGGCCTTGACGATCTGCACCCACGTCGTGCCACGCATCCCGCCGACGGTCACGTAGAGGATCATCAGCGCGCCGACGATGACGATCGTGACGTTCCGCGCCGCGCCCTGGGACAGGCCGAGGAAGGTCTGCCCCTTGCTGATCCCGAGCAGCAGCGCGACCAGGGAGCCGGCACCGACCATCTGCGCGATCAGGTAGAAGATCGAGACGGTGATGGTGGAGATGCCCGCCGCCGTCCGGACCGGTCGCTGCCGCATCCGGAACGCGAGGACGTCGCCCATCGTGTAGCGGCCCGAGTTCCGCAGCAGCTCGGCCACCAGCAGCAGCGCCACCAGCCACGCCACCAGGAAGCCGATGGAGTAGAGGAAGCCGTCGTAGCCGTACAGGGCGATCAGGCCGGCGATGCCGAGGAACGACGCCGCAGACATGTAGTCGCCGCCGATCGCGAGCCCGTTCTGGAAGGCCGAGAACGACCGGCCGGCCGCGTAGTAGTCGGCGGCGGTCTTGTTCTGCCGGCTCGCCCAGAACGTGATGTACAGGGTGATCGCGATGAACACCGCGAACAGGCCGAGCGTCAGGCTGCGGCGGGTGTCCGCGCTGGTCGCGAGCACGGTGACGGTGCCGTTCACCGGTAGACCCCCCTCTCCAGCTCACCGCGGATCTCCGCCGCGAGCGGGTCGAGCCTCCTGTCGGCGTACCTGGAGTACGCGTAGGCGATCACGAAGGTGGAGACGAACTGCAGGATCCCGAAGAAGAAGGCCACGTTCAGGTGGCCGACCACCTTCGTGTCCATGAAGCCGCGGGCGTACGCGGACATCAGCACGTACAGCAGGTACCAGCCGAGGAACGCCGCGGTCATCGGGAACGCGAAGCTCCGGAACCGGCGACGCAGCTCTTGGAAGCGAGGGTCCGCCTCGACGCGGAGATACACATCGGCGGTGGGTTGGCCCGGGTCCAGACCCGGCCCGGGGCGCATGTCGCTGGTCATGGGTGGGGCCACCTCCTGCATCGACGGCAGCGCTTGGCGCGACCGTAGGGACCGGTGCCCGGCCGGCCGCAGAGCCGCCGCCGGATGCTGCGCCGAACGGTTCCGGCCGTGCGCCGAGTGACCGCCCGCACGCCGCTCGCCCGGGTCGGGCCGACCTCACCGCAGCCGGAGCGACTCCGGTGCGTGCAGCTGGAGCATCGTCCGGCCGACGTCCGGCGGGACGCGGGACGGGGTCAGCAGCGAGACGGCCACCATGACCGCGAACGCGGTCGGCACCGTCCACGCCGCGGGTTGGGCCAGCATCGACGCTGGCCAGCCGCCGAGCCAGCCGTCGAGCCAGCCGCCGTGCTCGGGCCCGAGCACGGTCAGCAGAACGGCCCCGCCGGACAGGGTGCCGCCGATGAGCAGGCCGGCGGCCGCGCCGACCGGCGTCAGCCGGCGCCACCAGATGCCGAGCACCAGCAGCGGGCAGAAGGTGGAGGCGGCGACCGCGAAGGCCAGGCCGACCACGGTGGACAGCTCGAGCGTACCGAGCTGGAGCGCGAGCACCAGCGGCACCACCCCGGCCAGCGTGGCCGAGCGGCGGAAGTCGCGGACCGAGCCGTGCCCGCCGGACCAGCGGCCCAGCACGTCGGTGGACAGCACCCCGGAGACGGAGACCAGCAGGCCGCTGGACGTGGACAGGAACGCGGCGAACGCACCGGCCGCGACCAGCCCGGCGAGCAGCTGGCCGGCGAGGCCGCCGAGCGCGGCACCGGGCAGCACCAGGACGACCGCGTCCGTGGCGCCGGTGAACAGCAGCTGTGGCGCGTACACCCGGCCCAGCGCGCCGTACACGGTCGGGAACAGGTAGAAGACACCGAGCATGCCGAGCACGACCAGGGTCGTGGTCCGGGCGGCCCCGCCGTCCGGGTTGGTGTAGAACCGGACCAGGACGTGCGGCAGCCCCATCGTGCCCAGGAACGTGGCCAGGATCAGCGAGTACGTGGCGAACAACGGGTGCGGGCCGGCGAGCCCCGACAGTGGCCGCGCCCAGGTCGCGCCTTCCGTCGGCCGCTCGCCGTCGACCCGCGGCACCGCCGCCCCGGCCGGGAACTCGATCCGGGTCCCCGCCTGGACCAGGTGCCGGCCCGGGTCCCAGCGCACCTCGGCGTCGTCGAGGGTGACCGTGACCGGCTGGTCGACGAGAACGCCGGTATCGGTTCGCACCCGGACCTCGGTCGGCGCGGAGAACGTCGGAGGCGCGTCCGCCGTCAGCGCGCCGCTGCCGTCGTCCCGGTTCTGCCACACGATCAGCAGCACCGTCGCGGGCAGCGCGATCGCGGTCAGCTTCACCCAGTACTGGAACGCCTGGACGAAGGTGATGCTGCGCATCCCGCCGACCGCGACGTTCGTGGTCACCACGCCGCCGACGATCACCGCGCCGAGCCACGCCGGGGCACCGGTCACGGTGGACAGGGTCAGGCCGGCGCCCTGCAGTTGCGGCACCAGGTAGAGCCAGCCGATCAGCACGACGAAACCCGTCGCCAGCCCGCGCAGGCGGGGCGAGCGCAGCCGGGCCTCGGCGAAGTCCGGCAGCGTGTACGCGCCGGAGCGGCGCAGCGGCGCCGCCACGTAGAGCAGCATCGCCAGGTAGCCGGCGGTGAAGCCGACCGGATACCAGAGCATGTCAACGCCGTAGGTCATCACCAGGCCGGCGACGCCGAGGAAGCTGGCCGCGGACAGGTACTCGCCGCTGATCGCGCTGGCGTTCCAGCGCGGGCTGACCGTGCGGGAGGCGACGAGGAAGTCCGAGGTGTTGCGGGAGATCCGGTAGCCGAACGCGCCGATGGTGAGGGTGGCCACGGTGATCAGCACGATCGCCGGGACCGCGAACGGGGAACCGCTCACGAACGGTCGACCAGGTCGGCGAAGTCCTGCTCGTTGCGCTCGGCCGCCCGGACGTAGGCGAGGGCGACTCCGACGACCAGCGGGTATGCCAGGACGCCGAGCAGCAGCCAGGGCAGCCGGAGGCCGCCGACCTCGACCTCGGCGAGGTGCGGTACGAGTGCGAACAGCAGCGGCTGGACGCCGAACAGCGCCCCGACGAGCAGCGACAGCCGGAGCGCCAACGCGAGCTGAGTCCGGATCAGGCCGCGGACCAGCACCTCGCCGACGAGCGTCTGCTCCTCGATCTCGCGCCGCGCCGGGTCAGGGCGGGCGCGCCGCTCGCCCGCGAGCACCACGCGCACCCGCGCCGGCGGGTCCTCCGGCACGCCTCCGCCCGCAGCCGTGCCGAGGACGCCCGGCCCGGCCGGCCGGTCGCCGTCGCCCGCAGCCACAGCCGTCGGCGCGCCACTCCTCCTCGCCGTACCGAGGACGCCTGGCCCGGCCGGCGCGCCGCGATCACCGGCCGCCACGCCCGCGGGTGCGCCACCGTCCGCCACCGGGCCGAGCACGCCGGGCCCGGCCGACGTTGCGCGGGAAACCGGAGCCTCGCCGTCTCCGGCACCCCTGCGGCCGGCACCGGCCCCCCTGCCGGCGGCCGGCGCCACCACGTGCCCGCGGCGGCGGGCGGCTTGTGCCGGCCGCGCGTCCGGCGCCGCGTCGTCCACAGGCCGAGCGTGCCCCGAGGGACCCCGTTTGCCAAGCCTGCGACCGCCCCCCGCCGTACCGTGACCGGATGGAGTTCGACGCGAGGCGTCGACTCGAACGCGGTGGGCAGCAACTGCGTCGTGCCACTGCCCTTCGACCCGAAAGAGGCCTTCGGCCGATCGGGATCGGTCAGGAGCGGCTCCACTCGGCCTTGGCGGCACGGATCAGGCGATCCTTCAGCTCGCGGGTGTGCCGGCGGCTGACCGGCAACTCGCAGCCGCCGACCTTGACGACGTACCCGGAGCCGGTCAGGCGGAGCTCCCGGACCATCGGCAGCGCCACCAGGTATGACCGGTGGATCCGGATGAAGCCGGCGTCCGCCCAGCGCTCGGCGAGCACCGACAGCGGGACCCGGATCAGGTGC
>WNGJ01008152.1_pt1 | contig 22919 bp, 17 predicted proteins | sample 5400611 | NCBI WGS metagenome assembly WNGJ01 (sample SAMN13153375, study PRJNA577476) | soil metagenome | isolation source: 40 cm soil or saprolite under Garry oak tree replicate 1 | place: USA:California | collected 2016-06-15
AGCGCGTGCAGAAACGTGTGAGCTACGCCGAGCCGCCACACCTTTTCCGTAACCTGGGAGGGGGCAAGTTCACCGAAGTGACTGCCCAGATGGGAACTGCCTTAGCAGCTCCGAAAGTGGCGCGGGGCGCTGCTTACGGCGATATTGATAACGACGGCTTCCCTGACCTTCTGCTCACCACAAACGCAGGTCCCGCATATCTTTTTCATAACGAAGGCGGGACGAACCATAGCCTGCGCCTGAAGCTGGCAGGCACTAAATCGAACCGCGACGGCATTGGCGCTGTGGTGCGCGTGACATCAGGAAATGACAAGCAGTGGAAGACACTGCGCTCTGGGTCGAGTTACCTTTCGCAGAGCGAACTCGTGTTGACGTTCGGGCTGGGAACCAATGTGAAAGCAGACACTGTCGAAATTCAATGGCCCAGCGGCCAGGTGGACAGGTTTTCGAACACCAGCGCCGGTCAGACGGTCACGGTGGAGGAAGGGAAGGGAATCGTGACTACACGTCTCTACGCAACGCCGGCGAGATATGCAAAGTGAAGGGAATCATCAGCAGGTAGACACGCAATGGAAGATTCCTTCTCTGACCTCTGTGTCCGCTGTGGTTAAATCGTTATTCGCATGACTCCCCGAATCTCAGCTGCTCTTGCCGGCATGATCCTGGCCGCCTGTGGCCTGTTCGCCACGGCTCCCCAAATCCAACGGAACGCCTCGAAACCAACCGAGGCGGCGCGCCTGAACAATCTCGGCTCGGCCTACATGAATCAGCAGCTTTTTGAGAAGGGACTGAGGGCCTTCCAACAAGCAGCAGAGCTTGATCCCAAGCTGACCATGGCACGGCTGAACCAAGGCATAGCGTTTCTAAACCTACAAAAAGTAGACGACGCCAAAGCCGCTCTCGAAGCGGCCCTCAAGCAGGATCCGAAGAATCCGAACGCGTGGTACAACCTCGGCCTGCTCGCCAAGAACACCGGTGACGCCCAGGCAGCCGTTGATGCATTCAAACGCGTGATCGAGATCGACTCCAACGACCCCGACACATGGTATTTTCTGGGCACGGCTTACGTGCAGGCGAAACAGTTTTCGCAGGCCATCGACGCCTTCCAGCACGCGCTGACACTCAACCCGCTGCACGCCTCGGCTGAGTTCGGACTGTCGCGCGCCTACCAGCAGTCCGCCGACGTCGATCACGCCCGCGAACATCTCAAAAGATTCCAGTACATCACGCAGAACAAAATTGGCGCGCCCATGAGCCTGGCGTATGGCGAGCAGGGCCAGTACTCGCGCGCGGTGGAATCACCGTCAGCGGTGTTGAAGCCGCCCGGGCCGATCAAGGTTCGGTTCGCAGAAATGACGAGGGAAGCGGGACTGGCTACGAAGGGTGCCCCGGGTACCGCAGCGGACATGGCTTCGTTCATAGGTCCGGGCGCCTGCTTTCTAGACTTTGACAGCGATGGCAACGTCGACATTTTTCTGCCTGATAACGGCGCGCAAGGTGGCCTATCGCTCTACCACAATCTGGGGAACGGCAAGTTTGAAGAGGTCACCAAGAAAGCCGGTCTTGATCCAGCCCGACATGCGATTGGTTGCACGGCGGGAGATTACGACAACGATGGTGCCAGTGATCTGGTCGTGAGTTCGAGTGCGGGGGTGATGCTGCTGCACAATGAGAAGAACGGAACGTTCAAAGACACAACTGAGACGGCTGGGATCGCCAACCCCAAGACGAAGAGGGATATTGTGCATACAGGACTTACCTTCGTCGATTACGATCACGATGGCGATCTTGATCTGTATGCGGCAAGTTCTCTCAATATTCCAGCTCCGCGCGCGGGACAATCTCTCGAACTGCCGATCGACGAGTTGCCTTCACCACACGAAATGTGGCGCAACAACGGGGACAGCTCTTTCACGAACGTCACTGAATCTCTGGGATTTGGCTTGATCGGTTCTGGAACAAGTTTTGGTGCGCTCGGCAGTGACTACAACAATGACCGTGCGGTGGATCTGGTGGTCAGCGATCAAGGTCCAACAATTTTCGAGAACCCCCGGGAAGGAAAGTTCCTGCGCCGCAAGCCTTGGTCTCGACCCATGCCGGCGCCAGTTGTGGGTGTCGCTATCCTCGATTTCAACCACGATGGCTGGATGGACTTGGCTTTCACGCACATGGGAGCGCCGGGCCTCACGCTTTGGAGAAACCATCATGGCAAGACTTTCGAGACGGTCGAATTGCCGAAGACAGATTGGGTCCGGGCTTACGGCGTCGCTGCCTTCGACTACGATAACGACGGCTGGGTCGACATCGTTGCAGTCGGCGAAACGAAAGACGGCAAGGGCGAAGTACGCCTTTTCCGGAACCTCGGGCCCGACGGCTTCAAGGACGTCACCGCCGACGTTGGTCTCGACCAGCTTCAGCTCAGAGACCCGCGCGCCGTCATTACCGGAGACTACGATGGCGACGGCGCGACCGACCTGCTGATCACGCAGAATCACGGCCCTGCCGTGCTCTTGCGCAACCTAGGCGGAAATCAGAATCACTGGCTGCGCCTCTCGCTCAAGGGACTGAATGATAACAAGTCCGCCATCGGCACCAAGGTCGAAGTTTTTTCGGGCGGCAACCGACAGAAATTTGAGATCTATGGCTCCAGCGGCTACTTCGGACAAAATTCCAGCGACCTCGTGGTTGGCCTTGGCGACGCCAAAGAGGCCGACATCGTGCGCATGCTATGGCCCACCGGAGTGTTGCAGGACGAAATTCAGGTCGCAGGCGACAAGCAACAAAACTTCCTCGAGATCGACCGCCGCGGCAGCTCTTGCCCCACGCTTTTTGTATGGAATGGCGAGCGGTACGAGTTCGTCGCCGACATGCTGGGTGCGGGCGTCGTCGGACACTGGGTCGGCCCCAACCAGCGCGACATCCCGCGCCCTGTCGAATACATCAAGATCGATCGCAACGCCATCCGCGAGAAAGACGGCAAGCTTAGCTTTCGCTTCATGGAGCCGCTTGAAGAAGCTGTCTACCTCGATCAGGTGCGCGTGCTGGCCGTCGATCATCGTGCCGATATCGAAGTTTATCCCAACGAATATTTCGCTTCGAGTCCCCCGTATCCGGAATTCAAAGTTGTAGTGAGCCGAGACGCCCGTCCGCCGGCCGCGGCGAAAGATGAACACGGACACAATGTTCTGCCCGCTCTTTTGGCACATCGATACTTCGGTGACTTCGAGCTGACGCAGTTCCAGGGCTTCGCCAAACCGCACAGCCTTGAACTCGATTTGGGAGAGGCTTATCGGGGCGGCCCCCTCTGGCTCCTGCTGCACGGGGAAGTCGAATATTTTTCCGCGAACAGTATGTACGCTGCGTCGCAAGCCGGCGTGACGGCTATTTCTCCCTATGTTGAGGCGCTCGATGCCAGCGGCACATGGCGGCGCGTGGTAGACGACATGGGCTTCCCGGCAGGCGGGCCGCGCACCATGACCGCCGATCTTACCGGCAAATTGCCGCTGGGCACGCAGAAGGTTCGCATCACCACCAATCTGCAGATTTATTGGGACAGCATCCTGATCGACCGCACACCGCAACCCCACGGTGACCGGGAGCTCAGCTCGGAAAGGCGTCATCCGGAGCGCAGCCGTTCTTCAGACGGAGCGAAGGATCTGGCGCGTATCGCCACCATCCCAACACGCGTGGCCCTCGTACCGCTCACCCGCGCCGATCTGCAATTCCACGGATTTCCAGTGAAGATCGAGGGCGCGCCCCCGGGCAATGTGCAATACATCTACGAGACAGTGAGCGCGACCGGCCCTTACACACGTCCGGCAGGAACCTACACTCGTTACGGCGATGTACTCCGACTGCTTACTGCGACCGATGACAAGCTGGCAGTATTCGGATCAGGCGACGAAGTTCGTTTGGATTTCGATCCATCGAAGTTGCCCACGCTGCCCCAGGGCTGGGTGCGCGATTATCTCTTCGCGGCCAACGGCTACGAGAAAGACATGGACTTCTATGCCGCTGAGGGCAACTACGTAGCTCCGCTGCCGTTCCACAGCATGGGCGAGTATCCCTATCCCACAAAGAAATCCTTCCCCTTGGATGACGCGCACTTGAACTACCTTCTCGAATACAACACACGGCACATGTCAGGAAACGAGCAACGCGGGTATTGGTTCGCCTACGGCGATCGAAAATAGTGATGGCGACAACGCTCTGTCGTCGGTCTCCATGAACTCGAGTCTTCGATTCCTGCAGAAGGCAAACCGAAGGCTCCCACCGGCGTGATCAAGGCCTGGGACGATCACCGGATCGGAACCGAGGCTTCCGTCAGCCTTCTCAGAGATTGCTTCCGAATCCTGGAAGGTTATAGAACCGTTTTAATATTGACATTTTCCCCCCTCCCATAATCCAATAGCCGCATTCATGGAAACCGCCTCCGCTGCAGTTTCATCCTCGGCTCCACGTCTGCGCCGCACGCTCACCCTTTGGGACTTGATCTTCTACGGAATCGTTCTCATCCAGCCCATCGCACCCGTGCCGCTCTATGGCGTTGCCCAGAAGCTTTCGGACGGCCACTTTGTCACAATCATTGTGATCGCCCTGTTCGCCATGCTGATAACCGCCGTGAGCTACGGACGCATGGGTGCGCTATATCCGACGGCGGGTTCGGCCTACACCTACGTGGGCCGCGGGCTCAATCCGCACTTGGGATTTCTGGCGGGCTGGGCGATGATCCTGGATTACCTGCTGCAGCCGCTCATCAACACGGTTTGGATTTCTACTGCGCTGCACGAGCGTTACCTGCCGCAGGTTCCGTATATCGCGTGGGCGGCGCTCATCGCCGGGATCATGACCCTACTGAACCTCGCCGGAGTCAAGGCATCGGCGCGCGCCAACAAGGTGCTACTGGCGGTGATGTCGGTGGTTGTGGCCTTCTTCGTCTGGCTCGCGATTCGCTACTTGTGGCATGGGCAAGGATGGGCTGGATTGTTATCGACTGAGCCGTTCTATGACCCCAAGACTTTTAATTCCCATCGCATCCTGACCGCGACTTCCTTCGCGGCGCTTACCTACATTGGTTTCGACGGCGTCACTACGCTCGCCGAAGACGTCGAGAATCCCAAACGCAACGTCCTCCTGGCGGTTGTGCTGACCTGTATTTTTGCCGGTGTGTGCAGCGGGTTTGAAGCCTATCTAGGGGCACGCGTGTGGCCCGACTGGCACTCTTTTCCGAATCTTGAGACCGCCTTCATGGACATCTGTCGCCGGGTTGGAGGCCTTCTGCTGTTCAATGCCATGGGCGCGATCCTGATCGTCGCGGCCTTCGGCAGCGGATTGACCGGCACTCTGGGTGCCGCGCGCTTGCTGTTTGGCATGGGCCGCGATGGCGTTCTGCCCCGCAAGTTCTTCGGATACCTGAAGCCCGGCAGCAGCACGCCGACCTACAACATCCTTCTCATTGGCGGGCTGGCTTTCGCCGGGGCTGTCCTGCTCAACTACATCGGCAGCGCGTACGAGCATGCCGGCGAACTGCTGAACTTCGGTGCATTCCTGGCGTTCATGGGAGTCAACTTCGCCTGTTTCTGGCAGTTTTCAATGTTGGCCAAGCCAGGCTACAAACGGAATCTCTTGCGCGACGCGATACTGCCGCTGATCGGTTTCGCTTTCTGTGGACTGATCTGGTGGAATCTGAACAGCTTGGCAAAAACAGTCGGTGGCATATGGTTCGCGGTCGGTTTGCTCTACGTTGGATACAAGACGAACTGGTTCCGGGCTGCGCCGGTGATGATCGACTTCAGCGACAATTAGAAATTGTTGATTGTTGAAATTTTGATGGTTGACTGAAAATCAACTGCATACGGATCCAAAGCCGATCTTGGGCAGCTCAAGATGGCTCGGAGGGCCGTGGAAGTTTGAATGGCTCAATTACCCGATTACCCAATTACCAATTTCCCTCACTCCACGTTCCAGCCGCTGACTTCTACTACAGGCTTCGACGCGCCCAGTTCACTGGCCCGGTAGGTCGCGGTCACTTCGCGCTTCTCACCCGGAAGCAGCGAAATGTAGTTGTCCTGCCAGATCACTGGAAGAATTTCGTCACGGTGTGAACCCTTATCCACTTTAAGTCGCACGAAGAAGGCAAGACTCTTGCTCGGATTCGTCAATGTCACGTGCGTGACCGCTTCTTCACCCTTGTGTTCAGTTCGCTCGGTCACGTTCAACTTAACCTTGGGCAACTGTGAAAGAGCGCTGTAGTCGGCGTACGATTCCGTCGGCGTCATCCACCAGTTCGACTTCGCCCAGTCCAGGGTCTCAGGCTTCGTAGACAACCAGTAAAAGTTCGAGCCGACGAGCTTGCCCGTGGAATCTTCCAACCGCAACACAACAAAGTAAGTCGGACTCAGCCCAGACACATCCGGCAGCGTGAAGATCTTCGCCGTGCTGTCCGCGGCAGCGTCCAGCGGATTTTCCTGCGAGAACTTCTCGGTCGCGTCGAGGTTGTATACCTTGGTTGTGAGCTTCAGACCTTTGACGTCCTGATACTGGCTGCTCACCACCCAAATGGCATGGTCATCGTAGCCATAGATCGGATGTAGCGCTTCCATCGCTCTCTTAGAACCAAAGTAGCCGCCCCCCGGACGCAAATAATAATCGTACAAATGCCAAATCATCGAGGGCCAGGCATTGTTAAGCATCCATTGAATCACGCCCGTCGCTTCGTACTTATTCCGGCTGTAGGCTTCATACATGGCACGAACGCCTTCGTAGGTCATCAACTGCGACTTGAAGGCGAAATCTTCCGCGCTGTCAGCCTCCCCGTAGCGATGAGTGAGCGCCTCATTAAAAACTTGGATGGTCTTGAACTCTCCGCCGCCGGCATGGAAGTTCCACACGTCGTCGATTGGCCATAGATGATCTTTGCCCACCATGGCGCCAATGCTTTCGATGGGCGGAACTGCCGGCCCCATGCTGGTTTCCGTGTTGAAGCCGTACGCTCCGCCGCAGCCGCCAGGATTGCACTTCTTACGGCCGGGCTGGCCCTGAACCGTGTCCTGTTCCCAATAGGCGGGGGCTACGTACTCATACGGGCCCGTCATTTTGACGCCACTGTCGCCGGTAACCGAAGTCGGTTTTCCAGTGGCGGAAGACACTACGGGATTCGGCCACAGCAGTTGCTTCTCGATGCTCAAATACATCTGCTCGACATCGGGCGGAGGTGGATTATCGCTGCCGTTGAGCCACATCACCAAACTAGGATGGCTGCGCAATCGGTAAATCTGGTCACGCAGAGATTGTTGGGCGATCTCAAAGTCCGCCGGCTTCCACCGTGGCCAGCGCTCCCAGAAATCGCAGCAGCACCATCCGGCCATCACCAGAATTCCTTGCTGGTCCGCCAGGTCGAGAAACTCTTGCGTTTCCAGCTTGCCTTCCAGACGGATCGTATTTAGCCCCATGTCCCGAACATAGAGAAGTTCATCCCGCAGCCGTTGCGACTTCTCGCGCAGCATCATATCGGGCGACCAGCCGCCGCCGCGCAGCAGGATGTTCTTGCCATTGATGTGGAAGGCGCGCCCACCTGTCGCGTTCAGCTCAGAGGTCACCTCCCGAATTCCAAACTTGCTGGAAGAGCTGTCGCTAACCACGCCGTTGATTTCAAATTCCATCGTGAGCGGGTACAGGTCAGGCGTCCCCATCTGTGCCGGCCACCATATCCTCGGATTCGAAAAGTTAAGCTGCTGAAATTGATCGGGCGTGAAGGTGACGTCTTGGCTTTGGTTCGGAGAGAGCTCGACTTCGCGCTCGAACCTAACGTCTTCAATCTTGCCCTTAATGGTCCCTTTGACGGTTTGACCGGTGGCGTTTTTCAGTTGCGCAGTCACCGTCAGGTGAGCTTGGTCGGTAGCTGGCAAATCAAGTTTGGACACCACGGTGGCATAACGCAGAGCGACCGGGCCGCTGGTGGTGAGATAAACCTCACCCCACAGGCCCATGTTTTTGTCCGGAGGCGCCGGGTTCCAGTCAACGAAGGTAATGGCGAGATCACTTTCCGTCGGTGCGAAGGCTTGTACCGTGAGAACATTCCCCGCGCCCATTTTCACAGCATCGGTGACGTTGAACTCGTATGTCCGCCACGCTCCGGCCACGTCATCGGAACTGGCGATCGGTTTACCATTCAGCCAGATATTGGCGCGGTAGTTGATGCCCTTGAAATTCAGCCAAACAGTTTTGCCTTTATATGCGGCAGGAACGAGAAATGCTTTGCGATACCACCATGAGGCTGCATAGGGGCTGTCGGGTGTCATCGGGATATTAGAAAAATTTCCGCCGATGGGATAAGTCACGCCCGGGAACTGCCGCAGATTCATGCTGAAGAAAGGATCGGGCAGCGTCTTATCCTTCACCAGCGCGGCCACCACGGTGGTGGGCACGGTGGCGTGGTGCCAACCGTTAGGAACGAACTTCGCCGTGGAGATCGCCTCCCCATTGGCCTTGACCTTCAGGGAAGTTTGCAACGTCCAGCCTTCGCGCAGCGGCAGTTTGTTCTGGCCAGCGCTCAGGGCACGTCGCGTACCTTGCGGCGTCCCTGCGGTGGAGACCTGAGCCGACACCAGGCTTGGGCGGATAAGTAAGCCAGCGGCTATTGAGGCAATCGTAATACGCAGGATTGTGCAGGCGCCATGGAGCTTTCCCAGGTTCATGCTTCTCTCTTCAAAGGCGGGGATTCAGTCCAAAGACTGAGAACATTGGATAACACGTTTATTGATACGTTTCAATAGAGAGCCTTTTCGCTTGCTGAAACGCCGCTATCTTGGGGGTGTCGGCTCCGCGGTGGAGCGTCGATGAAACGGGGAGCCTGCCGGGCAGGGGGTTTACAGTAGATGCTCAGCTACGGCGCTCAATGAGGAATACTACGGTATGTGCGGTATCGCACATAATCTGCCAGTTCGCTATTTTGGGTTAAGCATTCAGCTACATATTGGCAGGTTGCCACTCCGCCGCGAGAGAGAGGTCTACTCATGAAAGGCGAACAGATTCAGGCCGAAATGATCCAATTGCTCAAACAACAAACCGAAGCTGTTGAGAAGGAAGTTTTTGGCGGCTTAACCGATGCGGAAGAGCAGGAGTACGGTGAGCGAAAAGAACGCATCTCCGAGCTGCAAACCAAGCTTCACATTAAGCCCACCATGTAGAGCCGCGCACTATTTAGCCGTAACCGTCCGATTCTGAATCAGAGCGGCGCGCTCTGACCCCTTCCGCCGTGACCTTGGTTTATAATCTGGAATTCAGCTTGCATCTCTGGAGTGACAAGAAATGATTCGTTTTCTGCAAACCCAAGGGCCGGCCAAGAAAATCATCTTGAGCGGCATTCTGCTTGTGATCTGCGCCGCCATGGTCATCGCATTTATTCCCGGTGGCCTTGGATCGGATTTGATGGGCGCCCCGGGTAAGGGAGTCGTGGCCAAGGTTGATGGCGGAGACGTTACTGTCGAACAGGTGCGTCAGGCTACCCAACAAATGGTGCGCCAGCAGATGCCCCAGGGCAACTCGGCCAACATGTCGATGCTCCTTCCGTTCTTCGCACAGCGGGCTGCCGACCAGTTGATCACCCGGCAGGCGCTGGTCTCCGAAGCCGAGCATTTGGGACTTCGCGTTACGCCGCAGGAAGTGCAGGATGATCTTCAGCACGGCCGCTATGCGGCAACGTTTTTCCCAGGTGGAAATTTCATCGGCAAGGGAGAGTACGAAGACATGCTGGCGCGCGCCAACCTGACACCTCTGATCTTCGAGGAAGAAGTCCGCAAAGAAGTACTCCTCGAGAAGCTGCGAGCGCTCGTCTCCGGTAGCGCTTCGGTGAGTGACGACCAAATTCACCAGCAATTCGTCAAAGAAAATAGCAAGGTGAAGTTCGAATACGCCATCATAAAACAGGATGATCTGCGCAAGGGCCTACATCCGACGGATGCTGAATTGAAGGCGTTCTACGAGAGTCACAAGGCGCAGTACAACAATTCCATCCCGGAAAAACGGAAGGTCAAGTATGCAGCCGTAGATCTCGGCAAGATTCAGAGCGGAATCCAGATCTCGCACGGCGATTTCGAGGCTTATTACGACCAGCACCGGGACCAGTACCGCGTCGATCAGCAGGCCAAGGTAAGCCACATCTTGATTAAGACTCCGCTGGCCGGGCCCGGCGGCAAAGTGGACGAGAAAGGCGTGGCCGATGCGCAGCATCGCGCCGAAGATTTGCTTAAGCAATTGAAGGCTGGCGCGAAGTTTGAAGATCTCGCGAAGAAATATTCTGAAGATCCGGGCAGCGCCAAAGAAGGCGGTTCTCTGGGTTGGATCGGCAAGGGCCGCACGGTTCCAGAGTTTGAGAAAGCAGCGTTCTCCCAGCCCAAAGGACAGATCGGTGATTTGGTGAAGAGCAGCTACGGGTTTCACATTATCCGCGTCGACGACCGCCAGGATGCTCACATGAAGACCCCCGACGAGGTCAAAGACCAGATCGAGCCGCTGCTGAAACAGCAGAAGGCGCAGCAGATCGCACAGAAGCAGGCGGAAGCCTTGCTCAATCAGGCCCGCACCGAAGGACTGGATGCCGCGGCCGCAGCCAAAGGAGTGCCGGTCATCACGTCGGATTTCGTGGGCCGTAAAGACCTCCTGCCCGGTCTCGGACCGGCGACCCAATTCCTGGATGCGGTTTTTGCCGCCACCGAAAAGTCGCCGCCCGACATGGCCCCGGTGTCGCAAGGATTCGCGGTGTTCCAGCTGCTGGCGGTGAAGCCTCCTTCTACGCCAAGCTTCGAGGAAATTCGCACGAAGCTGGAAGACGAATTTAAGAATGAGCGCTCGCGCAACTTACTCTCGCAGAAAGCTCAGGAACTCTCCGATCGCGCTAAGGCCTCACACGACTTGAAGAAGGCCGCGAAAGAGCTGGGTGCGACCGTAAAAACCAGCGATTTCGTTCTGCCCGATGGCCAAGTTCCTGACATTGGATCGATGACCGGCCAGGCCTCGGTTGCATTCAGCATGAAGCCGGGAGAGATCAGCGGGCCCATCAATAGCGGCTCGAACGGGGTCGTGATCTCGGTGCTGGAGAGCCAAAAGCCCAACGACGCCGACTTCAACGCCAAACGTGACCAGATCCGGGACTCTCTCCTGCAAAACGCGAAGAGGGAATGTAACGCGCGTAAGCGCGGACGCACTCAGCATGTCTTTTGCGCGCGCCTCAGGCATTCTTTTGCATCCCACGTCGTTGCCTTCGCGCGGCGGCATTGGTGACTTCGGCCCAGCTGCCTATCAGTTCGTCGATTTTCTTGCCAGTGCCCGCCAGGGAATCTGGCAAATTCTTCCGCTAGGTCCCATCGGTTTTGGAAACTCACCTTATTCGGCGACCTCGGCGTTTGCTGGAAACCCACTTTTGATCAGCCTGGAGCGGCTCGCCGAGCATGGCTGGATTGGACCCGAGAAACTCGCCGGTCTCTCCGCCGATTCGCGCTTCGTGGAGTACGATCAGGTTTTCCTCCGCAAGATGCCGCTGTTGTTCGAGGCGGCGCGACATTTCGTGGCTTCGGCAGCCGACGCCGAGCGTGAGCGCTTCACCGGTTTCCGGCACGAGAATGCCTGGTGGCTTGAGGATTTCGTTCTCTTCGATGCTCTGCGCGCTCGATACAAGTTACAGAGTTGGAACCAGTGGCCGCACGAGTTAGCTCATCGCCATCCCGCAGCGCTAAAACAGGCGCGCCAGGAATTGGCAGACGACGTCGCCATTCGCGTCGCTCTGCAGTTCGCCTTTGATGAGCAGTGGCGGGCCTTGCGTCACTATTGTGCCGAACGCTCGATTCGCATCGTTGGCGATGTAGCAATCTTTGTCAACTACGACAGCGCCGACGTCTGGACCAACCGCGAACTGTTCCGTCTGGATGAGGATCTGAATCCGGAAGTGGTGGCGGGTGTTCCTCCAGATTTTTTCAGCAAGACGGGACAGCGCTGGGGCAACCCTCTTTACCGCTGGGACAAGCTGAAGGCGTCGGGCTACGAATGGTGGATCAGGCGTCTGCAATGGGCGACGCGCAACTGCGACTACATCCGGCTTGATCATTTTCGTGGCTTCGATCAGTTCTGGGAAATTCCAGCTTCCGACCCAACCGCTGTCAATGGTTCCTGGGTCGATGGTCCCCGTGACAATTTCTTCGACGCCATTCGCGCTGCTCTGGGCGGCCTGACTTTCTTTGCTGTATTTGCCGCATCGTTGCGCGGCCGATAAGGTCATCTATACCGGCACCCACGATAACGACACTACCGTGGGCTGGTGGAATTCAGGCGCCGCCGAGCACGAGCGCCGTAACGCGGAAGCCTACGTAGGACGTTGCGACAACGGCATCCACTGGGCCTTCATTCGCGCGGCGCAGGTATCCCCGGCCAGCCTTTGCATCCTTCCGCTGCAAGATGTTCTGGGTCTGGGCAGCGAGGCTCGCATGAATACTCCAAGCCTGCATGGTGGAAACTGGAAGTGGCGCTATGCCCCGGCCGCGCTCACGGCTGAATTGGCCGGCAAGCTCGCGCATCTCGCCGAAGTGACTGACCGCTTGCCTGAAGCGCTGCCTGTCCTTTCCGATGAGAAGTTCGCAGCGTAAACTTCTGCCTGATTCGCTGTGATTTGGTAGTGTTCGCGGACTTACTTGTCGGCTCGTAGCCGAGTTGCCGGAGTGGGCAGGATGCAGGTGTCAACGGCGCCTTTCAGTGCGATCTCTAAGCCCGCCCCCAACGCCCCAAGTTCCTCTGGTGGCAGCAGTTCTTGCATGCGCTCGAAAAGCCGGCGCTCTTCTTTCCGAATATGAGAGGAGAGACGCTTCGCAAACGCCAGCAGGTTCGTCGCAGACAGAGCATGAACTTCCGCTTGAGCAAATTCTTTCCGCAGAGCTGCGTGTTCAACCATCAGTTCTTCAACCACAGGAATCAGTTCCGCAAACTTGCGCGCACCAGGGAAGAGTAGATCCTCTTCCGCTGCGAAGTGGACTTTTATTTCCTGCTGGAAGTGCTGCGTAATCTCATCCTGCCAGGCATCGAGATGGGCATCTTCAATGGGCGATGCCCGGTCAATGCGTACGCATAAACCCAGCGCGTGCTGGTGTTGACGGGAAAGCGGAACTAAACTCTTGTTGCGCAACATGTGTTGGCCTGCCTGTGGTGAGTTCGACAGGCTCGGGCCAACGGCAGCATCTTACTGAGAGTCTGCCGCTCCCGATGCCGCCGCCGCAACCGCCGGACGCAGTGTGAAGCGATCGGTCCGAACCCGTTCCCATTCCTGGATTGGCATGCCGTACGACTCAAAGAACTCACGAATGCGCACGCGCTTCCAGCCCACGATTTCTTCAAGAATCGGAGCCATTACGGCAAACGCATTCGTGCTGAGCACCGTTCGCTTAGCAATTTGAGAAATGTGTGGAGACTCCGAAACCGCGATGGTCAAGCCGTCGCGCGCGTTCACATGCAGCATGACGTGAACATCGGAGCTGCCGTCGCCAACGTAAACCACATGGTCGGGCGCGATGTCACGTTCTATCTGCAACCGGTCGAGAACGGCTACCTTTCCGTAGCCAGCCGTCGCACGAATGATGCGCTCAATTTCTCCAGAATCACCGTATTCGAACTCCGTGCCATAAATGTGATCCGCGGGCACAACGCCTTCTAGAGCCGACTGGATCACCTCTACCGGCGACGCCGAGAGAACATAAAAATCAAAGCCGTGTCCATCGATTCCTTTTTTCAATACTTGATAAAGCAGCGGAATGTTTTCCTTAAGGCGAATGATTTTTCCTACTTCGCGCAGATGCTCCTGACGCACTCGTGCGCGAAATTCAGGATCGTGCAACAAGAGGTACGCCAACTCGGCGCCCTGCTGCACCAGGTTCAGCTTCGCCATACCTTGCGCTTTCCGCTCGAACTCCGCGGTCGGTATGCCTACCAGTTCACTCAAGACATAACCCGAATCATTAAAAGTCAAAGTCTGATCGAAATCGCTGGCAAAAATGTAGCGTTTCAAAGGCTTGTGGCTCATGTTTACATTAGATTCCCACGCAAGACAAATGGCTAATAAAAAACATTGATCGAGGCTATCGGGAGGGACGTAGGTTGTAACGCAGTGTTCACAAATGTCGAGGAGCGCAGGTTGTTCAAACCACGGTCATTGCGAACTTTATTCTCGCGGAACGGACAGCAAGCGGTGGTGAGAAGTCTTCCCCCCGTGAGGTTAACCATCGTTTCAGCGCCGCATATTCCTGCATTAACTTTCCGTTCTCGGCATCCATGGGGGGTTGAGCAGTGTTCGGAGTGTTGCCAGTGTCGCGCGCCTTGCTCTTGATGCCAATATAGCGTGCCTTGTAGTCAGTGTCTCCGAGGTTTTCTACTGTGTGCTTGAATGCCGGAAACCATCGGCACTCGCCGGGCTTGGCGTATACCTGTTGCGTTTTACCTTTTTCGTCAGTGAACTTGAGATGTCCGCTGGTGAGAACCACAACCACGCCACCCGGTTGGTTGTGGAGCGCCGATTTTTCGCGCGGGCCGTAATGTATATTGACCACCTGCACGTATTCATTTTCAAAAGCCAATTGATAATGCTGGGGTTCAACCTTGGTGGGATCCTACGCTAATGCAGAACGAATGAGGAGGCGGGCATATAGTGCCGCCCACAGCATTTTGGATATCATGTCTATTTTCCGACACGACCTTAATTTGCCAGCAGACTGCCGCAACCGTACCCTCTGCAGCACAGTGTGCAAAGAATTCAGAGCGGGGAGGCCCAAAGTGGTTACTCAGCAAAACCGTGGCTAAGGTGGCTAAGGCCACCGCCTTTACTAAATTCTTCATCGCGTCCAAAATAGAAAGTTCGCGGTCGTTTGTTTTCGTGAGTGCTTGGGACTCTGAATTTACGAGCCTCATGTCGCCGAAGCGCCGGGAATCGAAACACAGGAGCCTCAATGCCCGCTACTGGAGAACTGATTCGCTCGATGAATTACGTCGAGGACATTACCACCACCCTCCGCCGTATTTGCATTTCCATCCCAGCCATGCCCCCGGATGAACGGCAGCGCTTGGCGGAATCCTTGCGTGCGGCCGGTGCTGCCATTGCGGCAGCCATCGCCGATTTGGAGAAGGCAGGAAAATAAGTGGCGCGTGTCGAGACCGTGGCCGTCATTGGTGCTGGCATCATGGGACGCGGCATTGCGCACGCCGCCGCGCTCGGCGGCTACCGCACTATCCTCGAAGATTTACTGCCTAATGCCCTGCGCCGTGCGGAAAACGAAATCCGCACCAACCTCGATAAAGCGGTTGAATTAGGCAAGGTGACCGCTCCGGAGGCGAATGCCGCTTTCGAGCGACTGGAATATGCCGGCTCGGTCGATCAGGCCGCGCGGGAAGCCGATCTGGTTATCGAAGCTGTGCCGGAAGAGATGGAGTCGAAGATTGAAATCTTCACCCTGCTCGACAAGATCTGCAGGCCTACGACGATCCTTGCCTCGAACACATCCTCGCTGAGCATCACCGAAATCGCCAGTGTCACCTACCGTGCAAAAAAATGCCTGGGCATGCACTTCTTCAACCCTGTGCACAAAATGAAGCTGCTTGAAGTGGTGCGCGCCCTCGAAACTGACGATGACACGCTGGCCACTGCCGTTGAAGTGGGTCAACGAATGGGGAAAGAGGTTGTGGTCATCAAAGAGGCCCCGGGCTTTATCACCAGCCGCATCAATGCCATGATCGGCAACGAGGCCTTCTGCATGCTGCAGGAGGGCATTGCATCAGCTCGAGACATCGACAAAGCCCTCAAACTCGGATTGAACCATCCCATGGGTCCCTTCGAATTGGTCGATCTGGTTGGCCTCGACACACGACTGAATATTCTTGACTATCTGCACAAAACGCTGGGCGAAAAGTATCGTCCCGCGCCACTACTTGTGCAGTACGTTAAGGCGGGAAGGCTGGGCCGAAAGTCGGGGCGGGGCGTCTACGAATATCCGGAGACAGAGGCCAAGCCGACCGAGCCTGCCATGGCAGCTTCCGATAACCGCTCTCGGCGGTGATGTTAACCTACTGCGGTACTCCTCAACCCAGGCTTGTTCCCGCGGGTGCTAGCGGACTACTTGCGTCTGGCCAAAGCTCAGGCCGCTCAGCGAAGCCACTGTTTCCGGCGCGATTCCTTTGCTCGCCACCAGCACGTGAAAGCTTTCTCCCATGCCCGCCGGGGAAATCAGATGCTTAAGTTGAAGCGCGACTTTTGCGCGCTCCGGCGGCAGGCTACATTCTTCGAAAGCGTCGGCAAATTGGTTGGCCTCGCCGATCCCCATCAGAAACTGTGATTGCGTGAGCAGTTTCTGCGGCAGCGTGCCCCGTTGTTCCGCCGCAGCGAGCGCAGTGAAATTGACATCCGCCGTAATGTCTTGCTCACCCGGCGCCTGGTAGACGTCGGCACTTATCGAATGCTGGCGAACTGCCTTCAGGGTGCCGCGATGTCGTCCCGCCAGTTGCTCCGCCTGCGTGTAGCCATAGTCGATGGCGATGATGAAGCCGCGCCGGATGCCGTCGGCGATACGATCCATGGTTTGCTGTGAAATAAGAGAAGCTTCGACGCGCTCATTCTGCTCGGGATGCACCGAGTAGCGATCCAGAAACTCAAGTTCGGCCGAAGAAGGTGCCGACCAGGTTTCAACGAAATGTCCGTCGCGTGTATCGATCCGCAAGGATCCCTGCTCGCTCAGTACCTCGACAGGCAGAGCGTCGAAAAATTCATTGGCGAAAACGATGATGGGAACTTCATGACCTGGAGACGCTGGTTGCGGGGCCCCGACCGATTCGCGTACCTCGGCCTTTCCCGCATCCAGGTGACGATTCAGCGCAGTTCTGATGCGCTCGCGCAATCGAGCGGAACCTTCGACGAGAACGTAACGCAACGCGCGAAAAAAGTCCGGAAATTTCTTCCCCGACCAATCGAGCACGTCCCCTGCGAACAATCCCCGGCCAGGGCCCAACTCGAAGATCTCAAGCTTTTCCGGCGAACCCAGGGCTCGCCACATCTCCTCGAATTGCCGCGCCAGCAAGCGTCCGAAAACGGCGTGTACGTCGCTCGATGTATAAAAGTCGCCTGCCTTGCCAAACGGTTGAGCATTCCGCGAATAGTAACCAAATTCCGGATCGTACAGGCAAAGATCCATGTAACGGGAAAAACGCATGGGTCCAAGCTCATGAATCTCATGCTCGATTTGCTGGCGCAGAGGATTCATGTTTTGTAAGCGCGGCTCACAGCCCCTTCTCCCGGCGATGGGCGCGATCTTGCGGAGTGCGGATGAACATTTCGACGAAGTAATCGTGCAAGGCATCGTAGAGCTGGCGCTGAAAGCTCCATTCAAACTGAGCATCGTCGAGGTCGCGCGGGTGCATATCAAAATAATAAGTGTGCACCGGCATGGTTGGATCTTTGAATTGAATAATTACTTCCACGCCATCTCGCTTGGCGCGCGCCGAAAAATTCAGCAGAGGATGCTCGTAAAGGCGGAGTTGATCGAGAACGCGATCCAGGCGAGCATTGACAGCTTCGGGCACAATGCGATTGTAAAGCAGAATTCGCCACAAATTGCCGATTTGGGAGTGCTCGCGTCAGGGTTGTCACTACTGAGCGAACTGGTTTCTATTCATAGCGCAGCGCTTCGATCGGATCTAACCTCGCGGCCTTGATGGCAGGAAGCATTCCGCTAATCATCCCCACGAAACTCAAGATCGCAGTCGACCAAATCAGTGTGGCCGTGTCGATGTACAGGTGAATGTCACCTTCGCTGGCGTTTTCTTCAAATGCGCTCCACAGCGTCAAAGAGCCGACTGACCAGGAAACAAGATAGGCCAGTATCACTCCCAACAGCCCGCCTAGAGCGGTAATCACCAGTGCTTCCGTCAGAAACTGGAACAGAATATGCCAGCGATGCGCGCCCAAAGCCTTCTCCACGCCGATCTCGCGCGTGCGCTGCGTTACCGAGACCAGCATGATGTTCATCAGTCCCACGCCGCCGATCCCGAGCGTGAGCAGGCCGATAAATCCCAGCAGGATCTTGATCCCCGTGCTAATGACCTGCAAATCCATCAGATCCGCGAAAACGTCGAAGACGAAAACGCCGCGCTTATCTTTGGGATCGAAATTATGGTGGAAGGCCATGGAATCGCGCACCGCCTTGACTACCTTCGCATGATCGCCTTCGTATTCCATCACGACTGCAGTCAGGTGATAGGTGTTGGCCAGATCGCTCATCGCGGAGAAGGGGACATAGACGTGCTCGTTGATGTTGTCGTCCCCGTTTTGCACCTGGTGTTTGAGCACTCCCACGACTTGGTAGGAAATCCCGCTCACGCGAATCTCCTGGCCGATGGCGTTCAGGCCGGAGAAGAGTTTTTTCTTCGCGTCGGACCCAATCACCGCGACCCGAGTGTGAGTGAAGTCGTCAGCTTCGCTGAAAAAACTACCTTCTGTGATGTCCATGCGGCGCATGCGTCCGTAGGCAGCGTAAACGCCGCTGACGGCATACGTGGCGCTGCGGGTGCCGAAGGCCACGAGACACTGCTTGGCAACCTCCGGCGAAACGTGCTTCAGCAGCGGAACTTCTGCGTGGATGTAGTCGAGATCGTTGACCGTCAGGCGGACCTGGGTTCCGGCCTTCGTACCGCCAGCTTGTAGCTCAGTACGGCCGGGGAAAATAAAAACTAAATTCGTGCCGAAGGAACGGAACGCAGCCCAAAGTCCGCGCTCAAAACCGCTTCCGTAGGCGAGCAAAAGTACGACCGTGGCGATGCCCCACGCCATGCCCAGCATGGTGAGCAAGCTGCGACGCCGATTATGCCGCAGCGCGTTGTAGGCCTGTGTGGCGAGTGCAACCATCATAAAAGCAGCTCTTGGCCTTTGGTTCTTCGCTGCCAGCTTCTGGCCAAATCACAAATCGGTTTGGCTAGGAGCTAGCCGCTAGAAGCGAGCATCCGATAGCGTATCTACTCACTCCTGCCGCAAGGCCTCCACCGGAGGCAGCAACGCCGCCTTCCGCGCTGGATACAGCCCAGCGGCAATGCCGGCGACGGCCAGCGAGACGATTGCCGCGAACGCTGAGGCTGGAATAATGCGCGGAGTATCAAAGCCCTCAGGCGCCGGCAACATGGCCAGCAGCGTGACAAAGCCGGTTGCGATCGCCAGCCCAATGCCTCCGCTGAACGCGGTCAGAAAAGCTCCCTCGATAAAGAACTGGGTCAAGATCGCACGGTAAGTCGCGCCCAGTGCCTTGCGCAAGCCGATTTCTTTCGTGCGCTCGGTCACTGAGACCAGCATGATATTGATAATTCCGATAGCGCCCAGTCCGAGAGTCACGACGCCCACAACACCGAGAAACCAATCCATGGCGTCGAAAATCTTGCCCACGCGCTGCATGTTTTCGATCGTGTCCCAGTCTTCGAAGGCGTCTTCGAGCCTGGGATCGAAGCCGTGGCGCCGCGCCAGGACCTGGTGAATCTCGCTTTTGGCTTCTCACGCGGCGGCGTTCACTGTTGTCCTCATCATTGAACCAGCGGCCTGGTTCCACCGGCACATTGCGAATCCGGTTGTAGTCCGAGGCAACTCCGAAGATCTGTCCATTGGTTGATCCATAATCGCTAACCGCGCGTATGTCTTCGCGGTTGAGAACGGGCGACAATGCGCCGACAAATTTGGCCTCGGCCCGCACCGCCAAGTAGTCTTGGTAAGTGAAATAGTATGTCTGCCCCGATTGCGTGCTGCCCGCGACTGCAGGGATGCGCCCGGGAAACATGAACATGATGTTTTGTCCGAGCGTGGCAAGCTGCTTTTCCTGGCCGCTGCGGAATCCTTCTCCCAAGCCCACCAGCAGCAGAAGTGAGCCCACCCCCCAGGCAATTCCGAACATGGTGAGGAACGAGCGCAGCTTATGCGCCCACAGAGTGGACAACGACTGCCGGACAATGTCGAGGAGCATTCGCATGCATAGTCCCCCACGCTTCCGGGGAGGAGCGTGGGGGCCCCGGTAACGTTCAGGCGAGGGGTCTCAGTCCCGCCTAACCATCTGATCAGTGGTACGCAGCCGGGCTAAGCGAAGTTCCCTCCTGCTATTTAGTCTCTTAGACCCGCAAGATGGAGGAAAGGTTAGCCGGATGCGCCAGTTTTTCGGTGCGGCTTTGGGACTCGAATCCCCGAGACCGCTCCCACTCCCGATAGGTTTCGGGCCAGTGGCTGAAGCCTAAAGTCTGCAGTCTTCAGCCGTTCTTCGGCTTTTCCCGTGCGTAGGCTTTCTGCAAATACCTCCGCGCTTCGTCTAGTGCGCCAAAAGTATTGTCGTTGGTCTGAACCGCCTGGCGATATTCGTTTACCGCGCGTTCGCGCTGGCCGGTGATATCAAAAATCTTACCCAATTGGATGCGGCTCCAAACCTCAGTCCATCGCGGTTCGCCGTCGCCATTGAGAGATTCGCGGTAGGCATTTGCTGCGGCCTGATAATTTCTCTGCAGGAAGAAGACATCAGCGATTCGATAGTGCGCCAGCGAACTGTTCTTGTTGATGTCGAGCGCCTTGTTGAACTCGGTGAGCGCCCCGGGCAAGTCACCCTGCTGCACCAGCGCCTGCCCCCGCATGATGGAGGCGCGCAGCTTGACATCCACGGAGTTGGTAAGCACGTGGTGGTCGGGATCCACCGCTATGCGCCGCGGACGCCCGAAAGTCTCCACCGTAAAAGGCGAGTTCGTGCCCACAACCTCAATGCGCTTGTCCTCTGTTTTGCCATCAGTATCAATCTTTAGGTCCACCGGCATCCGGAACAGATCAAGATCCTGGGCAATCTCCCCAGTCACTCGGAACCCTTTATTGCTGCCCAGACGGTACACGGTATATTTCACCTTAAATTCGGGCGCCCCGGTCGAATCCAGCCACTGGGAAAAAAACCACGTAAGCTGATCGCCATAGTTCTGCTCTGCAATGGTGCGGAACTCATCGGTGCTCGCCGATTTTCCGGCAAAATGCGTGGCGAACGAGCGCATAGTTTTGAGGAACTTGTCCTCGCCCATCACCCAGCGCAGCATGTGCAGGATCATCGCGCCCTTGTCGGTCACCAAAGACTGGAACTCCTGCGAGAACAAATCGAGCCTGCTGGCACTGGAAAGCGGCACCGTGTCATACGCCAGCGAGCCCACCGACATGTCTTTTACCGCCTCTTCCAGGCCCGCCGCCCCCGCCGCATTCTCCACATACATGGCCTCCGAATATCGCGCGAAGCCGTCGCCCAGCCACCAGTCATCCTTAGACGCGGGACTGACCGACACGCCCCACCATTGGTGCGCGATCGTATTCGCCAAAAGCCTGTAGTTGACCTTTTCCGTGATGGTGTGGCCTGAGATCGCAGCAATTCCCGGAGCCCACGAAGAGGCTACGGTGTCGTCAGGAATTTCCACCACGTTCAGCTTCGACGAGAGCGGCACGCCATATAACGTAATGTAGTAAGTAAATTCCTGGATTGCGGTCGTGGCATACTCCGCCCCCAGTTTCTGATGCGTGGGCTTAAAGAACACGTGCAGCTCAATACCCGCTTCGTCGCTTTTGTATTCCTGGAAAACTCCGGCCACGATGGTGCCCGGAAAGCTGGGCTTGTCCGATACAAAGGTAAAGGTCTTATTCGGCAAACCACTGGAGTTTGGCTTTTTCGAAGCTGCGCTGTCGCTGACGGTCTCTTTTCCGCTGCCAATGGCGACCATATGCGCGGGCACGGTTAGGCTGATGGTCGACGTAAAACGGTTGAAACCATATCCAGTTACCGGGAACCAGCGTCCCGCGTAAAGCAGATAACTCGTATCATCGCCCACATACGCGAGCTTGAGCCCCGGCACCGGACTCTCCTCGACCGTCTCAAGTTGCCCTTCATATTCGAAAGTCAGGGTGGTCGAGGCATCTTTGGCCAGGCCGCTAGGCAGCGGAACGCGAATGGTGGAGTCCTGTGTGACTCGCTCGGCGGAGAGCGGCTGATTGTTGGCGTCGAGAACCTTGGTGACGCGTAGGGCGTTATGCAGTTCAAATGTGGCGACGCTTAAGTCTTGCAGCGCGGTAAATTTCACCTTCACCCGCGCCGAAATCTGGTGCATATGAGGCGTGAGCTCAGCAGCGATCTTGTAGTCGTCCACCCGCAGGCGGGCCTTTTCCACAGCCCAGGAGGACGATGGCCACGCTACCAACAATAAAATCAGCAGGGTCAGGGCAATCGTGATGGCGCTCTTGCCGCGCCAAAGCTGAATTGACATTAAGGAGAGTCTCCGCGGAAATGGACCGCCATTCCCTAAGATGAAGATTCTCACTCAAAAGATGCTGGGAGCACAAGGTTTAGCCACTGAAGAGCTCTGGTTCTAAGAAGCTTTCCGCCTTGAATCCGAATTACCGAAACCCATAATTTGGCGGGCACGTTCATCGGCGACCATCCGCTTCACATCGTCTACCTGCTCGTGGAGAGCGATTCGGAGGTCGGATAGAATGGGTTGTAGCTCGTCCCAGTCTGTGGCTTCCACAGCTTCAGCGCACAGTCTGCGTATTCGCTCTTCTCGGTTGGGACGAGGACACATAAGCCCGATTCACTCAACCCCGCCATTGTACACTCACTGTACGATAGCGCACGCTTATTTGTGCGGTATACGACATATCGCCATGGCAGGCGACCATATGACGGGGCCAAAGTCTAGCGGTTTGTACGGCGCCTCAGCCTCAGCAGGGACAGAATGATCTCTGCCGCGCCGTCCGCCGGGTGTAACCCCGCAGTATCCCCGTTCCGCGGCGCGCGCAACCGCGCTTTCACTCGGGCCAGCCCGTTCAACATGCGTTCCCGTGGCGGACCATCGGGCAAGATCTC
>WNGJ01001514.1_pt1 | contig 22906 bp, 22 predicted proteins | sample 5400611 | NCBI WGS metagenome assembly WNGJ01 (sample SAMN13153375, study PRJNA577476) | soil metagenome | isolation source: 40 cm soil or saprolite under Garry oak tree replicate 1 | place: USA:California | collected 2016-06-15
TGGGCGCAACTGCACGCCATTCCTTGAAGGCCGTCTTCGCGCGGGCGACCGCCGCGTCGGTCTCTTCGACACCAGCGGGCTGGAGCTCGGCGATCGTCTCCTCAGTGGCGGGGTTGGTCACGATCAGAGCCATCTGACCCATTTGACCACGGCTGGCTCTGTCACGTCGCGTTGTCCCACGGCCACGTGTCCGACACCTGGCCATGGCCTGCGGCGACAAAGTCCCGAAAGGCGACCCGTGCGCGCGCCGGAGTCGTTCCGAAGATCGCCAGGAGGTCGCCCAGCGCGAGGAAGTCCGGCGGGTGCTCGAGATCTACGGCAGCTCTGTAACTGCTCCAGCGCCACTCCTCCGGCCTCTTGCAGATCCCGGCCCGAACCGGGTTCAGCACGATGTAGCGGACGGCTTCGCGGAGGTGCTCGTCGCTCTCGACCGCCCGCCAGGAGTAGTGGTTCCGGAAGAGATGACCGGTCCGCCCGTGCTTCCGATTCATCCTGCGGGCATGGCCACAGTTCAGGAGCTGCATTCCGCCGGCGAAGCCCTGCTCGGCCGGCCGCATGAGCAAGTGATAGTGATTCGTCATCAGGCAGTAGGTGACAACTCGCCATTGCTGCTCGAAGACGATGCGCGAAAGCCAGCGCAGGAAGTCGAGGCAATCGAGATCGTCGCGGACGATCGGCTCGCCGTTGTTCCCGCGCGCACCCAGGTGGTAGTACCCACCCGGCTCGAAGAGTCTCAGTCGACGGCCCATCGAGGACGACGCTAGCGCGACGAATCGTCGGCAGAGCCGCTGGTGGATAACGCGTCACACTTTCGTCACGGTGTCCGACACCCGGACGTGGATGTAGTTGGCATGACGACTTAGTCGGGTTCGACTAGTCGTTGCGCGCGGCGCGATAGTGCTCCGCTTCGCGCACCAGTTCCTCGAAGAGCCGCGCGTCGTCGCCCGCTTCCGGATGCCACAGGACGCCCACCGCGAAGCGCCGGCCCGGATCCTCGACCGCCTCGACCGTCCCGTCCTCGGCATGCGCGGCGATGCGAAGGCCCTCTCCGATCCGCCCGATTCCCTGGTGATGATGCGACTTCACCGGAGCACGGTCCCCGAGCAACGACGCAAGCCGCGTGCCGTCCTCCACCGTCACGTCGTGATCCGCGTACGAACCAGGCGTGTGCTTGTGCTTCTCATCGCCGACGACATCCGGCAGGTGCTGCACGAGGTCTCCGCCGCGCGCGACATTCAGCACCTGGCTCCCACGGCAGATCGCGAGCACGGGCATGTCTCGCTGAAGCGCTGCCTCGAGGAGTGCGAGCTCGGCACGGTCCCGCTGCTCGTGAACGCCGGACGTCTCGTCGTGCGGTTCCTGGTCGTAGAGGTCGGGATCGAGATCGGAGCCGCCCGAGAACAACAGTCCGTCCAGCGCCTGCAGCGTCTCCTCCACTCCGTCTTCGCTCGGCGGCACGAGCAGGGCGCGCCCGCCCGCACGCTCGACGGCGCGCACGTAGTCGACAGGAATGAGCGCCGCCTCGAGCTCCCAGGCTCCCCACTTGGCGGGAGTGACGTACGTCGTGATCCCGATGAGCGGCCTAGCCACGTTCGAACAGCCGCTCCCGCTCGTAGCAGGTCACGACCTCGTCGAACAACCGCTGCTCGGTGCGCGCGTAATTCAAGTAGTGGTCGACAACGTCGTCGCCCAGCGCCGCACGCGCGATCGTCCCACGCTCGAGCGCTTCGATCGCTTCCCGCAGCGTCGACGGAAACCGATCCGCATCCGACTCGTACGCGTTGCCCTCGAGCGCCGGCGGTAGGTCGAGTCCCTGCTCGATCCCGTGGAGACCGGCGGCGATCAGCGCGCCGAAAGCCAGATACGGATTGACGTCGCCGCCGGGAATCCGCGTTTCGATCCGCTGGGCCGCCCCATGCCCGACGATCCGGAACCCGCAGGTCCGGTTGTCGTGCCCCCAGGCGAGCGTCGTCGGCGCCCACGAGCCCGCCGCGTACCGCTTGTAGGAGTTGATCGTGGGCGCCAGAAAGACCGCCATCTCTTTCGCGCCCGCTATCCAGCCCGCGAGGAACTGCTTGAAGACCTCGGGGCCGCCGGCAAATGCGTTCTCGCCGTCGCGCCACAGGCTCGTGTGGATGTGACACGAGCTGCCGATCCACGAGTGGTCGGGCTTCGCCATGAACGTGATCGAGCACCCGTTCAGCTGCGCGATCTCCTTGGCGCCGTTCTTGTAGACGGAGTGGTTGTCGGCCATGGTCACCGCGTCCGCAAACTTGAAGTTGACCTCCTGCTGGCCCGGCCAGGCCTCCCCCTTCGAGCTCTCGACCGTGATGCCCGCGCCGTACATCCCGTTCCGGATCTGACGGAGTAGCGGCTCGTCGTAGGTCGTCGCCAGGATGTGGTAGTCGAGGATGTAAGGGACCGACGGCGTGAGGTCGCGGTAGTGCTTCGCGTGCGCTTCCTCGAAGCTCTCCTTGAGCAAGTAGAACTCGAGCTCGGAGCCGACCATGGGCTCATAACCCACAGCCCGCGCCCGCTCGACCTGGGCCTTGAGCACCTGCCGAGGCGAAGGTCTCACCGGCGAGCCGTCGTTCCACGTGACGTCACAGAGGACGAGCGCCGTCCCCTCGAGCCACGGAATGCGACGCAGCGTCTCGGGGTCGGGACGCATGGCGAAGTCCCCGTACCCTTGCTCCCAGCTCGCGATCGAGTACCCGGGAATCGGATCCATCTCCATGTCGAGCGCGAGCAGGTAGTTACAGCCCTCGACACCATGGTCGGCGACGTTTTCGTCGACGAAGTACTGGGCGTGGACCCGCTTGCCCATCAGCCGGCCCTGCATGTCGGTGAACGCGACGACGACCGTGTCGATCGACCCGTTCTCGACGTCGCGTTTCAACTCGTTGAGCGTCAGCATCGGCGAAGGACGGAGGGAGCCGGTTCGACCCGGCTCCCTCCAACTCGAGTCGATCCTACGCCGCGGGTGTGGTCAGAGGCGGACCGGTCCGCTCGCCGACCCGCTCCTCGATCCGTGCGAGCTCGTCCTCGGAGCCCTGCACGATCGGGCCCTTGAACCACTTGTTCGCGGACGCGAACCACCAGCCGCCGACGAGCAGCATCGTGCCGATGACGGCAATCGGCGCATAGTTGACGCTCAACCACGTGAACCCGGTCTTGAACGGGATTCCCGTCGGGGTGATCGGCATGATGAACAGCACCGAGATGAAGGCAACCCAGATGACAGCCGTCCAGCCGATCACCTTGTACCAGCGACCGAGATTCCACTCGCCCGGCTCCCAGGCGTCGGCCAGTCGGAGCCGGAGATAGATCGGCAGCGCGTAGGCGATGTAGAGCCCGATCGTCGCGATCGACGTCACCGCCGCGTACGCGACGTAGCCGGCGCCGACGCCGATGCCCTTCGAGAAGTACGCCGGGAACGCGCAAAGAAACGCCATCACCGCGATGGCGATGACCGCCATGTACGGCACCCGCGCCTTGTTCAACCGCCGCCAGATCCGGTGGCCCGGGGTTGCACCGTCCCGTGAGAAGGCGTAGAGCATCCGTGAGGCGGACGTGATCGCCGACATCCCGCAGTAGAGCTGCGCACCGACGATGACGAACAGCAAGAACTCCGCCGCCCTCAACCCGAGTGCGTCGAGGAAGACCTGCTTCACCGCGAAGAGGCCCGCCCCCGTCGTCGACTGGAAGCTCTGGATCGCAAACGTGACGCCCAGAGCTAGGATGTAGCCGAAGACCGCCGAGACGACGATCGACATGACTACACCTCGCGCCGCAGCTCGTCCCGCATCTTGCGTCTCCTCGCTCATGTGTGCAGACGCGTCGTAGCCGGTGAACGTGTACTGCGCCTGCAGGAGCCCGAGTAACAGCACGAACCAGAGCCACTGATGCGAGAACCCGCTGTTGTTGATCGTCTTCGAGAAGACCGTCCCGACCGACTCGTGATGGTCGGGCTTGAATGCCAGGAAGCCGACGATGATCAGCACGCCGAAGACGTGCCACCACACGGAGATGTCGTTCAGCAAGGCGACCAGCCTGACGCTGAAGATGTTCATCAACGCGTGCAGCCCGAGGATGCAGGCGTACACGTAGATGACCTCGTGCGGCGAGGAGTGGAACGTTCCCGGCCAAAGCAGGTTCAGCAGTGCGTCGGTGAAGATCGCGGCGCCGTAGTCGATGCCGGCGGTGATCGCGATCTGACCGATGAGGTTGAACCAACCCGTGAACCAGCCCCAGGCCGGCCCTCCCATCTTCGAAGCCCAGTAATACAGACCTCCCGCGGTCGGATACTTCGACGCGATCTCGGCCATGCCGAGCCCGACGATCACTACGAAGACCGAGACGATCGGCCAGCCCCAGGCCTCCTCTACCGGCCCTCCGTAGTTGATGCCCGTCGAGTAGAGCGTGAGCGTCCCGGAGAGGATCGAGATGATCGTGAACGAGATCGCGAAGTTCGAGAAGCCGCTCATTCCACGCCGCAGCTCTTGGGCATAGCCAAGAGCGTGGAGCATGCGCCGGTCCTTCTCGTGCGCCGAGTAATCGGCCACAGTTCCGCCTCCTAGTTGGGGTCGGCGGATTCTCTCGCGCCGGCCGCCCCGGATCAATAGTGCGGCTAGCTGCGGCCGAGCCGGGCGGCCTCGACGAGCTTCGCGGGCGCGACCTCCGCGTACGCGTCCTCGACGATCCCCTCGAGCTCGTCCCAATGGATCCCGCGGTCCAGCCGCAGCCCGAGCCAGCCTCGATGGCCGACGTACGGCGGCACGAAGAACCGCTCGCCGTCTGCATCGACGAGCATCTTCTGCATCCCCTCCGGCGCCGCACACCAGATCGCGAAACGTCCATCGCCGTGGTGATTCGTCAACGCCATCAGGAACGAGCGCTTCTCGCGGATGAAGAACGTGGGCGCACCATGGCTCAGCCGCTCGCTCGTCTCCGGAAGCGCGAGACAGATTCCGCGGAGTTTCGTCAGCACCTGCTGCTCTGGGGTCATGCCTGGTGGTTGCGGAAGTCGACGATCAGCCGGGCAGGCGACTCAGCCGTCTGGATACGGAAGTCAACCTTGTCGGAGAGCCCGATCGCCCAACTCAGCACAGCCTCGAAGTCACCTGTCCGCACGAGCTCTTGGACGACCGATGTGCCCGCGGCGGCGCCGTCGATTCGCTTCGGTCCCTTGTAGACCATCACACCCTCACCCGTGTTCAGGTCGAAGCCGGAGGCAGGGTCCATGCGGACGACCACGACAGCGTTGCCCTGCACGCTCACGGGCTTCCCGGATCCGTCTTCCTTCAGCGGCGGCTGCACGTATTCGACGCGATAGCCAGGCAGTCCATTCTGGAACTGAAAGACGACGCGGTCGTAACCCTCGTGCCGCCCGACGGCGATGCGGTCGAGGAGAGCAGTCGCGCCACCGGTCGCGGCACTCACGACAGGGGTTGTTCCGGCACCCGCGAGCGGGTCGATCCCACCGGCCGTGGTCGTGGTCGTCGGTGTCGAAACGGAGTACCCGCCCTGCGGGGCCGACGACTTGTGAGATCCGCCGCATCCGGAAGCCGCCAGCAAGGCAGTGGCGGCGAAAGCGGTGAAGAGCAGCCTGCGGATGTGCGCAGCCTACTCAGGTCTTGTTAGGGAAACGTGCTCACTGCTCGCGCAGGATCTCGCCGAGCGGTAGGCGCCGCAGACGCAGACCCGCGGCAACGGTCGTCAGCAGCGCACCGAGCACAGCGGCCACCGCGAGGCCAACGAGAAAGAGCCACGGCGCAGCCAGGTGATCGGGTGGCGGGTCGAACACGTGCTGGAGCATCGCGACGAGCATCTCCGCCAGCAGCCAGCCGAGCAAGGCCGCAAGCGCGAGCCCGCCGGCGAGAACGATCGCCACCTCGCTCCACAGAAACGCGCTGATCTCGCGCACGGAGCTGCCGATCGACGCCATGGTCGCGAACTCGTGCTTGCGCTCGGCAAGCCCGAGGACGACGAAGAGCGCCATCGCGGCGGCGGCAAGAATAACTACGAACGCTTCCTCGATCTTTGCGATCCCGCTCATGTCGACTGTCGTGATCGAGCTCACCGTCTGCGCGGTCTGCGTTGTGATGTCCTTGACGCTTGCACCTGCCGGCCGCGCTACCGCGCCGACGCGTTTCGCGACCGCGGCCGCGTCGCCGTGGGTCTTGGCGAAGACGACATTCGGCCCAGGGTCGTGCGTGACGGAGAGGAGATAGTCGAGGTTCGTGACCATGAACGAGTCTCGCGGCGCGGACGGGAACTCCTGGACGATGCCGACGACGTGGAACGGCGTGACTCGAAGCCGGCCGGTCGCGTGATCGAGGACACGCAGCTTGAGCAGGTCACCGATGTTCAGCGAATAATCCGTAACGGTCTCCTTCGAGACGAGGATGCCGTCCCGGTGCGCGCGAAGCTCGGCGAGCAGGTGATTCGCCGTTCCGCCGATGAAGTAGGAATCGCGAAGCGTGGTCCCGCTGGTCACTGTGGAGGCGTTGACCCCGAAGGTGTCCTGTAGATCAGGGCCCACGTACGCGTAGGAATGGTCGAGTGCGGTGGTTCCGGCGACTCCCTGGACGTGTGCGATCTTCTGTTCCAGCGCATGCGCTTTCAGGGCTTCCGCAGGGGCGCTCGCGACGACGTCCGCGCCGAGCGTCAGCTGTGCGTCGACACGTGCCTGCTGGTCGTACGTCGAGGCGAAGACTCCGAGATTGACGCCGAAGGCAAGCAGCAGCCCGACGAGCAGCAATCCGCGGTTGATCGCAGCGCTGCGGCGACCGGCGCTCGCCAGCAGCAGCCCCGACAAGGTTCGTGCCCGCCCCCCGGTCACCCGACGCGCCACGGTCTCCAGCAGCGCGCCCCGCAGCCGCACGAGCAGCAGGGCGGCACCGAGCCAAAGCAATGCGGGCGCCAGGAACATGTAGATCGAGAGCGACAGGGTCGGATTCGAATCGGGATTGACGACGGCCGAGAAGCCGGTTCGGGCCGTGAGCCAGTAGACGAGACCGCTAACGGCGAGCGCAGCGACGTCCAGGTACAGCTTCTGCCAGAGCGGCCTGCGGGGCCTTTGCGGACGACGTCCTTCCGCAACCTCACCGCGCAGCGCCGCTGCGCCCGCGCCGAGACGCGCCGCCGCGGCACCGAGCACCGCGAGGACGACGCAACCGCCGACGGTCGCGACGACGCGCCAAAGCGTCAGCGGGCCACGGCCGACGTGGACGAGGCGTAACGCGAGCAAGGCGATCCCGCTGCCGAGAATGCCCGCGACGATGCCGACGAAGAGGCTCTCGATTCCCGCAAGGGCCACGAGCCCACGCCTCGAAGCGCCCCGCGCGCGGAGCAGCGACAACTCGCGACGGTCGCGCTCGACGGTACCGAGCGCGGCGAGGTAAGCCAGGCCGAGCGCGATGAGTGCGCCGGGAAGCGCCAACATGATGTAGAGCGTCTCCGCGTAGAGCGCATCACCGGTCGCCGTGTTGAGACTCTCGGAGAGGTTGTCGACGAAGTTCACCTGTCCGGGCAATGAGCTCTGGATCCGGTTGCGAAGTCCCGTGGCCTGGCGTAGGGCTTGCGCCGGCCCGCCGGTGAGTTGGGCCGGGTCGACTTGCGCCTGCACCTGCCACTGCGTGCCCGGAACCGAGCCTGGGATGCCGGGGAGCCCGCTCGATGACGCGATCGTCGGCAGCTGCGGGGCAAGCTTCTGTGCAAACGTCCCGACCGTCATGACCGCGGTCTCTACGGGCGGTTGCGCGGGCGCCGGACCCAGAAGCGGGTTCAGCGGCTGGAAGAGGATGTCCCCGGCGCTCACCACCGAAATGCCGCTCACGGGGAGCCGCACAGGCGGCCGACCCGCCTTCGCGGTGAAGCTCACGAGGTCGCCCGGCTGAGCCTGCAGCGTGGCCGCGAGCTGCTGGTCGAGCACGACCTGGCCGGGACGGAGGGAGCCGCGGAGGAAGCGGATCGTGTGGATGTTCTGCCTATAGGTCTGAGGCACCGCCAGGATCGATCCGGACGCCGAGCGGAAGATTCCAGCGCCCGGCTTCACATGAGTCGCTCCTGCAAACGGGGCGGTCGCCACCGGCAACGCATCGAGAACACCGTGTTGCTTCGAGACCGCAAGCGCCGCCCGCTCCGCAGCTGGTCGCGAAGCGACAGGCGCCTGCCAGTCGAGCGGGACACTGCGTACCGAGCTCGAGGTCATCGTGCGCAGCGAGTGCCCGACGAAGAGAATCATCGCGCCCACGAGCGCGACTGCAGCCGCGAGAACGACGACGCGCACGATCGTGCGGCCCGGGGTGCGCAACAGGTTGGCGAAGGCCAGCGCGGCGAACGTCACGCGCTCTCCCTCACGACGCGACCTTCTTCCAGCTCGACCACTCGATCGTGCCGAGCCGCAACGTCCTCGTCATGCGTCGCCGTCACGAGAGCAAACCCGAACTCACGCTGAAGCGCATCGATGAGGTCGAGGATGCGTGCGCCGGTGTCGGAATCGAGCTGGCCGGTCGGCTCGTCGCAGAGGAGGAGCCCCGGCTGCTGGCCGAGCGCGCGCGCCAGGGCTACCCGCTGCCGTTCTCCACCCGACATCTCGCCGGGAAGATGCTCTGCCTTTCCGGCTAGGCCCACGAGACCCAGCAGCATCAACGGGTCAGTGGGCGCGTCCGGGCTCGCTGCGGCCCGGATCGCGAACGCCACGTTCTCGAAGCCGGTGAAGGTCGGCAGCAGATTGGCGCCCTGGAAGACGTAGGCGATCCTCGTGGCCCGCATCCGGCGACGCGCCTCTTCGTCGAGCGTCGCCAGCGGCCTCCCTTCGAGCTCGACCTCCCCGCCGGTCGGCTCCACGAGGCCGCCGAGCGCATGGAGCAGCGTTGTTTTCCCGGACCCCGACCGGCCGCGTAGAGCGAGCCGCTCCCCGGGGGCAACGTCGAGCGACACGTGGTCCAGTGCTCGCACGCGCCCGTCACCGTGGCCGTACTCGACTACGAGCTCGCGGCAGGCCGAGACGCTCGTCAAGCCGCTCTGCCGTCGCGTATCTCGATCACGCGGTCGGCCGTCGAAGCGAGCCTCGGCGAATGTGTGACGGTGACGACGGTGCTACCGAGCTCGTCGCGCAGGCGGCGCAGCTCGTCGAGGATGCGCCGTTCGTTCTGCAGGTCGAGCTCGCCGGTCGGCTCGTCCGCCAGCACGAGCGAAGCGTCACGGGCCAGGGCCGCGGCGACCGCGACGCGCTGTTGCTCGCCACCCGACAGCTGCGCGGGACGGTGGGTCACCCTCGGCGCAAGGTCGACGGTCCCGAGTGCTGTCGTGGCGAGCGACCGCGCGTTCGGTCTGTGGCCCAGCCGCACGGCCGTCGCGACGTTCTCTCGTGCCGTCAGCAGTGGCAGCAGGTTGTCGCTCTGGAAGATGATTGCGATCCGGCGCGCCCTGAAGGCCGCGAGACCTGCTTCGTCGAGCCGGTCGAGCGGCTGTCCGAAGACGCGCACTTCGCCGGCCGAAGGCTGCTCGAGCCCTGCCGCGAGCGACAGAAACGTGCTCTTTCCCGAGCCCGACGGACCCAGGACGGCGACGAATTCGCCGGCCTCGATCCGGAGATCCAAACCGCGCAGAGCAACCGTCTCGGCGGGGCCCGAGCGATAGATCCTGAAGACATCGAGAAACTCGACCGCTGCCGTCGCCCGCTCCTGTTCGCGCGGCGGTTCGCGATAGAGGCTCGTCACTTCCATCGGAAGCTCTGCACCATGAGGCGATAGCCGTCGACGTTGTCGACACCTACCGGTGACCCGAGATCGACGATCGCGCGTTTGCGTCCTTGCGCGAGGTAGTAGCGATCGACCGTGAGCTGTACCTGCTTGTTCGTCACGGGATTGGGAGCGCTCTCGGTCGTGTACACGACCTTGATCGCAGGCCGGCCGCTGATCTGAACGCGCTTGGGCGGCTGGAAGCGGAGCGACGAGGTCGACGCCTTCAAGCCTTTCAACTCCGCCGACACCTGGGCGAGGGTCGGCGCGGTGCCCGGCTGAACGACGGTGCGCACCAGATTGTTCTTGTCGTAGAACGTGACGCGGTTGCCGGACCCGCTCTGCGCCCAACCTTCGGGATACTTGATCGAGTAGCCGGCTCGGGGATCGTTGAAGACGACATAGACCTGGTTGTCGGGGATGTCTCCGGTCGCCGCGGCCTTCGCCTCCCCCTGCAATGCGTTCGGAGACTGTGCGTTCGTCGTGGCCGCAGGCGTTGTCTGTGACGTCGCCGGAGTGGTTGGTGCAGCAGTCTTCGCGCTGCCACACGCAGCGAGGAGGAGGCAGAGCGCGGGAAGCATCAGGAGGGGCTTCACGATCTCAAGGTAGCCCTGGTATCTGAGCGGAAGATGAGAGCCTCTGCGCGGTCTCTCATCCGACTCTCATGGACGGTGGGCAGACTTCAACCATGCGCGTGTTGATCGTCGAGGACGAACTGAAGATGGCCAGCCTCCTCCACCGAGGCCTGGTCGAGGAGGGCCACGCGGCGGACGTCGCCCCGACCGGCGAGGACGCCGTCTGGATGGCGCAATCGCACCCCTACGAGGCGATCGTGCTCGACGTCATGCTCCCGGGGGTCAGCGGTTTCGAGACGTGCCGCCAGCTTCGGAATGCCGGTGTGTGGGCGCCGGTCCTCATGCTGACTGCGCGCGATGGGGTGGAAGACCGCGTCGCCGGCCTCGACGCCGGCGCGGACGACTATCTGACGAAGCCGTTCTCGTTCGCCGAGCTCCTGGCACGGCTCCGCGCCCTCGTCCGGCGCGGCGGCGGAGAGCGGCCGACGGAGCTGGTCGTCGGGACGCTCCGCCTCGATCCGGCCGCGCGACGAGCCTGGCGTGACGGAACCGAGATCAGCCTCTCCCCCAAGGAATTCGCCCTGCTGGAGGCGTTCATGCGCCGCCCTGGACAGGTCCTCACCCGCTTGCAGCTCCTCGAGCATGCCTGGGATTTCGCGTACGAGAACCGTTCGAACGTCATCGACGTCTATGTGCGGTACATCCGCGAGAAGGTGGACCGGCCCTTCGGGACCGAGTCGATCGAGACCGTGCGCGGAGTCGGCTACCGGCTCCGCGGGGATGACGAGGAGTGAGCAGGCTCCCGATCAGGCTCCGGCTGACACTCGTCTTCGCGGTGATCATGGCCGTCGTCCTCCTGCTTGCCGGTTGGCTCGTCTACGCGCGCGTCTCGACCAATCTCGACAACGCCCTGGACGAACAGCTGCGTTCGCGCGCACAGGACGTTTCGGCGCTCGTGCGTCGTGAGGGCTCGCTCAAGTCCACCCACGGGACGCTCATCGAGCGCGGCGAGACGTTTGCCGAGCTGCTGAACATGAACGGCTCGGTGATCGACGCGACGAGCCTCGTTGGACGCAAGCCGCTTCTTCCTCCCGAGCTCGCGCGGACACTCCGCGGCCCTGTCTTCATAAACCGGAGCTCCGTTCCCGGCCTCGACGAGCCTGCGCGCATGCTCGCACTGCCCGTCCAACGCGGGCAGAGCCGGCTCGTGCTGGTGGTCGGGGCGACGCGCGCGAACAGAACGGAGACGCTTCTCAGCTTGCGCAATGCATTCTTGATCGGCGGCCCGCTCGCGCTCATCCTCGCCTCGCTCGCGGTTTACGGGATCGCCGGTGCAGCCTTACGCCCGATCGAGGCGATGCGGCGGAGAGCCGCCGACATCTCGGCGTCGTCGCTCGAGGACCGGCTGCCCGTCCCGCCGGGCGGCGACGAGGTTTCGCGGCTGGGAGAGACGCTGAACGAGATGCTGACGCGGATCGGCGACGGACTCGCCCGTGAGCGGCGTTTCGTCGCGGATGCGAGCCACGAGCTGAGGACGCCTCTCGCGTTGCTGAAGACGCAGCTCGAGCTGGCTCTCAGGCATTCACGTTCGACCGAGGAGCTCGAGGCGGCGATTCGCGGCGCCGCCGAGGATACGGAGCGGCTCTCCCGCCTCGCGGACGATCTCCTGTTGCTCGCCAGGGCGGAGCAGGGACGGGTGCCGCTCCGTCGCGAGCCCGTCGATGTCGCCGACGTCCTCGAGACGGTTGCAGGTCGCTTTCAGTCCCGCGCCGTGTCAGAGCGACGCGACCTGTCGGTGACGACGGATGACGATCCGCTCGTGGTGTCGGCCGACCGCCCCCTCCTCGAGCAGGCACTCGCGAACATGGTCGACAACGCCTTCACTCATGGCGCGGGACGCGTGACCCTGACCGCAGAACCGCGCAACGGCTCTGCGGAGCTGCACGTACTCGACGAGGGCGCAGGTTTCCCGGCCGACTTTCTCGCTCACGCGTTCGAGCGCTTCAGCCGCGCGCAGAAGACGACGGCGGAGGGTAGCGGCCTCGGACTGGCAATCGTCGAGACTATCGCCGAGGCCCACGATGGACGAGCAGGCGCTGCGAACGCGCCCGGCGGTGGGACCGACGTCTGGCTCGCTCTGACCGTCGAGCGTTAGCGATCGTCGCCGGGAATGGCGACTGCGGACTCGTCTCCGACCGCTTCGTCAGTCGAGTCGATCGTATTCGGCGCGGGAGCCTCGACCGGCTCGCCGTCGTACGAATAGGTGCCTGCGGCCTTCGCCGCGGCTGCCGCTGCCTTCTTCTCTTCCTTCAGCTCGCGCTTTTCCTTCACCTTGCGCTCGCGTGTCAGCTTCGCCATCGTCGTCTGTCTTTTAGAGCCCAATGCGACCTTCCTCTCAGTCGATTCGGTGCAGAATAGCCTGAACAAGCCTCCGGACGGCGATTGAGTCAAACGACTTGTCCGAATCGGGGAGAAGGGATTCAATTCGTCCTGTGGTCAGGCCACGCCAAGTGGTCTCCGCTCTCGCCGCCGCGGTTCGTAACGAGAACGTTCGGCGAGTCGAATTCGCGTGGGGCGCTTCGATCGCGGCTGAATGGGCGCACTTCGTCGCCCTCGGCGTTTTTGCCTACCAGCAGGGGGGCACCGCCGCGGTCGGAGTTGCCGGGCTGGTTCGCTTGCTGCCCGCCGGGATCGTCGCCCCGCTCGCAGCTCCACTCGGCGACCGCTTCAGACGCGAGCGCTTCCTCCTGACGATGACGCTCGTCGGGGCAGCCGCGCTCGCAGGATCGGCTGTTGCCGCTCTAGCTGACCAGCGAGCACTCGTCTTTGTCCTTGCAGGAGTGGTCGGGCTTTCCTCCACACTCACGAGGCCTGCGCTGCAAGCGCTGCTGCCCTCTCTTGCACGCACGCCGGAGGAATTGATCGCATCGAATGGGGCCACATCCACCATCGAAAGTCTCGGGACTCTCGTTGGGCCGTTGCTCGCAGGCGTGCTCGTCTCCCTTGGAAATGTGTGGCTCGTGTTCGCCGTCGGCGCGGTGACGCTTCTCGGCGGTGCCGCCCTCTTTGCGCGAGTCCGAGTCAACACTCGTATCGACCTTTCAGCGGGGACGCGGGAGAGCGTGAGCCGAATGATCGCGATCGGCCTTCGGACGGTGGTGCGTACGCCCAGGACTCGACTGGTGATCGGTCTGACTTTTGCCCAGACCTTCGTCCGAGGCTGCCTCAACGTTCTCATCGTGGTGGCCGCGTTTCGCATCCTCCACGGCGGCGCAGCGGCTGTCGGTTACCTGACTGCGGCGATCGGCGTCGGCGGGCTCATCGGAGCCATGGGGGCGATGACCCTCGGCGGGAGGCGGCTGGCCGCTCCCTTTGGGCTGTCACTCGTGTTCTGGGGAGTTCCGATCGTGCTCATTGCACCTCGTCCCTACTTCGCGGCGGCGATTCTCTTGCTCGCGATCGTCGGCGCGGCCAACAGCGTCGAGGATGTCGCGGTCTTCACTCTCCTGCAACGAATCATCCCTGACGAGATGCTGACTCGCATACTCGGCCTGGTCTGGGGCCTCGCCATGGGTGGCGTTGCGATCGGCTCGATCGTGGCGCCGGCCGTTGTCAACGCGATCGGACCTCGTCCGGCTTTCGTTCTCGTCGGGTCGATTCTGCCTCTGCTGACGCTTATCGTCTACCGTCGGCTCGTCGAGATAGACAGAGCGGTCCCACCACCCGCCGCGCTCGAGCTCATCGATCGTGTGCCGATGTTCGCACCGCTTTCGATCGCAACGAAGGAACGCATAGCCTCGAATCTCATCTCTGTGCCAGTCCGTGCAGGCGAGGTCGTCATCCAGTCAGGCGATCGCGGCGACCGCTTCTATCTGGTGGGCGCAGGCGAGCTCGACATCGATGCGGACGGCCGTCATTCGACCGCGCGCTCAGCAGACTACTTCGGAGAGATCGCGCTGCTGCGTGACGTTCCGCGAACCGCGACCGTGAAAGCAGCCGTCGACTCCCAGCTGTACGCGCTGCAACGTGACGACTTTCTTGTCGCGGTTACGGGACACTCCGCCGCTCGGGCCGCCGGCGAGGCGGTGGCGGACGCACGACTGGCCGGCCAAGGATCGCAAGAGGCTGATTTGCCGGCGTGACGACCCTGTACGTTGCGTAGGACCGGCGCCATCGTCGAGAGGGCGGACCGATGACCGAACCATTGGGCTGGGGACTGATCGGAACGGGCGGAATCGCGGAGACCTTCGCCGCCGACCTGATGTTCACCGACTCGGGTCGCCCCGTGGCGGTCGGGTCTCGGCACATGAATTCAGCGGACCGGTTCGCCGATCAGTTCGACATCCCCAATCGGCACGCGAGCTACGAGGCGTTGGTGGCAGACCCCGACGTCGATGTCGTGTACGTGGCGACTCCGCACCCGATGCACCACGCCAACGCACTACTCGCGCTGCGCGCCGGTAAGCCGGTGCTCGTGGAGAAGGCGTTCACGATGAACGCCGCCGAGGCCGAAGATCTCGTCGCCACCGCCCGCGCAGAGGGACTCTTCCTAATGGAGGGGATGTGGACGCGCTTTCTTCCCCACATCGCAGAGATCCGCCGCCTGCTCGCCGAGGGAGCGCTTGGCGACATCGTGACGGTCACTGCCGATCATGGCCAGTGGTTCGCGAAAGACCCCGACTTTCGGCTGTTCGCCCCGGAGCTCGGAGGCGGCGCGCTCTTGGACCTTGGCGTCTATCCGGTCTCGTTCGCGTCGATGGTGCTGGGCAAGCCAGACCGGATCGTGACCTTGATCGACCCGGCGTTCACCGGCGTCGACGGGCAAACCTCGATGTTGTTCGGATATGCAAGTGGCGCGCAGGCCGTCTTGACGTGCACGTCGTCGGCCAAGAGCCCCACGCGCGGAGCGATTGTCGGCACCGACGCCTGCATCGAGATCGACGGCGAGTTCTACGCGCCGACGTCGTTCACGCTCATCTCGCGGACGGGAGAGCAGACGTACTTCGACGCGGAGGGCGTGGGTCGTGGTCTCTGGTATGAGGCTGAGGCGGTTGCCGGCTGCCTGCGCGAAGGGCTGCTCGAGAGCCCGTTGATGCCACTGGACGAAACCATCTCGATCATGCAGACGATGGACGCGGTGCTCGCTCCGGGTTAGCACGGCCAACTGCGGCATTCAGTGCCCTACGCTCCGTCGCGCAAGATGCATCATGTACTCGTCGAGGTTGCGCGGATTCGCCGTCGTCCGGCGACGGACCGGCTGGTCGCCGCTCACCGGCTGGTAACCGGCGAAGCTGGAGTCCAGCACGCCCTCGCCGCCCGTCAGGCCCGGCAATTGCCGTCGTAGGTCTTGCGCCCGCGCCGCAGGCAAGACCGCCTCGATGATGGAGAGCTTTCCTCGTGGCGACGGCGTCTCGACGGCAGCACCGAGCCGCGCCATCGCGGCCATGACTGCCCCGATCGTGCCCGTCGGAATCTCGACGCTGGCTCGAACGATCGGCTCACAGACCGCCGCCCTTGCCCTCGTGAGTGCTTGCATGAGGACAAGCGGCGTGAGTTTTCGAAAGTCGGCGGCCGTGCTGAGCGGTCCCCGTCTCGATGGAGGACCGTCAGGCACGCTGTACGTGCACTTGGTCATCGTCACGATGCAGTCTGTGACCTGCCAGCCGAAGACACCCTCCCGCAGCGTTTGGCGGACGTACTGGTCCATGTGCTCCGAGAAGCTTTCGAGCGTCTTGTAGAGGTACAGCGGAACTGTGCGCGGATCGACCTGCAATCGAAAATCGATCCCGGAGCCGGCGGGGGCAGGATCGACGCGCAGCCCGATCGTCGCGAGAAACGGATTCGATTCCGCGTTGAGGATCTCGATCGCCTCGCCGCTGGCGAGGGGGCGCTCGATGTAGATCGGCGTCGTCTCCCGGAACGTGACTTCGAGCCCGAACTCGTTTGCGAGCGTTGCCTGGATGACTTCCTTCTGGACCTCTCCGTAGAGCGAGACCGATAGCTCCTGTCTGGTGTCGTCCTGCCTCACGTTGATCAGCGGGTCCTGCTCCGCGAGCTGCGCGAGTGCGACGCTGAGCCACTCGCGGTCGTCGGGTTTGGCGGCGACCACGACCGACTCGAGTGTCGGCGGGGCGAACTGATGGTCTGATGCGTCGGTTCCCGTCACGCCGATGCGGTCGCCGACCTGGATCTCGCTGAGACCCCAGAGCTTTGCGACGGCGCCTGAGGAGGCCGATGAACGTTGTACGGCGGGCCCGCGCTCGAAGACGGTGATCGCCGTGACCTTGTCCTCGAGGCCGCGGCCGAAGCGCAGTCGCTCGCGCATGTGAATCGTGCCCGAGAACATCCGGACGTATGCGATCTTCTCGCCGTTCGTGCCGCGTTCGATCTTGAAGACCGTCCCCGATAGCGGCCCATCGGGATCGCCTGTCGACGGCGGTAGCAGCTCAGTGATTCCGTTCATCAGTGACTCCACGCCCGCACCTGTGATCGCAGAACCGAAGAAGACAGGGTGCACGAGCGCCCGCTTCGTCTCGGCCGCCAGCGCCTCGCGAAGGAGGTGGTACGGCACATCCGAGTCGTACTCGACGTAGGCCGCCATGATTCCCTCGTCGCGTTCCGCGAGCACCTCCGCCAGCCGGGCCCGGAAAACGGGATCATCCGTGCTCGAGAGAGTGAAGTAGGCGGCGCGCGTGCCGAGCGCGTGCGCGGTTCCCATCGGTACGACCGCCGTCGTCAGGCGCTCCGAGATAGCCTGCACCACATGCTCGGCGCCGGCCCCCGGCCGGTCGATCTTGTTCACGAACACCAGGGTCGGAATGCGCAGCCTCTGCAGCGCACGCATCAAGATGCGTGTCTGTGGTTGCACGCCCTCGACGGCAGAGATCACGAGCACTGCGCCGTCGAGAACGCTCAGTACACGCTCGACCTCCGCAATGAAGTCGGGATGGCCTGGCGTGTCGATCAGATTGACGTGCAGGCCCTCGAGCCCGAAAGACGCGACGGCCGACTTGATCGTGATGCCGCGTTGGCGCTCCAGCTCCAAGGTGTCGGTTTGCGTCGTACCACGATCGACGCTGCCGACCTCGTCGATGACACCGGCGGCGTAAAGGAACTGCTCGGTGAGAGTTGTCTTACCGGCGTCTACATGCGCCAGGATTCCCAAGTTCAGCGTTTTCTGCGACACGCGTCATACCCTCCGAATAGGTCGTGAAGCCCTTTTCGATTGACATGAACGCTGAGCGCATCTCCGCTCCTTGGTCGATCGGCGCCGATGTACTACGTGGGCAGATCATAAAGGCATGCCTGCTCAGACGGACCGAACCAGCTGCCCGGGTGTTGCGAATCAGTCGCGACGCAGATGGCGAGAGCCCGTCTGAATGCCGGAGGGCCTCTTGCAAGCAAGTTGCTATAAGCCCCCGACCGAAGGAGACAGGCGATGACCCGGTGGACGAAAGCGCTTAGCCGCCCAGAGTGGCTCCGGCTCTCCGCATTCGGAGGTGGCGTCTTGTTCCTGCACCTCCTCGGCTGGGGGCTCTTCCTCTATTACGCGAGACACAACCCTGCGCTCGCCGGTCTCGGCTCGCTCGCTTACACGTTCGGGCTCCGGCATGCGTTCGACGCCGATCACATCGCGGCGATCGACAACACGACGCGGAAGCTTCTCCAGGATGGCAAACGCTCAATGGGCGTCGGCTTCTTCTTCTCGCTCGGCCACTCGACGGTTGTCTTCTCGCTCGCAGCCGGCCTGGCGCTGGCTGCAAAGACGGTGAACTCGAGGATCCCGGGATTCCAGAACGTCGGCGGCTATATCGGAGCTTCAGTCTCGGGAACCTTTCTGCTGCTGATCGGGCTGCTCAACCTCGTCGTTCTCCTCGACATCCTCGGTGTCTTCCGGCAGATGAAGCGCGGGGCCTACAACGAGCAGAAGCTCGAAGAGGCGTTGCAAAACCAGGGACTGATGAGCCGGTTCTTCCTCAAGCGCGTCGGCGATCGGATCAACGCGAGCTGGAAGATGTATCCGCTCGGCGTCCTCTTCGGCCTCGGCTTCGACACCGCCACCGAAATCGGTCTACTCGCGATCGCAGCCGGGGTCGCCACCCATAACGTCCCGTTTCTCGCGATCATCTCGCTCCCGATCATCTTCGCCGCCGGAATGAGCCTGATGGACACGGCCGACGGAGCCTTCATGAGCCACGCCTACGGCTGGGCCTTCTCCAACCCGATCCGGAAGGTCTACTACAACATCACCGTCACCAGCCTGTCGGTCGCAGTCGCGCTCATCATCGGCATGATCGAGCTGCTGCAGGTTACGGCCGCGAAGTTTTCCCTCTACGGTGGCTTCTGGGCCTTCCTCGACAACCTCAACTTCGGCAACATCGGCTACGTCGTCGTTGGCCTCTTCGTCGTAACCTGGGCCTTCTCAGTCCTCCTTTGGAAGACTCGCCGAATCGAGGACCGCTGGAGTGCAATGGTCGAGAACGGCTGAGGCAAGCCAGGAGCAGCTACCGGATCAAGCGGCCAGTGCCTCTGCGAGCGCCCCGCGCCCATTTTCCAAGACGGGATCGCCGTGCGCGGGCAGGACGATCTCCACCGGGAGGTCCAACAGAGGCAGGAGTGCCTGTCGCGTTCGCTCGCGATCCTCAGCGGTCTTGAACCAGGGAGCCAGCCGCAGGCCTCCGCCCTGATCGCCAAGAACCGCGTCGCCGAACACGACCGCTCGCGGTCCTTCGAGCCAGAGGGCGACTTCGTCCCCGCGAGCCGCGGGAAACGCACGCACGCCCGCGGCCTCGCCACCGAGCTTTGCACCGTAGCGCCGCACCATCTCGTCGCGGCTCCGAACGTGGAACTTGATGGTCGTCACGACGAGGACGACCGGCACGGCGCTCGCCTTCACTTCAGCGTCGATTGCGGGCCAAAGCGAGTCCGGTACGAGCGGGTCGATGAACACCAACGCGTCCAACGAGTTGAAGACGACGCTCGCAACGGGCCGGTACGACTCGTCGAGCTCGTCCTCTTCTGGCTTCCACTCGGGATGTTCGGACACCCAGCGCTTCAGCCCCGGCCGGATCTCCTCGATCACCTGCGCCTCACGCTGTGAAGATACTGATCCAGATTGGCCATGCACAGGTGCTCGGGGCTAGGCCCATGGGAGGCGATCCCAGTACGACGGCCGGTCCCGCCGTGACGGCTCGAACTGTGCGTACGCCTGCCTCGGATCGGACGTCTCCCCGTCCACGCTTGCGCCGTAGCGCGCCGCGAACTCCGACACCGGGTAGTGCACCTGCCAGGGCTCGGACCGCGCACCGGCCATCAGGATCACGCACGGTCCGTCGCCGGCGCCCAGGAAGATGTGCTCGGTGCCGGCCGGACTGTGGAAGAAGTCCCAAGGCCTGAGGACCCGCTCCTCACCCTCGACGAGGAGCGTGCACTCCCCGGAGAGAACCAGAAAATCCTCCTGCTCCGATTCGGAGTGGTAGAGCCCGTTCGGTTCGCCCGGCTCGAGGACGTGGAGTCTGATGCCGAGCTGCGGGAACTCGAACTCCTGGCTCTCGAAGGAACACTCCGAGCCGGACGGCTTCTTTTCGCCGTTCTCGGACGTCAACCACTGCGTGTCGCGCACGTTCACGACGAACCAGCCGTCGCCGGCGGGTGCGAGGCCCGAGCCAGAGTTGTTGAACGGCGCCCCGGACACGGCGCGAGTATACGGACGCTTCAGGCCACAAAGGTCGATCCCACGCAGCGCTAGAATCGCGGCTCGTGTTCACGGTTGAGCAGCGGGATGCTCTTCGGGAGCATCTGCTGCGGCTCGCGGAGGAAGATGAGCGCGTCGTCGCTGGAGCCGTCGTAGGCTCGCTCGCCGTTGAGGGCGGCGACCGCTTCTCCGACTTGGACCTCACGTTCGGTATCGCTGACCACGTGCCGGCCGCTGAGGTGCTCGACGACTGGACGCGAACGCTGATCGGCGAGCGGGACGCGGTGCACCTTGCCGACCTCGAGCGCGGTCCAACCATCTACCGCGTGTTCCTCTTGCCGGACGCGCTTCAGTTCGACCTCTCGATGACGCCGGCGGCTCAGTTTCGTCCCGCCGGGCCACGATTCCGGCTTCTGTTCGGCGAGACGGCCGCGGGCGAGTCCGAGGTTCGCACACCACCCGTCGCGGGGGACCTCTTCATTCCCACGCCCTCGATCGCCCGCGACGTCTTCGGATGGGGCGTCATCTACGCGCTCCATGCGCGCGCGTGCATCGAGCGTGGGCGTGTCTGGCAAGCCGAGCATTACGTCGGCGCCGTGCGCGACCACGCACTCTCGCTTGCCTACCTCCGCCAAGGGTTACCCGCGGTGCAGGCGCGCGGCTACGACGACCTTTCGGCTGAGACCCTCGCACGATTCGAGGATGCGCACGTCGGCGCGGCCGAGCCTGTGGCGCTCAGGGCAGCCCTTGCCGCATCCGTTCTTGCGCTCTTGCGCGAGGGCGCTGAGGCGCGTCTACCGCACACTGATGCCGTCGCGCAGCGCCTCGCTGAGCTGCGCTGACGAGTCGCCGGGCCGCCTGTCTTATGGCTCGACCATGACCTTGATTGCTTCCCGCTCGTCCATCGCCCGGTACCCGTTCGGGACCTCGTCGAGACCGACGACGCGGTCGAAGACCCGGCCTGGTTCGATCCGGCCGTCGAGGATGTCCGGGAGCAGTTCTTCGATGTACGCGCGCGCCGGCGCGGGTCCACCGCTGATCGTGATGTTCTCGAAGAACGCCGGTCGCGAGGCAGGAATTGTCTCGCTCTGGGGGACGCCAACTCGGCCGACTGCGCCACCAGGACGAGCGATGCCGATCGCAGTCTCCATGGACTGGTCGAGGCCGACGCACTCCAGGACGGCGTGGACGCCGTAGCCGCCGGTGAGCTCCTTCACCCGCTCTACCGCCTCCGCTCCGCGCTCGCTGACGACATCAGTCGCGCCGAACTCCTTGGCCAAGGTGATCCGGTCGGCGTGCCGGCCCATGATGATGATCTGCTCGGCTCCGAGTCGCTTTGCGGCGATGACGCCGCACAGGCCGACCGCACCGTCTCCCACAACGGCCACCGTCTTGCCTGGACCAACCCTCGCAGCAACGGCGGCGTGATGGCCCGTTCCCATCACGTCGGAGAGCGTGAGCAGGGAGCGCATCAGCGCATCGTCTTTGCCGGCCGGCAGGACGAAGAGCGTGCCGTCCGCCTGCGGGACACGCTGGGCTTCCGCTTGTGCTCCGCCGACGTCTGCATTCCCGAAGAACCCCCCATGGAGACAGGACGTATGCAGGCCCTCATGGCAGAAGACGCATGAGCCGTCGGAATATGCGAAGGGCATGACGACAACGTCACCGATTTTCAACGTGTGGACATCGGCGCCGACCGCTTCGACGACTCCGACGGCCTCGTGTCCCATCGGGCGGCCGATCTCGCTCGGCTCCATCGACTTGTACGGCCAGAGATCGCTCCCGCAGATGCAGGCGTTGGTGACGGTGATTACGGCGTCCGTCGACTCGACAATCTCGGCGTCGGGGACAGTCTCGACCCTGACGTCTCCGGCGCCGTACAGGAGGGTCGCGCGCATCGCGCTTACCTCCCTTCTCCGTCGAGCGCTGGCGCCGCCCCATACTCCTCGTCGGTCACGTGCTCCTTCCAGGTTGCGGGGTTTCCCTCGTCGTCGACCTCGAGCATTGCGAGGTGCGTCATGAACCGCGTGGGCGCCGCGCCATGCCAGTGATCCTCACCCGGCTCGAAGAAGACGCGGTCACCAGGTCGGATCACCTCGATCGAGCGGCCGCGGCACTGGCACAGGCCTACGCCTTCGGTGACCCAGATCGTCTGCCCTTTCGGATGAGTGTGCCAGGCGGTACGTGCGCGGGGCGTGAAGTGGACGCTACTCGCGCTCAAGCGAGAGCCATCTGACGGTGCCGCAACAGTGTCGACGAACACCGCGCCCGTGAACCACTCGCTGGGCCCCGCAGTTGTATCGATGCTGTTTCTCGTGATCTTCATGCTTGTTCTCCTCACTGTCTCTATCAGTGACCAGAGACCTCGCGTCTAGCCCGCGAGCTGTCTTCGAGCCTCCCACATGCGCACGGTGCCGTTCCGAGCCCTCAGCGTTTCATGTGTTGCCTGCATCAGCAGTGAGAACGTCATAGGTAGCGGGGCTCCACGACGTGCGGCGTTGCACGCACTTGAGACCGGCGAGTAGTTCGTCGTTAGGGATATGGCGTTCGAACAGCTCGTAGCCGTGGCGGGCTTTGCCCGTCGCGGCCGGAAAAGGGTCCTCGGCAAAAGACGAACGCCGGGAAATCAATCATGGCCCGCGCGCGGGCCGGATTTCCCGGCGGAGTGGGCGGAACCATACGTTGCGCAAACCACACCATCGCGGTGCCGCCGATTAGCTTGATCTGAAGATGCGCTCCGCCTTCGCACGCGATGGTCCCGTTGGTGCGCACGCGCAGCGCAACTCTGAAGATGTCGGCGATCTGACGGGATTCGCGGGCCGCTCGAGCGACGGGCAGCTCCTCAAGATCGACAACGAACCGAGGAATCGAACGACACACGTCAGAGC
>WNGJ01001515.1_pt1 | contig 22904 bp, 26 predicted proteins | sample 5400611 | NCBI WGS metagenome assembly WNGJ01 (sample SAMN13153375, study PRJNA577476) | soil metagenome | isolation source: 40 cm soil or saprolite under Garry oak tree replicate 1 | place: USA:California | collected 2016-06-15
TGTCGACGAGAACCGCAGGCGGGCGTGCGCCGAGATCGGCGCCGACGCGGCGAGGCTCGCGCTCAACTACCAGGTTCACTCCACGTTCGTCCACCGCGCCCAGGAGGGCGAGCGCGGCGGCGTCCGGGGCGACGGGCTCTGGACCGACGAGCCGGGGTTGCCCGTCCTGGCTCTCGCCGCCGATTGCCTCCCGATCGCCCTCGCCCGTGCGAACGGAGCCGCGCCGAGGGTCTGCGTCCTGCATTCCGGCCGAATCGGGCTGCTCGACGGGATCGTCGAGGCGGGCGTCGCGGCGCTCGGCGGGACTGTCGCCGCGGCAATCGGGCCCTCGATCGGCCCTTGCTGCTACGAGGTCGGCGAGGAGATCGCGGCTCCGTATCGCGAGCGCTTCGGCACCGGGATCATGCGCGGCCGGAAACTCGACCTCTGGCAGGCGGCGGAACGAGAGCTGCGCGAGGCCGGCGTCGCGCAGATCGAGAGGCTCGACCTCTGCACCGCGTGCACTCCCGAGCTCTTCTTCTCGCACCGGCGAGACGGGAAGCCAAGAGGCGTGCAAGGGGTCATCGCCTCCATTACAGGAGACCTTTGATAGCGGCTGGAAAACTCCGCCACTGGCACGGATCCGTTGGCCAACCAAACTGGACGCGTAGCGTTGTCGCCTGACGAGGTTCGCGAGCGCTACGAGCGTATCCGCGCCGAGGTCGGCGACGCGGTCACGATCGTCGCCGCGACGAAGTACGTCTCCGTCGAGGAGCTCGCGGTCCTCGCCGAGGCCGGCATCGAGGTCGTGGGCGAGAACCGCGCCCAGGAGCTCGAGGCGAAGCACGAGGTCTACGGCGATGCCTTCCGCTGGCACTTCATCGGGCATCTCCAGAGCCGCAAGGCGAAGACGGTCAACTCGATCTGCGAGCTCGTCCACTCGCTCTCGTCGGAGTCCGCCGCCAAACGGCTCGAGATCCCGGCGCTCGTCGAGGTCAACCTCTCCGCCGAGGAGACGAAATCCGGCGTGTCGGAAGGCGAGCTCGACACGTTGATCGCGGCCTATCCCGACGTGAGGGGACTGATGACGATGCCGCCCGAGACCGAGGACGCGGAGCGCTCGCGCCCGTACTTCCGGCGCCTGCGTGAGCTGGCAGCGGACCGGGGCCTGAAGGAATTGTCGATGGGAACAAGCCAGGACTACCGGATAGCGGTGGAAGAGGGGGCCACGCTGATCCGAATCGGCTCCGTGCTGTACCACGGTTAGAATCCCGCTGGAAATGGCCTTCGGAGACGTTTGGAACCGCACGCTCGTCTACTTCGGGATCGCCGAGGAGGACGACGAGTGGGACGAGGACGGCTACGTCACCGAAGAGGAGCTCGAGCGCACCTACAGCGAGCGCCCGAACGTCCGCCGGCTGACACCGCGCAGCAGACGCCAGGAATTCGACGACTGGACCGATCCCGACGGCGACGAGCAGCGCACCGCCGTTGTCAGACCGCGGCGTCGCGAGCGGCGCGGCGAGGTCGCCCCGATGCCGGGCCCGACTCCGGTGCCCTCGATACGCGTGCACCTCGTCGTCCCGCACACTTTTCAGGACGCCCAGCAGATCGCCGACCGGTTCAAGGACGGGATTCCGGTCATCCTCAACCTGCAGGGGGCCGACCAGGAGCTGTCCAAGCGCCTGATCGACTTCACCAGCGGGCTCACGTACGCCCTCGACGGCGGGATGCAGCGCGTAGCCGACAAGGTCTTCCTGCTGACGCCGCGCAACGTCGAGGTCTCTGCCGAAGAGCGCGCGCGGCTGCTCGAGAGCGGCGGCTTCTTTAATCAGGCCTGACGCACGAAGCGTAGGAACAGCGCTCCTGGAGCCGAACCTAAGCGCATGGGCCTGAGCCCGCACTCCGTCGTGCTCTTCGACGCGATCTCGTCGGCGAAGCGCTTCGTCGACATCTTCATCTCGGTCTACATCCTCTTGATCTTCATTTACGTCCTGAGCTCCTGGATCAGGGTCCCCTACTCACCCTGGCTTCGCCGCATTCAGGACTTCCTGCGCGACGTCTGCGAGCCGTATCTCCGGCTGTTTCGACGCGTGCTGCCTTCGTTTGGCCCGCTCGACCTCTCTCCGGTCGTTGCGGTCATCTCCCTGCTCATCCTGAGGACAGTGATCGACACGATCCTCAACAGCTTCTGACCCCAGAAAGGAGGCGCCGTCATGGCCTATACACCTGTTGAACTGAGACATGTCCGCTTCAAGCGCGGCCTATTCGGCTACCAGTCCACCTCCGTCGATCGCACGATCGAGGAGGTCGCCGATTCGTTCGAGACCGTCTGGCGGGAGCGAGCCGACTACGCGGACCGGATCGAGCAGCTTCAGGCCGATCTGAAGCGCCATCGCGAGCTCGAGTCACTTCTCCGCACGACGCTGACCAGCGCCGAGCAGACCGCGCACGAGCTGAAGGACCAGGCACGCCGCGAAGCGGCGCTTGTGCTCGAGGAAGCGCATGCAGAGGCGCGCAAGATCACGCGCGATGCGCTGGCCGAGCGCGAAAGGCTGGGGGCGGAAACCCACCGGATCAAGGCCCTACTCGGAGCGGCGCTCGACGCCGTCGACGACGCCGATGGGGAGACGCGGGCGGAAGCTGCTTAAGAGCCCCTTTCACAATGAAACGCTGTGCCGCCGGGCCGCGCTGGACGGCCACCGGCTCCGCCCTGGTAACGCGGTCGCGCCCGTATCTACGCGATGCGGACGCTTCCTGCGTTCTTGCCAGGAACCGACCATCGGACCCCGGCGACGAGGCCACATTGCGAAAGGGGCTCCAAACCTATACTGAGCCCGTGGCCGCCCTCTCGACCCGTTTACGCCTGCGTGTCTCCCCCGGAGCGCGCTCGAACGCGATCGTCGGCAAGCACGGCGAGGGGTGGAAGGTCCGCGTGACCGCCGCACCCGAGGGCGGCAAGGCGAACGACGCCGTCCTGCGGCTGCTGGCCGAGCGTCTCGACTTGCCGGGCAAGAGCCTGACGCTCGTGTCAGGGCCTTCGAGCCGTGACAAGATCGTCGAGCTGCACGGCATCGACACCGCGGAGGCCGAGCGCCGGCTCGCCCGACCCCGGTAGGCACGATGAGCACGCAGATCGACACGGAGCATTTCCGCGCGCGGCTCGAGGACGAGCTACGGAAGGTGCGAAACGCGATCGAGTACCTGCACAAGGAAAGCCCCGGTGTCTCCGACGAGATCACCGGCGACCTCGCTATGGGCCCCGGCGACAACCACCTTGCGGACATCGCGACCGAGACCGTCGACCGCGAGATCGACTACACGCTCGAAGAGAACTCAGGAAACGTCCTGCGCGAGATCGAGGCGGCTCTGAAGCGCCTCGACGAGGGGACGTACGGCCTCTGCACGGCCTGCGGCAAGCCGATCGAGCCCGAGCGGCTCGAGTACCTGCCGTGGGCGACGCAGTGCGCCGACGACGCGCGAGGAGGCCGCGGTTGAGGTTTAGCCCTGATCACACAGCAGACGGAAGTCGTGCCATCACCCGGGTTTAGCGGTCGCGCGAGTGAATCGCGCGACCTCTTAGACGGCATCGCAAGCGATGCCTTGAGCGAGCCGCGCGCGGTCGACGTGCGTGTCGGCTCGTCCACCGACGCCTTGACGCCGATCTCGGTGGCGACGCGGTCGCTCGCGGCGCGCTGGCCGCAGTGGATCGCCCTGGGCTTCGTGGTCGGGGCGGCGGTGCTCGCAGACCAGGTGACCAAGCACATCGTCGCCGGCCAGCTTGCGTTGGACGACTCGGTTCACGTCCTCGGCCCGTTCTCGATCCATCACGTCCAGAACTCCGGGATCGCCTTCGGCCTGTTCGCGAACGCGACCGCGCTCGTGACCGCGCTGACGGCGCTCGCGGTCGGCTGGATGCTTGTCTTCTTCGCCCGCTCTGGCGCTCGCCACCCCGTCCTGCCCGTCGCGCTCGGCCTGCTGATCGGGGGCAGCTCCTCCAACCTCGTCGACAGGATCCGACTCGGCCACGTGACGGATTTCCTCGACTTTCGCTACTGGCCCGCCTTCAACCTCGCCGATACGTTCATCGTCGTCGGCGTCGGCATCCTCTTCGCCGCGATCCTGCTCGGCGACGCGCGGTCACGGTAGAGGCGTCGCTTGCGATGCCGGCTGGAGGCCGTGGCGGCTGTGCCGGCGCGGCCGTTTCAACCCGGCCGAAGGACAAACTCCGTCGAGACCTCGTTGTGAATCCGTCTCTAATCCTGGTTCCGCCTGAAGCTGCGGGCGAGCGGCTCGACCGGTTTGTTGCCGCACTGCCGGAGGTCGCCTCGCGCGGCGAAGCCGAGCGCCTGGTTGCGAGCGGGGCGGTGCGGGTGGACGGGGAGCCGCGCCCGAAGAGTCACCGACTCACGGGCGGTGAGCTGTTGGAGGTGGATTCCGGGGAGCGGCTGGCCGCGGTCCTGGAACCGGAGACGCGTGATCTGCGGATCGCGTACGAAGACGAGCATCTGCTCGTCGTCGACAAGCCCGCCGGAATCGTCGTCCATCCCTCGGCGGGCCACTCGGGCGGGACGCTGGTGCAGGCGCTGCTCGATCGCGGGATCGCCGGCGGTGACGTACCGGAGCGCCCCGGCATCGTCCATCGTCTCGACCGCGATACCTCCGGGCTGCTCGTCGTCGCGCGGTCTCAGGAGGCCTATGTCCGGCTGCAGGACCTCGTGCGGCGGCGAGCACTCGACCGCCGCTATCTGGCGCTCGTCCGCGGCAAGCCGCGTTCTCGGACCGGCCGGATCGAGGCGCCGATCGGCCGCGACCGTCACGACCCGCTGCGGCGATCCCTCGACACGGACACGCCTCGCGACGCGATCACGCACTTCGAGCTCGAGCGCCTCTTTCCCAAGCACGCACTGCTCTCGATCAGGCTGGAGACCGGCCGGACGCACCAGATCCGCGTTCACCTGGCGGCGATCGACCTTCCTGTCGTCGGCGACCCGGTCTACGGCGTGCCCGACCCCGAGCTTGGCCGGCAGTTTCTGCACGCGAACCGGTTGAGCTTCCCGCATCCGTTCGGCGGCGAGACCGTCGAGGCGGAGTCGCGGCTACCCGACGAGCTTCAGGCAGCGCTGGCGCGCTTGGCCTCGTAGAGGCGCAGGTCGGCGAGCGCGAACAGCGTCTGCGCGTCGTCGCCGTCGTCCGGGTACCTCGTCACGCCGGCGCTGAGGCCGACCGGGACCAGCAGCTCGCCTGACTCGACGAGCTCGCCGAGCCGGGCTTTGAGGCGCTCGAGGAAGGTCTCGCCGGTGCCCTGATCCGATTCGACAAGCAGGGCCGCGAACTCGTCGCCGCCCATCCGACCAGCGAGATCGGACTGACGAATCTCCTCCCGCAGGCGCTGCGCGACCTGCTTCAGCGCACGATCGCCGGCCTGGTGGCCGTGGGTGTCGTTGAGCTCCTTGAAGTCGTCGAGGTCGAAGAAGACGAGCGTGACGCCGGAGCCGTAGCGCTTGGCGCGCTCGAGCTCGAGCTCGAGCTCGCGGGTGAAGGAGGCGTGGTTGAGCAGATCGGTGAGCGCGTCGTGGCGAGCCCTGTAGGAGAGCTCCGAGGTCGCTCGGTCGAAGTACGCGACGACGCACTCGGTGACGAGGCTGTCGATCACATCGTGCAGGCGCTCCTCGAGCACGAAGACGTCAGAGGCCTCGAGGGTGGCGCTGCGGTCGCGCACGAGCCGCCAGAGCACTCGCCGGAGGACGAGGAACTCGGTGACGATGTCGCGCGGCGCGAAGCCGAGCGCCTCGCGTTCGCGGGCGTGATCGCGGACGAGCGCGGCGAGCTGACTGCTGCGGTGGAGACGCTCGGGCCTGGGACGGTGCAGATGCTCGGCGAGCTCGCCGATGAAGGTCGGCATGTCGCCAAGCTGGCCGATGCGCCCGAGTCGCGCAAGGGGCGGAATCGTGTCGTCGCGAAGCCCTTCTGCGACCACGGCGAGGGCGAGATCCCAAGCTTCGGCGCGGATTTCGTCGGCGAGGTGAGCGAGCGATTCTGAGGTCTCGGGGAGCGGCGCCTCCACACAGCAACCATCGGCATCCGTTGCGACGAACCTGAGTTCTAAAGCGGATTCGTCGTTGCTAAGATTCAGCAGTTTCCGTCTCCGACCCGGTGGGTCGGCTGGGTGGCGGTGCCGGCGCAGACGACGCGCGGTTCCACCCGGTTTCCACCGGCAGCACAGCATCCAAACCAACAGAAAGGGGCTCAGCCCGTGGCAGTCGTCAGCATGCGAGAGCTTCTGGAAGCCGGAGTTCACTTCGGCCACCAGACGCGCCGCTGGAACCCGAAGATGAAACGCTTCATCTTCGGCGAGCGCGGCGGCATCTACATCATCGACCTCCAACAAACGCTCGAACGGCTCGAGGAGGCGGCCGCGTTCGCGAGGAACCTCGCCGAGCGCGGCGGTTCGGTGCTGTTCGTCGGCACCAAGAAGCAGTCAATGGACGCGATCGCCGAGCAGGCGCAACGCGTCGGCATGCCGTACGTCCACCACCGGTGGCTCGGCGGCCTGCTCACGAACTGGCGGACGATCTCGAACCGGATCGAGCGCCTGCACGAGCTTCGCCGGCTCCGTGACGACGGTCAGCTCGACCTGCTGCCATCGAAGGAGCGAATCGCGATGCTGGCCGAGCTCGAGAAGCTCGACACGAACCTCGGCGGAGTCGCCGACATGCGCAAGCAGCCGGACGCGGTCTTCGTCGTCGACCTGCGCAAGGAGCAGCTGGCGGTGCGCGAGGCCCGGAGGCTTGGCTTACCGATCATCGCCCTCGTCGACACGAACTGCGATCCGGACGAGGCGGACTACGTGATTCCCGGAAACGACGACGCGATCCGCTCGTGCTCGCTGGTGATTCGCGCCATCGCCGACGCGATCGACGCCGGCAAGGCGAAGGTGACGCCGGCCGAGATGGCAGCTCCCACCCCGGAGCTCGAGGAACCGACCGCAGAGGCGCAGTCTGAGCCCCCAGCGGAAGAGTCCGAGCCGCAGGTCGAGCCAACGCCCGAGCCTGAGGCGGACGCGACGCCTGAGCCCGAGGCCGAGTCGGAGCCTGAAGCGGCGCCCGAGGTCGCGGCAGCCGCAACCTCGCAGCCCGAAGGCGAGGGCGCGTGACGGAGGGGAACGCGAAAATCTCAGCGGCTCTCGTCAAGGAGCTGCGCGACCAGACGGGTGCCGGGATGATGGACTGCAAGCGCGCGCTGCAGGACACGAACGGCGATCTCGAGGCTGCCAAGACGCTGCTCCGCGAACGGGGGCTTGCAAGCGCCGCCAAGCGGGCGGGCCGCGAGACGACCGAGGGCAAGGTCGGCTACAGGGTCGCCGATGACGCCAAGCTCGGCGTCATCGTCGCGGTCGGCTCCGAGACCGAGCCGGTCTCGAACAACGAAGAGTTCCTCGCCTTCGCCGTCAAGGTGCTCGAGGCCGTCGAGCGAGAGGGCCCCGACGCCGTCGAGCAGCTCGACGAGGAGCGGCGGGAGCTCGGGGCCAAGCTCGGCGAGAACATCGTCGTCACAGGAGCGGCACGGTTCGAGGCCGTCGACGGTGCCGTGATCGACGGCTACTCGCATCCGCCTGCGAACAAGCTCGGTGTGCTCGTCCAGGTCCGCGGCGGCTCGAACGAGCTCGCCCGCAAGCTCGCGATGCACATCGCAGCCTCGCCGGCGACGCGCTGGATCGGGCGCGAGGACGTGCCCGAGGAGATCGTCACGGCGGAGCGCGAGATCTACGCCAACTCGGACGAAGTGCAGTCGAAGCCCGAGCAGGCGCGTGAGAAGATCGTCGAGGGGATGCTGAACAAGCGCTTCTTCGCCGAGCAGGTGCTCGTCGACCAGCCGTGGATCCACGAGGCTTCGAAGTCGGTCGGGGACGTGCTCGCCGATGAGGGAGCAGAGGTGCTCGAGTTCGAGCGTCTCCAGCTCGGGTAGTGCCCCTCAGCTCCGAAGAGGTCGCCTCCGAGCCCGCACGCGCGGTCTTCAGCCGGGTTCTCCTGAAGCTCTCAGGGGAGTCGCTGATGGGCGACCAGGACTACGGGCTCGACCGCGAGCGGCTCGATGCGGTCGCCGGGGAGATCGTCGAGGTTCAGCAGCAGGGGGTCGAGCTCGCGATCGTCGTCGGGGCCGGGAACATCTACCGCGGCATCGCTGCGGCCGCGGAAGGAATGGACCGGGCGACAGCGGACTATGCGGGCATGCTCGCGACCCTCCTGAACGCGCTTGCGCTCCAGGACGCGCTCGAGCGGCGGGGTGCCCATACCCGCGTCCAATCGGCGATCGAGGTCTCTGAGGTCGCCGAGCCGTACATCCGCCGGCGGGCGATCCGCCACCTCGAGAAGCAGCGGATCGTGATCTTCGCCGCCGGCACGGGCAATCCGTTCTTCACCACCGACACCGCCGCCGCTCTGCGTGCGCTCGAGATCAACGCCGAAGCGATCCTGATGGCGAAGCACGGGGTCGAGGGGGTCTACGACGGCGATCCGCGGCTCGATCCGAACGCCGAGTTCCTGCCCGAAATCACCCATCTCGAGGCGATCGAGCGAGGCCTCAAGGTGATGGACACGACGGCGCTCTCGCTCTGCATGGACAATCAGCTGCCGATCTACGTCTTCGCGCTCGCGGACGGCAACATCCAGCGAGTCGTCGACGGCGAGCGGGTCGGCACCATCGTTTCCACCCCGACCTCCGGAGCGGCCAGATGACGATCGACGAGTTCCTTGACGACGCGACCCGCCGGATGGACAAGTCCGTCGAGTCCGCCCAGCACGAGTTCAACACGCTGCGAACGGGGCGCGCCTCGGCGGCATTGCTCGATCGCATCCAGATCGACTACTACGGCACGAAGACGCCGCTCAACCAACTGGCCACGATCAATGCGCCTGAGCCCCGCCTGCTGACCGTCCAGCCGTTCGACCCGAGCTCGCTCCCGTCGATCGAGCGGACGATCCAGGAGTCCGATCTCGGGCTGACGCCGTCGAACGACGGCAAGATCATCCGGCTACCGATCCCGCAGCTGACCGAGGAGCGCCGCAAGGAGCTCGTCAAGGTCGCGCGGCAGATGGCTGAGGACGGACGGGTCGCGGTCCGGAACGTTCGCCGGGACGTCATGCACCATCTGAAGGAGCTGGTGGACAAGGGCGAGGTCGGCAGCGACGAGGAGCACCGGGCCGAAGAGCGCGTCCAGAAGCTGACGGACGACCATACGCACAAGATCGACGACCTCCTCAAGCGCAAGGAAGACGAGATCCTCGAGGTCTAGGCCGCGAAAGATGCTCCGCCCAGTTAACGGTCGCGCGCGTAGATCGCGCGACCTCTCAAGCGGCATCGCAAGCGATGCCTCGCGCGGGGCTGGTTCCTCGCCTCGCTTCGCTCGCGACACAAAATGAAACTCTTCTCCCGTATCCGCCGCAAGCGCCAAGAGCGTCCGGCGGAGGCTCTTGAGCCGGTTAGCTGCGTTGCGATCATCCTCGACGGCAACGGGCGGTGGGCGATGTCCCGAGGACTTCCCGTCGCCGAGGGGCATCGGGAGGGGACGCGGGCGCTGCGGCGGACGGTCGAGGCGGCGATCGAGCTCGAGATCGGCTCGCTCGTCGTCTACGGCTTCTCGACGGAGAACTGGACGCGACCGCCGGAAGAGGTCGACTCTCTGATGGAGATCTTCAGCCAGACGATCGACCGCGAGCTGCCGGATCTCGCGAAGCAGGGAGTCCGGGTGCGTTTCCTGGGCCGCCGCGACCGAGCTCCCGAAGAGCTCCAGGACAAGATGGCGGACCTCGAGGCCCAAACGGGCGCGAACGATCGCCTCGACCTTTGGATCGCGTTCGACTACGGCGGCCGTGCCGAGCTGGCCGACGCGGCGAGGCGGCTCGTCCAGGCCGGTATTCAGCCGGACGAGATCGACGAGGACACGTTTGCCCGGGCGCTGTACGAGCCGGAGCTGCCCGATCCGGATCTGCTGATCCGCACGGCCGGCGACCAGCGGATCTCGAACTTCCTCCTCTGGCAGCTCGCGTACGCCGAGCTCGTCTTCGTCGAGAAGCCCTGGCCGGACTTCGGCGAGGAAGACCTGCGCGCGGCTCTGGCCGAGTACGCGAACCGCGAGCGGAGATTCGGCGGCCGATAGTGCCCCTTCCAGCAATACATGCCGGCATTACTGGAAGGCGCATTAGTTGAGCTCGTTCTGGTCGCGGATCGTCGTCGGCGCCGTGCTCCTGCCGGCGGTGCTCGGGCTGGTCTATCTCGGCGGCTGGTGGCTCTGGGTGCTTGCGCTCGTGGCCGCGCTGATTGCCCTGCACGAGCTCTACCGAATTGCACGACCGCTCCGGCCGCTCGTACTGGCGGGCTACGCCGGCACGGTGCTCGCTCTCCTCGGCGCCCAGCTCGGCGGGATCCCGTGGATGACGGCCGGTTTCCTGAGCACGATCGCGCTCGCCTTCGTCCTCAAAGGCATTTCCGATACCCGGCAGTCGCTGGCGGTGGCGATCGCGGCCACGGTCTTCGGGGTCGCCTGGATCGGCTTCGGGCTGGGGCACGCGTTGCTTCTGCGTTCAATCCCTGAGCACGGGCGCCTGGCCGTCTTCACGGTGCTGCTGACGGTCTTCGCGGCGGATGCTTTTGCCTACTTCGTCGGCCTGCTGATCGGCCGGCACAAAATGGCGCCGGTCCTCTCACCGGGCAAGACGTGGGAGGGCCTGGTGGCGGGGACGATCGTGGCGATCCTGGTGCCGTTCTTCGCCCTCTACCACCAGCACTTCCTGACGGTCGGGGAATCCCTCGCGTTGGGCGTCGTGATCTCGATTTCGGCTCCGCTTGGAGATCTGTTCGAGTCCGCGCTGAAGCGCGACATGAACGTCAAGGACTCGGGACGCCTGCTCGGCGGCCACGGCGGGATGCTCGACCGCATCGACGCACTTCTCTTCGCCTCGGTCGCTTCCTACTACCTCGTTCGCGCCTTTGGGTGGGCCTGAATCCGGCCGCGAAGCGGCCTCCCCGAAGCGGACCAGTGGAGGGAAACCAGCGCGACGCGATCGGGAGGTTCTCCCAGCGAACCGAGGTGACCTCGGACTCGTACACTCTGAAGCAATGAAGCGAATCGCCCTCCTCGGGGCCACCGGGTCGATCGGGCGACAGGCGCTGGAAATCATCGTCGCGCACCCGGAGCTCGAGTTGGCCGCCGCCGCCTCCGGCTCGCAGCCGATCGACGGCCTCGCGCCGCTGACACAGGTCGGCGGCGACCTGACCGAGCTGCTCGAGCGCGCCCAGCCCGACGTCGTCCTCAACGCCGTCGTCGGCTTCGCAGGCCTGCCCGCAACGCTTTGGGCGCTCGAGCGAGGGGTCGATTTGGCGCTGGCGAACAAGGAGAGCCTCGTGGCCGCCGGAGAGTTGGCGACGAAGGCATGGCAGGGTGGGGGAGGGCGGCTGCTGCCGGTAGACAGCGAGCACTCGGCCGCCCAGCAGTGCCTCGAGGGCCGGGCGCCTGAGACCGTGCACTCGTTGGTGCTGACCGCTTCCGGCGGCCCGTTCCGTGGCCGGAGCCGCGAGGAGCTCGGCGACGTGACGCCGGCAGAAGCGCTCACGCACCCGACCTGGAACATGGGCCCCAAGATCACGGTCGACTCGGCAACGCTCGCCAACAAGGGCCTCGAGCTGATCGAGGCGCACTTCCTCTTCGGCCTCGACTACGATCGGATCGAGGTCGTGGTCCACCCGACCTCCACCGTTCACGCGCTCGTACGCTTCCGGGACGGCGCGGCGCTTGCGCATCTCGGCTACCCGGACATGCGCGTGCCCATCTCCTTTGCGCTGACGTCCCCCGACCGCGCAGCGACGCCGGTCCCGCCGCTCGATCTCGCCTCCGGCCTGACGCTCGAGTTCGAGGCGCCCGACCTGGAGACGTTTCCGCTCCTGGCGTTGGCCCGGCGCGCCGGCGAGCTCGGCGGCACCTACCCCTGCGCGTTCAACGCTGCGAACGAGGTCGCGGTCGCCGCGTTCCTCGAAGGACGGCTCCCGTTCCTCGGCGTCGCGGAGACGGTCGAGGAGACGCTGGCGGCGGTCGACGGAAAGCCGGCCCGCGATCTGAGCGAGCTCGTCGAGGCCGACGCCGAGGCCCGCCGCCTGGCAGAGAGAACTGCTGCGACGGCATGACGGGTAGCTACAGCTCGACTGGCGACGCCCTCTGGGCCGGGATTAGCGGCCGGCCGAGTGAATCGGCCGGCCTCTTAGCCGGCATCGCAAGCGATGCCTCAGCATGAGCATTCTGATCGCGATCATTGGGCTCGGGTTCCTGGTCATGATCCACGAGGCCGGCCACTTCTTCACCGCCCGCGCGGTCGGCATGAAGCCGAGGCGCTTCTACGTGGGCTTTCCGCCGGCGCTCCTCAAGACGACGCGGAAGGGGATCGAGTACGGAATCGGCGCGATCCCGCTCGGGGGCTACGTCAAGATCCCCGGAATGCACAGGCCGGCGCCGACCGACCTGGATGCGAGTTTCGGGGCGGCGCTACTCCACGACCCGTCGCTCGTCGGGCCGGTCGAGCGTCTGAAGCGCCTTGTCGCGGAGGGGGATTTCGCCGAGGCACGCAAAGCCCTCGGAAGCCTCGACGAGGCGGTTGAGAAGGCCCAGCTGCCTCCGGTCCCGGCGCGAGCGGCTCGCCGCGGCCGCGAGGAGCTCGCCGACGCCCTCGGTCCCGAAGCGTATTGGCGCCAGCCGACCTGGAAGCGCGTCCTCGTGATCGCGGCAGGCCCGCTGACGAACGTCGTCTTCGCGATTGTCGTGCTCGCGGTCGTCTACATGCTCGGGATCCCGAACGGCGCCTCTCGCCGCGTCGAGAAGGTCTCGCCGAAGTCGCCGGCGGCGCACGCCGGGCTGCGCGCAGGCGACGAGATCGTGGCAGTGAACCTGCAGCCGACGAAAACCTTCAAGCAGGTCTCGAAGGCGATCAGGGCGAGCAAGGGGAAGCCCGTCATCGTCTCCGTCCGCCGTCCGCCGGGCAGATACATCGAGCTGCCTCCGGAGAAGACGATCAAGCAGAACGGCTATTACATCTACGGCTTCCAGCCGGCTGGGGTCGTCTACAAGCGGTACAACCCTGCGACCGCCATCGGGTTTGCGGCCAAAGACACCTGGGACGTGACCAAGGGCATCGCCACGTCTCTGGTCTCGATCGTCGAGGGCCCCGGGCGCAAGCAGGTCTCGTCGCCGGTCGGGATCGTCGACGTGTCCAGCCAGGCCGTGAAGACCGACTACCGCGACTACCTGGAGATCCTGGCGCTGATCAGCCTCTCGCTCGCGCTGCTCAACCTGCTGCCGCTCCTGCCGCTCGACGGGGGCCACATCGCGTTCTCGCTGATCGAGGGAATCCGCGGCCGTTCGGTCGGCCGCGCCGTCTACGAGCGGGTCTCCGCGGTCGGAATCGCCCTGGTACTGCTGATGTTCTTCGTCGGCTTGTCGAACGACATCGGGCGGATAGGCGGGGGGTAGCAACACTTCGATCTGGGCCGGGATCAGCGGCCGGCCGAGTGAATCGGCCGACCTCTTAAACGGCATCGCAAGCGATGCCTTGGGCGGGGGGTAGCAACACTTCGAACCCCGGCGTCGTCTGGGCCGGGATCAGCGGCCGGCCGAGTGAATCGGCCGACCTCTTAAACGGCATCGCAAGCGATGCCTTGGGCGGGGGCTAAACTCGCTTCGGAATGGCGAGTGAACGCTCGATTAGCGTAGGCGGAGTCCAGATTGGCGGCGGCGCCCCGGTCGTCGTCCAGTCGATGACGCTGACGAAGACGCACGACATCGAGGCGACGACGGCGCAGATCGCCGCGCTCGCCTCAGCCGGTTGCGAGATCGTTCGCGTCGCGGTGCCGAAGAGCGAGGACGCCGAGGCTCTGCCGAAGCTGGTCCGGTTGTCGCCGATCCCGGTGATCGCCGACATCCACTTCAACGCGAGTCTGGCCCTGCGCGCGATCGACGCCGGAGTCGCGGCCGTCCGCATCAACCCCGGCAACATCGGCGGTCCTGACAAGGTGGCGGAGGTGGTCCGCGCGGCGAAGGCCGCCGGCATGCCGATGCGGATCGGGGCCAACTCCGGCTCGCTGCCCAAGCATCTCTCGGACCTGGCTCAGAACGACCAGGCCGAGGCGCTCGTCGAGGCGGCCCTCGAGGAAGTTCGCCTGCTCGAAAGCCTCGACTACTACGACTTCAAGATCTCGGTCAAGTCGAGCCACGTGCCGACGATGATCCGCGCCTACCGGCTGCTGGCATCAAAGGTGCCGTACCCGCTTCACCTCGGCGTGACCGAGGCCGGGACGCCGTTCTCCGGCTCGATCAAGAGCGCTGTCGGCATGGGAGCGCTGCTGGTGGACGGAATCGGGGACACGCTGCGCGTCTCGTTGACCGCCGACCCGGTCGAGGAGGTCAAGACCGCCTTCGAGATCCTGAAGGCGTTGGGTTTGCGAGAGCGGGGACCGATCATGATCGCCTGCCCGAGCTGTGGGCGCGACAACGTCGGCGTCCAGAACCTCGCCGAGAAGGTCGAGGAGCGCCTGCACGCTTACCCGCAGCATTTCGAGGTCGCCGTGCTCGGCTGCGCCGTCAACGGACCGGGGGAGGCGGGCGACGCGGACTTCGGGATTGCCGGCGGTCGCGACGTCGGCTTCGTCTACGCCCACGGGCGCGTGCTGAAGAAGGTCTCGTCCGACATCCTCGTCGATGAGCTCTTCCACGCGATCGACGAGTGGATCGCTGACGGTATGCACCGGCCCAAGCGCCTCAGGATGGCCAAGCCTGCCGCTTTGGCCATGGCCGAGGCCTCGCTGATTCCGATCGAGTAGCCTGGTTCGGCAACGTGATCGCCCGGGCTTCTCAGCTCTTTCTTCCCACGCTCCGCGACGCGCCGGCTGACGCCGAGGCGGCCAGCCACAAGCTGCTCGTTCGCGGTGGGTTCATCCGACAGGTCAGCGCCGGCGTATGGACCTACATGCCGCTTGGCTGGCGTGTGCACCAGAAGGTCGTCCAGATCATCCGCGAGGAGATGGACGCGATCGGCGGCCAGGAGATGCTCGCCCCAGTGTTGACGCCGGCGGAGCTCTGGGAGACGTCAGGGCGCTATGAACTGCCGGTCATCTTCAAGCTGCAGGACCGCAACGGCCGGCGGTTCGTTCTGCCGATGTCGCACGAGGAGACGTTCACCTTCCACGGCAAGGAGCTCCAGTCGTACAAGCAGCTGCCACAGACCTGGTACCACTTCGGCACGAAGGACCGCGACGAGCCGCGGCCGCGAGGAGGACTTCTGCGAGTCCGCGAGTTCATCATGAAGGACTCGTACTCGTTCGATCGGGACGAGGCCGGCCTGGACGAGAGCTTCCGCAAGCATGCCGGGGCTTACGGCCGGATCTTCGAGCGTTGCGGGCTCGAGTTCTACGAGGTCGAGGCCGAGTCGGGCGAGATGGGGGGCAGCGACAGCAACGATTTCCTCGCTCCCGGCGGGGGCGAGAACTACCTCGTCCGCTGCGAGAACGGCGACTACGCGGCCGACATCGAGGCCGCCCGGGGAATTCCCGCGCCGGCGGACTTTCCGGCCGCTCTCGAGGCGCCGGAGGAGGTTGAAACGCCGGGCATGAGGACGATCGAGGATGTCTCCAAGTCCCTCGACGTCGACCCTCGCGCGACCGCGAAGGCGATGCCCGTGGTCGTCGACGGCAAGGTCGTCCTCGCTCTGATCCGCGGCGACGACCGGCTCGACGAAGCCAAGCTCGCCGCCGCGCTGGGCGTGCTCGTGCGACCGGCGCATCCGGAGGAGATCACCGAGACCTTCGGAGCGAGTGGCGGCTCGATCGGGCCGGTCGGCTCACCCGTGCGTGTCCTTGCAGACGAGACGCTGCGCGAAGGGCAGTACGTCGTCGGCGCCAACCGCGACGACCGGCATCTCAAGGGCGTTCAGGCGGGCCGTGACTTCGAGGCGGATTTCGCCGACCTGAGGCGGGTCAAGGAGGGAGACTCCTGCCCGAACTGCGGCGGCAAGCTGACGATCGAGCAGGCGATCGAGATCGGCCACATCTTCAAGCTCGACACGGACTATTCGGTCCCGTTCGGGGCGAACTTCCTCGACGAGGACGGAACCGAGAAGCCTCTGGTGATGGGAAGCTACGGCATCGGCCCGGGCCGGGTGATCGCGGCGATCGTCGAGCAGCACCACGACGAGCAGGGAATCGTCTGGCCTCGATCTGTGGCACCGTACGATGTGCACGTGGTCGCGCTCCCCGGCGTCGAAGAGCAGGCCCACGAGGCGGCGACGGTTCTGGACGCCGCAGGGCTCAGCGTCCTCCTGGACGACCGTGACGCGCGCGCAGGCGAGAAGTTCGCCGACGCCGACCTGATCGGTCTGCCGACCAGGATCACGGTCGGCAAGAAGACGGTCGACGACGGCGCCGTCGACGTACGTGACCGAGCAACGGGCGAGGAGCGCCGGGTGGCGATCGCGTCGCTCGGAGAAGCGTTCTAGTGGCCCGGCGGAAGCGCAGGTTCAGCGAGGAGCCGTTCGGCCCGACGATTGAGAAGCTGATGGACGAGACCGGCGTCACGTACCGGGCGCTCGCGGACAAGACGAAGCTCTCCGCCGGCTACCTGAACCACCTCGTGCACGGCAATCGGCCGGTGCCCTCGGACGACGTGATGAGAACGTTGGCGAAGGCGCTGGGCGTCGAGCCGGAGCACTTCCGCGAGTACCGCTTGCGCGTGATCACCGAGCGCCTCGAGGCGATGCCGGATCTGATCGACCGGTTGTACAAGCGCCTGCGCAAGTAACTCACTATTTGCAGACCTTGTGGCCGCAGTGACCGTGGGTCTTCAGCACTGTGTCGATCGTGTCATTCGCTTGACTGAAGAAGCTCTGGACGCTCGTGCCGAGCTCGGTCAGTGCCGCTATCGAGACGACCGAAACCAGCGCGAGCACTAGGGCGTACTCAACGAGCGCTTGTCCTCGTTCCGATCGCGCTGCGGAACCTAGACAGGCCTTCCACGAGCACAGATATCGCATCTCTACTCGACGCTGACAGCACCGCGGCCTGCGCGTAACCGCCGAACGGCCGGATGCGTCCTAGCCGTAGGAAGGGACCAGGAGGCGCCGCGCCGACCGGAATCCGGGCGTTTGATCGGGTAGTCGGGGTGCCGGTATTTGAACCCGTGAGGGCTGGAAACCCATGAATCAATTTTAAGAAGCCCCGCGCAGCCCGCTAACCCCGAAACCCGGACCGAACGGCTCAAGCGACTTGGCGCAGCCTGCAGCGGCATCGCTTGCGATGCCGCCCAAGAGGTCGCGCGATTCAGTCGCGCGGCCGCTAATCCCCGGTCGCGATACCATCAACGGCCGACGGGGCGTGGCGGCAGCCTGCTGCGGCATCGCTTGCGATGCCGCCCAAGAGGTCGCGCGATTCACTCGCGTGGCCGCTAATCCCGGGACCGAGATAGAGTGGCGAACCGACGGGGCGTGGCGCAGCCTGGTTAGCGCGCTTGTCTGGGGGACAAGAGGTCCCCGGTTCAAATCCGGGCGCCCCGACTGGAACGGCATGCTGCGTCGGGGCCTCAACGGTTCAGACGAATCGGAATGTCCCGGCCCTGGACGACGAGCGAGAGACGCTTCGACGGAGTGACGTCGGTAACGAAACCCATGACGTACTGGCCCGAGGCGATGTCGAAATACGTGCAGCGCTGGGGCTTCCGTTGGCCTGAGGAACGGCGACACGATGAGCGCCACGCGGTTCCTCTTGCTCTGGGCCTTGAACCAATTTAGGAACCGTTTCATGCATTCACCGCTAACCGGCTACGACTTCTGCCGAGCAGCCGAAGACGAGCGCGGAGAAGACATCCTGCTCGGCGACGCCGCGCAGCGATGGATGCTCGAGGTCGATCGCGATCTCGCTCCACGATTCGAGCCCGAGGGACGCCGCGCCTTCGTCGGCGCCGAAGCTGAGCAGCGAGTCCGGCGAGACGACGTTGCGGCGGCCGGTGCGCCGCCGGGCGATGCCTTCCAGCTCGCGCAGCTCCTCGAGCGGGTCGATGCGGACGTTCGAGTCGGAGCCGATGCAGATCCCGATCCCGCGCTCGCATAGCTGCTCCACCGGCGCGAAGCCGTCCCCGAGATTGGCCTCGGTGGTGAGGCAGAGGCAGACCCGCGCGCCGGCTTCGGCGATCAGATCCAGTTCGTGCGCGTCCGCGTGAGTGGCGTGGACGACGGTCGTGCGAGGCCCCAGGCAGCCGCAATCGGCCAGCAGCTCGATCGGCCGCAGGCCCTGTTCGGCCAGGCACTCCTCGATCTCGCGCGGCTGCTCGTCGGCGTGCACGTGCAGCGCTAGACCCTCGCGTACGGCGTAATTGGCCAGCTCCTCGAGCCAAGACGGCGGACATGCGCGAACGGAGTGGGGGGCGACCCCGACGCGGACGCCCCGCTCGCGAAACGATTCGAGCTGCTTCAGGTATTCGGCGACGCTCGTCTGCCGGAAGCGCTCGATCCCGCCGCGACCATAAGCGGCGTAGAGCAGGACAAAATCGATGCCGGCTTCCTCGGCGGCCTCGAAGGCCGCAAAGCCCTCGTCGAGCCCCAGATAGTGGAATTCGCCGACCGCCGTGTAGCCGGCGCGAAGCTGCTCGCGGTAGACGTCCACGTACTCCTTGCGGACCTGGCCCGGGGTCAGACCCGCAGCCACGGCCAGCATGGACTCGCGCCAAGCCCAGAAGTCGCCGCCCTCGGCTCGTCCGCGCAAGCGCCGTTGGAACGCGTGGCTATGGGCGTTCACGAACCCCGGAAGCGTGAGCCGCTCGGCCACCTCCGTATCCTTTCAGCATGGCCGTGCGTGCTGTGCCCGCTCCGCTGGCAGCGATTCCGAACCTGCTGACGATCGGCCGCCTGATCCTGATCCCGGTCTTCGTGGCGCTGGTCCTCGCCTCGGACGGCGCCCACAGCTGGGCTGCGGCGATCGTTTTCGGCGTCGCCGGCGTCACCGACCAGATCGACGGCTGGCTCGCGCGCCGCTGGCGGGTCGAGTCCGAGTTCGGCAAGGTCGCCGATCCGCTCGCCGACCGCCTGATGATCGACGCGGCCGTCATCCTGCTGTGGCACGCGGGCCGCCTTCCCTGGGTAGCGCTCGCGATCCCCGCACGTGATGTGGCCCTGATCGCCGGGTACAGGCTGGTCGTGGGGCGTGGGTACGAGCTCGCGGTCAACCTTGCCGGCAAGGCGGCGACCTGGCTGCTCTACGCCTCCTTGGCTTTCATCATGGTCACGCGCCAGGGAACCGATTGGCCGCGGTGGCTGTTCTGGGCCGGCTTCGCACTGGCCGCGCTCTCCCTCGTCGGCTACCTCGCGAAAGCGAGACGAGAGGTTGTGGAGGCGTGAAGGCGGTCGTCATGGCCGGCGGCGAGGGCACGCGCCTTCGCCCGCTGACCTCGAATCAGCCGAAGCCGATGGTGCCCGTCGTCGGCAAGCCCTGCATGGAGCACATCGTCGAGCTCCTGCGCGGCCACGGAATGGAGGACGTGATCGTCACCGTCGCATTTCTACCGCAGGCCATTCGTAGCTACTTCGGCGACGGCGAGTCGCTCGGCGTGAACATCGAGTACTCCGTCGAGGAGTCGCCGCTCGGCACCGCCGGCTCCGTCCGCCTCGCGAGCGGGAAGCTCGACGACACGTTTGTCGTCATCTCCGGCGATGCGCTCACGGACGTGAACCTGCAGAAGATCGTCGACTTCCACCGAGAGAAGGGCGCCGCGGTCACGATCGGCCTCAAGTCGGTCGAGAACCCACTCGAATTCGGGATCGTCGTCACCGACGACGAGGGCCGGATTGAGCGCTTCCTGGAGAAGCCGTCCTGGGGCCAGGTCTTCTCCGACACGATCAACACGGGCATCTATGTGCTCGAGCCGGAGGTGCTGCGCCACGTGCCGACCGACCGGCCCTACGACTTCTCCAAGGAGCTCTTCCCGCTGCTGCTCGAGATGGGCCGTCCGCTCTACGGCTACGCCTTCGACGAGTACTGGCAGGACATCGGCAACCTCGACCAGTTCCGTCAGGCGAACTTCGACGCCCTGGACGAGGCGGTGAGCCTGAACGCCCCGGGCATCCGCCTGCGCGGGAACGTCTGGCTGGGCGAGGGGGTCGAGCTCGACGACCTCGAGCAGATCGAGGCGCCCGCGTTCGTGGGCAACTACGCGCGGATCGCTCCCGGCGCGACCGTGGCGGCATACTCGGTCCTCGGTGCGAGCGTCGCCCTCCGCGAGCAGGCACGGACGAGCCGCAGCGTGATCGACTCCTCGACCTACATCGGCCGGAGCGCCGTGATCGAGGGCGCGATCATCGGCCGGAATTGCGACATCGGCACGCACGTCCTCGTCAAGGAGGGGGCCGCGATCGGCGACGAGGTCGCCCTCGGCGCCCAGAGCATCGTCCACCCCGGTGTCCGGATCTACCCGTACAAGCACGTCGAAACCGGCGCCGAGGTGACGGAGAGCCTGATCTTCGAGTCACGCGCGGCCTCCCGTCTGTGGACCCGCGAGGGTGTCTCCGGATTGATCAATGTCGACATCACGCCCGAGGTCGCGGTTCGCCTCGCCGCCGCGCTGGGAACTGCGCTGAAGCGCGGCGACCGGGTCGTCTGCAGCCGGGATGCGCCTCCGGGGTGCCGGATGATCAAGCGGGCGATGATCGCCGGGCTCAACTCGACGGGCGTCGACGTCGCCGACCTGCGCGTGCTGCCTGCCGCCGTCAACCGGCACCTGCTGAAGACGGAGAGCTTCGACGCGGGCTTTCACGTCGGGATCAGCTACACCGACCCGGAAGTCGTCGAGATCAGCTTCTTCGAGCATCCGGGCATCCAGCTGACTTCCTCGATGCAGAAGGAGATCGAGAAGGACTTCACGCGCCTCGAGTTCCGGCGCGCTGCCCACAACGCCGTCGGCAGCGTCAGCTACCCGGCCCGCGTGCGCGAGACCTACGCGCAGGATCTGCTGGCGACGCTCGACCGGAACGCGATTCGAGAGCGCGGTTTCCGGATCGTCGTCGACTACGGCTACTCGGCCGCCTCCTATGTCCTGCCCCTGGTGCTCGGACCGCTCGGCACCGAGGCGATCAGTGCCCACGCATTCGTTGCCGACTCGGCCGCCGCCGGCTCCTCGACGCTACGAGAGTCGATCGGCCAGGCGAAGCGGCTCGTTCCCGCCGTCGGTGCGGATCTCGGCGCCGTCTTCGACCGCGCCGCCGAGCGGCTCTTTCTGATCGACGAGCAAGGCCGGGAGATCGCCGTCGAGCAGACGCTGCTGCTGCTGGTGCGCCTACTCGGCTCGAACGGCCGGCGGGGGAAGCTGGCGTTCCCGGTCACGGTCACGAGCGAGGTGGACAGGATGGCGAAGGGAACGGGGCTCGAGGTCGTCCGAACGCCCGCGAGCCTCGCCGAGCTGACGCAGTACGCCGCGCAGGACGGCGTAGTCTTCGCCGGGGCGCTCGGCGGCGGCTACGTCTTTCCGGAGTTCCTGCCCGCTTACGACGCCGTCGCGAGCCTCTGCAATCTGCTGGAGCTGCTCGCGCCGACGAGCCGGCCGCTCTCGGAACTCGTCGGCGACCTGCCCGTCTCAACGCTCGTCCATCGCCAGCTGCCGTGCCCATGGGCGATGAAGGGGCTCGTGATGCGCGTTCTCAGCGAGCGGTTGCGCAATAGGAAGCTCGATCTGACGGACGGGATCAAGGTCTTCGAGAGACGCGGCTGGGCCCAGGTGCTGCCCGACCCCGACGAGCCGTTCGTGCACATCTACGCCGAGGGGAAGACCAAGGAAGACTCGGAGGCGCTCGAGGCCGAGCTGCACGCGCTCGTCGAGGAGATCATGCAGACGGAGCAGGCGACGACGTAGGGAGCCCCACTAGAACCTCAAGTACAGGTTGACCCTTTCTCGGCGTGTTGCTTTACTTCGTTGTCCCGTCACCTCGACTGAAAGGGCGTCCTTTTGGAACCTCTGCCTGATCTCGGATCACTGTCCGACGACGACCTCAAGAAGGAGATCGACCAGCTCAAGGAGCAGGAGCGGGAGATCTCCTATCAGCGCCGGATCCTGCACGGCAAGATCGACATCCTGCGCGCGGAGCTCGTCGCGCGGCTGCAGAAGACGGGCGGCCAGAGCGTCCTCGACAGCGTCGACGTCGAGTCGCTGACGGCCATCCTGGCGGGGAAGGCGACCCCGCCGGACCAAGGTGATTCTTGAGCTACGTCTACTGCCCGGAGTGCGGCTTCCAGAACCCGGAGTCCGCGAACTACTGCTCCAAGTGCGGAGCGCTGCTCGCCAAGGACGAGGGCGGCGCCGAGACGACGCAGACCTACACCCCTGAGGAGATAGCCGACGAGGACGGCCCACTCGACGAGATTGCGGCCGAGGGCCCGACACTGGTCGTTCGCTCGGGCGGGGGGCGAGCCGGCGAGCACTTCACGCCTCAGGGCGACCGAACCACCATCGGACGGTCGCCCGACAACGACATCTTCCTCGACGACGTCACCGTCTCGCGCAAGCACGCGGTTCTCGTTGAGTCGGGCGGAGAGCTCCGGATCGAGGATCTCGGCAGCCTCAACGGCACCTTCGTCAACCGTCGGCGGATCGATTCGGCCACCCGGCTCGAGAGCGGCGACGAAGTACAGATCGGCAAGTACCGACTGAGCTACATCAGCAAATGAGCACGCCCGCCAAGAACTCCGCGACACAGCGGCTGCTGACGATCGGAACCGTCACGCGGCGCCTCCAGGAGGAGTTCCCCGAGATCTCGATCTCGAAGATCCGCTATCTGGAGGATCAGGGCCTGCTCGCCCCTCGCCGGACTCAGGGCGGCTACCGGCTCTTCAGCGAGGAAGACGTCGAGCGGCTC
>WNGJ01011391.1_pt1 | contig 22903 bp, 22 predicted proteins | sample 5400611 | NCBI WGS metagenome assembly WNGJ01 (sample SAMN13153375, study PRJNA577476) | soil metagenome | isolation source: 40 cm soil or saprolite under Garry oak tree replicate 1 | place: USA:California | collected 2016-06-15
ATCGCCGCCGTGACGACCGCCGTAGCAAATGGCGATCTTACGAAAAAAATCACCGTGGATGTTCGGGGGGAATTGCTCGGACTAAAGGACACCATCAACAAAATGGTGGACCAGTTGCGTTCGTTTGCCTCGGAGGTGACTCGGGTGGCCCGCGAAGTTGGCACCGAAGGGAAACTCGGCGGGCAGGCGAAAGTCGAGGGCGTTTCCGGCACGTGGAAGGATCTAACGGAGTCCGTCAATTCGATGGCCTCCAACCTTACCTCGCAAGTCCGCAATATCGCCGCGGTGACCACCGCCGTGGCCAATGGCGATCTCTCGAAAAAGATCACGGTCAAAGTTAAGGGCGAAATTCTGGAACTGAAAAACACCATCAACACAATGGTGGACCAGCTTTCCTCATTTGCCTCGGAGGTCACGCGCGTGGCCCGCGAGGTGGGCACCGAAGGAAGACTTGGCGGGCAGGCCGCCGTGAAAGGCGTGGCAGGCACGTGGAAAGACCTCACCGATAAGGTCAACCTCATGGCATCCAATCTCACGGTGCAACTGCGTGATATGTCGAAGGTGGCGACCGCCATCGCCGGTGGCGATTTGACCCAAAAAATTACCGTCGATGTCCGCGGCGAAATTCTTCAGATCAAAAACGTGATCAACACCATGGTGGACCAACTTTCGTCCTTCGCATCGGAGGTGACTCGCGTCGCGCGCGAAGTCGGCACAGAAGGAAAACTCGGCGGACAAGCCGCAGTCGGAGGCGTTGCGGGAACGTGGAAGGACCTGACCGATTCGGTCAACTCGATGGCATCTAATTTGACCGCGCAAGTCCGCAATATTGCCGACGTCACCACTGCGGTGGCCAAGGGCGACTTGTCCAAAAAGATCGCCGTGGACGTCCGCGGCGAAATTCTCGAACTAAAGGACACCATCAATACCATGGTGGATCAACTCCGATCGTTCGCCGCAGAAGTTACGCGCGTGGCGCGCGAGGTCGGCACCGAAGGAAAACTGGGCGGACAGGCCGCGGTGCCCGGGGTCGCCGGAACGTGGAAGGATTTAACCGACAACGTCAACTTCATGGCGTCGAACCTAACGAATCAGGTGCGCGGCATCGCTAAAGTCGTGACTGCGGTCGCCAACGGCAATTTGAAACGGAAACTTTTTTTGGAAGCGAAAGGTGAAATTGCCGAGCTCGCCGAGACGATTAACAACATGATCGATACACTGGCGACGTTCGCCGAACAGGTTACCACAGTGGCGCGCGAAGTGGGTGTACAAGGAAAACTTGGCGGACAGGCAAGTGTTCCCGGCGCTGCGGGGACGTGGCGCGACTTGACTGACAATGTTAATGGCCTGGCAGCGAACCTGACTTCGCAACTCCGTGCTATTGCCGACGTAGCAACGGCAGTCACTGAGGGAGATCTCACGCGTTCAATTCAGGTCGAAGCCCGGGGAGAGGTCGCCTTCGTCAAGGACAACATCAACGAAATGATTCGCAATCTCAGAGATACGACGTTGCGCAATGAAGAGCAAGACTGGCTCAAGACCAATCTCGCAAAATTTACTCGGATGCTCCAGGGACAGCGCGATTTTCTGACCGTCGGCAGACTCATTCTGTCCGAACTCGCACCGTTGGTATCGGCACAACAGGGCGCATTTTACATGGTGGACAAGTCAAATGGAGAATCAGAGCTCAAATTGCTTGCAGGCTATGCTCAACACAAAAGCAACGGAGCAAAGAACCGTTTCAAGCTGGGCGAGGGTTTGGTCGGGCAAGCGGCGTTGGAAAAGCGGCGCCTTCTCATAAACGAAATCCCAAGCGACTACGGAAAGGTACGCTCCGGCCTTGGCGAATTTCAGCCGAGGAACATAGTGGTGCTCCCGATTTTATTCGAGGAGGAGGTAAAAGCAGTGATGGAACTTTCGTCGGTTGAACGCTTCAGCCCGGCGCACCAGGCCTTTCTTGAGCAGTTAACCGAGAGCATCGGAATCGTGCTCAACACCATCGAAGCGAGCACGCAAACGGAAAATCTGCTCAAACAGTCGCAATCGCTCGCCACCGAATTGCAGAAGACGAACCTCGAACTGGAGGAAAAGGCGCGCTCGAATCTGGCGAAAGACGAGTTTCTAGCAATGCTTAGCCACGAATTGCGCACGCCGTTGACACCGGTGCTTGCGTCTGCGCTCGCGCTGGAGAATGAGCCGGAGTTGCCGAGTGACATTCATGAGTCGCTGCAAATGATTCGCCGCAATGTGGAACTAGAGGCGAGACTGATCGACGACTTACTGGACTTGACCCGCATCGATCGCGGCAAGGTGCAGCTCAACTTTGAAATCGTCGATGCCCATACAATGCTGCAAAGCGCGCTCGAAATCTGTCAGCCGGAAATAGATCGAAAACATCTGAAGCCATCGCTCAATCTGGGCGCGAGAAAAGTGCACATGCGCGCGGACCCAGCCCGACTGCAGCAGATTTTCTGGAACCTGATCAACAATGCGGTGAAGTTCACCTCCGCAAACGGGCAAATCACGATTATTACAAGCAACGATTCAGACGGACAACTCCGTGTGGAGATCGCGGACACTGGGATGGGAATTGAGCAGGAACTGTTGCCGAAAATTTTCGATGCGTTCGAACAAGGCGGCCGGACTCAGTCCGGAGGCTTGGGGCTGGGACTGGCCATCAGCAAGACCCTGGTGGAAGCGCACAAAGGCACGATCGCCGCGAAAAGCGCCGGACGAAACGAAGGATCGACGTTTACGTTGGTTTTTCCCACCTGCGAAAAAGCGGAAATACAAATTGCCCCTGCTATGGCGCCAAGATCTGCGGAGCGCCAGCCCATGCGAATTCTGCTTGTTGAAGATCACGAAGATACAAACCGTTCGCTTACGAATCTGCTCCGGCGGCGAGGTTATCACGTACAACCGGCGCTCACTTTTCAATCCGCGCTCGACCTCGGCGCAAAGGAGCAATTTGATGTGCTCATCAGCGACCTGGGTTTACCCGACGGGAATGGAATCGATTTGATACAGAAACTCGCCTCAAAACCGCCGCTGGGAATTGCTCTCACCGGTTTCGGGATGGAACAAGATATACGCAAAAGCCGCGAGGTCGGCTTCCAGCATCACTTGGTAAAACCAATCGATCTGAACAAGCTCGACTCGCTCATCCAGCAAGGTGCCGCCGCTTTACTGGCCGTATAGCCCTAGTTTTCGCCGTATGGCGGTACCGAAAAAGTTGCTGCGTTCATCGCGGTTTGATTCCACAACGGTTACGGCCTAACAACTGGTTTCGTGCAACTGGGCCCGCCAGGATTCGAACCTGGGACCAAGGGATTATGAGTCCCCTGCTCTAACCGCTGAGCTACAGGCCCGACTATTTCATCTACACTGAAGTACTGCGAAAATTATCGCTGACAATTTAAAAAAGCGGGTCGAGCTTTCGCCGGGTGTCAGCTGAAGGGTGAGAAGGGTGAACGATCTGGATTGTTGATGCACACCGCGAAAACGGAAAAAGATTCATCGTTCGGTCAGACGAGAACTGACAGCCTTTCTTGAACTTGAGAGGACCACGCACGAATTAGCGGTCTCACCGCTTCTTAATGATGACAGTAATTGAAATCAGTCCATACAAATGGGGCTGGCGAGCGTTCGAAGCTCCCGGCGTTGAGCCTGCGTTCGTAGATCAATAGGATCGCGAAGCGATTCGTGAAAATTCGTCCAATTGGAGTCGTCGTCCCTGTCAGAAAATTTCGCAATCGTATGATCGGTTTTAACCGCGTTCGTCGTTTATCCGAATGATGGAGGAATTACAAACCTAACAAGAACCGATATGAAAGGCTGTAAACCATCAATCAAATACAAAGAACAAAGCTGTTTCTGATCCTTTTGGCGTTTGGCTGCTTCACACTTTCACCGATCGTGCCAGGCGGCCAACCTGCGTTCGCGACAGGTGGAGTGATCTCTGGAAACACCGGACAGACCACAACGCAGATAGAGTTGTTCCCCAGAGCGAAGATCAGTTCGCTGAAGGACGGTGCGGTGTTCTACGGCGCTTACGCTCAAGAACTTGCCGGATACGTCTTCTACGCCGACGGGAGCCCGGTGCCAGCGGGACGACTACCGTGGTTGAAGACCGTCGGCGGTGCGACATCGGTTATCGACTGGGGCAATCCCGTTCATGCAGCCTTCACATTCGGCGAGCATAAGCTGATTCTCCAAGCGCTGACCGAGTCCAACCACGTCGCTGCGAGCGCAACTATCACCGTAACGTTTTACGAGTCGATACGATGACTCAAGGATGCTGCCGAGTCCAGTTAACCTTCAGGCGGTGAACGCACGATTCCGTCCAGCGAGGCGGATCGGAAGCTATGATTGCGTGGCGGTAATTTGTTTTACTGATTGGCACCGACCGTTTGCTGTGCGGATTTGCCCAGTTCAAGCTGAGCGCTGACTTTCTGTAGGCCAGCAGTCAACGCTTCGACTTTTTTCTCCAATTGCTCGACCTTGCTGTGCTCTTTGAGAAATTCATTGAGCAACATCGCGTTCACCGCTTCGTAGCGCACGGTGTAGGGCTTTCCTTGGTCGTGTTGTGGTAACTAGGCACGACTGTCAGCGTGAGGTCGTTCCCGTCGCCACCTTCGTAGCTGGCTTGAAAGTTATTGACGTCGCTCGTGATGATCCCGCCATCGGCGAGATTGCTAAAGGTGCCAGCGATCGGTATGGCCGCCGTGTTGTCGATGATCATCAAAAGGCTGCCGATCGGAAGCACGCTGCTCCCAATGTCCGATGTTCGGCAGGGTCCAACATTGCTAGGTTGCATCATTGTCGATTCAACGTTTGAATCCTGCCGTGGCGCGTGTTGAACGTCTTTCACTCACGGTCCGGCGCATCGCTCGGCGGCTTTGGGGACCGCCACGGAAAGGCTATACGAGCTTTAGCGCACGCTTCCCGAAAGAGCACCGGAAAAGGTGGAATGATTGGAAGAAAAATCGCGCACCGGGCGAGATCTTCGTCGTGCTCGTCCACCCGACTTTCGTCCCGGCCAGCGAGGCGACTTATCTCCAGCCGGACGAAAATATTATCGGCATCATCCGCAACGGCGAAGCCAAAGCCTACCCAACCCAAATGCTCGCTTTTCATCATCTTGTGCATGACCACGTCGGTGGCGAGCCGGTCCTTATTTCATACTGCGAGCGCTGCAATTCCGGCGTTGGCTTCCGGCCTGTAGTCGATGGTGAGGAGCGCCAATTCCTCGTGCATGGCCGGCGCGGCGGCGAGATGCTTATCACAGACCGTGAGACACGCACGGTCTGGTCGCAGCTGACTGGCCAGGCCTTGGAAGGGCCCGACGCGGGCAGACAACTCGATTATTTGCAAGTCTTTCAAATGGCCTGGCAGCAATGGCAGGAGATGCACCCTGCCACGCTGGCGCTGACCCCAGACACCGCCTTTGCCTGGACCTATTTCCGGCACCCGATGGGCGAGGAAAACATGGATTTTCGCCCGCGCGTGCGCGGCGTGGAAAAGATGGCTCCGCACAGTATGGGGATCGGTGTGCAGCTCGAGGGAGCAGCCATGTTTTTCCCATTTGAAAAGATGGCTGGCTCGGGGACTGCGCAGGCCATGCTGGACAGGGAAACCACGGTGATAGTTTTTTACGATGCCGCCAGCAGCGGCTGCGGTGCGTACCGCGCGGCAGAAGATATGGTGCGCAGTGTGCCAGGCCAGTGGCACGATGTCCGCACGCACTCGACGTGGAACCTCGAGGGTTTCTGCACCGCCGGCGCGCGCGCGGGTGAGCGCCTGTCTTTTGTCCCTTCGTATTCACTACAATGGTATGCTTGGGCTAAACTTTATCCGCAGACGAAAGTCTGGAACTAGCCGATTCGTTTCTAAGAGATTAAGCGCGTTCGCATCACAATCTTCGATCCGTCTCACTAAACGGAATGATACGCTTGATTGCGCCGCTTGAATCCAGAATGCGAATCTCGCCTGAGCGAAAGCACGCGCGGCCCTTTGCGTAGCTGATTGCGTCCTGCTGACTCAGCAATACCGGCTGCATACCGGGCGCTTCAAAGCACTTCCAGCCGTTTCGGATTGGCCTGATTTCAATGATCGTCATCGAGCGCGCTTTGCGTTTGTGGCAAAAGCAACGTATCTGTTCGATTGAACATGAACCAGCCAAATCACGGTCAGGTGCTATCAACATCGCGAGATGCCCGACCGCGGTACACCGGCGAACTTCTGCTGCGCACACGCCCAAAGATTTACAGGCAGATTGTGCGCTTACTCGGTGAGGGATGGTCTTCAAACAAAATTTGCAAATGGTGTCACGTCACGAGAGAAACGGTCCGGGCGGTGGAGCATCGAGAAGCCGCGGAGATAAGCGCACGAAAAAAGAGCATCGTTGGAATCCTGAGTAACGTCGCTGAGTTGGGCGCCAGTCGCATGGAAGAAACGATTGGCAAAGCCGGTTTGCGTGATGCAACGATCGGAACCGGCGTCGCAGTGGATAAGATCATTGCGCTGACGAGTCAAACGCCAGACGTCGCAGTGCAGGTGATATTGCCTACGCCCGAGGAACGTGCGGAGCGCAAAGCCATACACGCAAAGCTGGATGAGATAACGCGTAAGCTGGCCTCGTAAACGCACGAGGATGCCTGCGAGCGCCTCTCGAATTTTGTAGCGGGACTGAATCGTCGTCCGAGTCCCATTCGAGGTTGAGCGGCGCGAACTGATTGGAGCGGAATGAATCGACTGGCACCACCCAAACGTTTCCGCTTTCGGACACTGGTTGCATGTCGAGAGTCGCATCGAACACCGGAAGCGCGAAATCCAATTGTTTTTCCGTGTTCGGTGGCGCGTTTGGAACCGGCGAGCCCTGGACTGCTAACTGAGTAGTGTTCGGTTGCTGATAAAGCGTGATTAAAATCACGGCGGCGCAACCGAGCGCGATCGCCATTCCTGCGGAGTAGCATGCCAACGGACGGACATTGTGTCGGAACACAAAATCACGCGCGCCGTCGATGCAGACGCTCGAAAGCGGTGCGTGCTGCAAGTGGTCCCGCTGCCGGCGGTGATGGAACTCGTAGAGGAAATTCTTAAAATAGCCAGGCGGCGGTTGTTCGTAGCGTTTCAGCCGGAGGAGCCGTGAGATTTTGTCGTCACCGAAGGAGTCCATTGCACTGCCAAATGTCGGATCGTCAGACAAAGTTGATCGAAGTTGCGTTGAATTTGTTCGGTACCTGAAGGCGACAACATTTCACGGTCGTTTTCTACGGTCTGAGAAATTTGGGCTGCAAAACTCCGCAACTCTGCGTCACGCAGTGCGAATGCCTAGCGACCGAGACACCTAGCGTCCGCACCACTGCGCAAGCCGGTGAAAATGAGCGCAAAAACTCTTTCTTGAATTATGAGTCCCCTGCTCTAACCGCTGAGCTACAGGCCCGCCGCGCTTACACGCGAACAATCCAACATCCAGCGTCCAACGTCCAATTTGATGGAAAGCTGCCGCAAGCTCTACTTCAAATTTCGGAACGCCGATTGGTAATCCGGGATTTGGGATGATGCAGTGATTCGCGTTTACGATAAAGCAGGCAACGTGATTGAGACGCACGAACACGCGGGCGACTTCAAAGAACCGCCCCAGCAGCGCTAGTGATTGTTCACGACCGTTTGTAGCGCAGGCTTGCTCACTTCAAGCTGCGCGCTCACCTTTTAGATGAGGGCTTTTTGCTCTTTCAGTTCCGCTTTAAGACCATCAATTTCCTTCTGCTGTTCCTGCGCAGTGCGATCTTGAAGCTCGACTTTGCGATGCTCTTTCAAAAACTCATTGAGCAACATCGCATTCACCGCTTCGTAGCGGACGGTGTAAGGCTTGCCCTGATCATCGCGCGCCACTAGATCGGGATTCACCTTTTCGACTTCTTCGGCTACAAGACCGAACTGAGGGATGCCTTTGGGATCGAGCTGTTTCTTGTAACGGAAAGTCACCGGTTTCAGCGCGAGGATCGCTTCGCTCGCCTTGTCCATCGGTTTGATGGCTTCCTTGAAGCGTTCTCAGGAAACGACTGTTCCGAGGTGACCATCAGCGCCCACAACTACGCCGATGCCGTCAGTGACGGTTGCCCCACTGATCCCCGCAACGTAGGTGGCAGTCTGAGTTCCAACCCTCCCGGTACGTATGGTGCTGGCCTCTGCAACGGCTCCTCGGTTGCCTATATCAATATTATGATCGCCGGTGGTGAGATTTCTACCGGCTTCATCGCCCAATGCGATATTGTCACTGCCGGTGGTGTTGTTCATGAGCGCAGCATTACCGTCGGCAGCGTTTCTCTTGCCGGTTGTATTGCTAATGAGCGCATAATAACCGGTGGCCGTGTTGAGGTTGCCGTGCGTGTTGGAGAAGAGCGCAGCAAAACCGGCGGCCGTGTTCTGGCTGCCGTCTACATCGTTTTGCATCGCCTGACGGCCCGTGGCCGTGTTGAAGTTGCCGCTTCTGTTGTTATAGAGCGCACTTTCCCCGGTAGCCATGTTCTGGCTGCCTGTACTATTTAGCTCAAGCGCAATGTGCCCGGTGGCCGTGTTGAGTTCGCCGGTCGTGTTGAAGAGAAGCGCCCCTGAACCGACGCCTGTGTGCGCTTGCGGCGAAAGCACAAAGCATGCGAAAGCGAACAGAATGAGAAGGAAGGCGCACGAACGCGAGGCGTTCATTAGATTTTGTAATGGTAGAGTCGTCGTTTTCATAATGCACAGAGGTTCGCAAAAGTCTTGGCCTCTTGTCGAGGATATTGCCGAAAGCGCTTGCGGTTAGCGCAGCAGTTTCCTACGATGCGAACTGATGCACACGTACGACGTTCGCCCCGCAAAGGTAAATGCGGCGTTGATCTGATCTCCGACAGACTGCCCCGCCGGTCGGCTTTGGTACGGCGGGCCGAGCACAGGCAGTATTTCATCAGCGCGCATGTTTTCGCACAGCCCAACCGCGCTTCTTGCGTTAGCGCGTCGGTGACGGCGCAGGACGATTCATATACCCGGGTGACGCGTTAACAGGTTCTTCCGTAACTGTCGTTCCCTCCTGCTGACAGGAAGGCATAAATGCCATCGCAACGAAGATACTTAGTAAAAACAGTATGTATTTCTTCATAGGTTCGGAGTTTTCGGATCGAGTGTCGCAGAATGTCAAGCTCCCATAAGCACATCGGCGATTTCAAAAAGTAGTGATGTCACCTTTATTTCTCGACAGATGGTGGCGGTTTTATTTAAGGATTTTGAATGGCACAAAGAAAAGAAACACCGACACCACCACCGCCTCAGCCTCCGCCCCCAGGGAGCTAGTGCGCCAACGCGCGGGCAGTGGTGAAGTTTTTACAAGATTAAGTCGAGGGCGAACTCGTCTATCGCCCTTTGCACCTGGCTCTCTTGAAAAGATTGGCCGGGGCGCCCTAAGGCTCAGCGGCGACAACATCTATGCGGGTGGTACCACGATTGAGGGTGGGACGCTTCTGGTAGCAATCGGAGCGGGTCCGCCACCGGTACGGGGCCAGTCAACATCACCGCCGGTACGCTCGGCGGCAGTGGCATCATCGCGGGCTCCGTTACTATTGGGACTGGCGCGTTCCTTGCCCCGGCAGCTGGAAGCAATGTGCCGGCTACGCTCACTATCCAAAATGCTCTCACCTTCAACGCTGACGCGACCTACACTTGCACCTTAAGGAAGAACCGAAACGGGACCAGGACCGACGAGGTAATCGCCAATGGAGTCACCATCAACAGCGGTGCGTTGGTTGCCCTGAGCGGCCAGACGATGGGAGCCTTAACACAGGGAATGACGTTGATCAGTAACACCCTCAGCCAATCCCATTAGCGGCACCTTCAGCAACCTGCCCGATGGTGGAATTGTCACAATCAACGGCAACAACCTCCAAGCCAACTGTGAAGGCGGCGACGGAAACGATCTCACGCTTACGGTAGTGCCGTAGAGAATTTCATGTCCCGAAAGTGAGCGCTTAGCTTGAACTGAGTAAACCTGGGCCGCGTGCGGTCATTACTAGTCAGTAAGCCAAATTACCCAGCCATTGCCGGGATCAGCGGGCAACAAATTGGAAATTTACTGCCGGAACAGTCCGATCATTGCGAAGTGAATCAGTTTGGCGAACAGTTTGACAATGGGTAAGCCAGCGCATGTTCCTGCGATTCTGCGGGAGCCGCGTCGCCATCGCTATCTTAAGCTCATTGCGCTCTTCAAGATCAGTAAAGGCGTGCTGCTGCTTTTGCTCGGTGTTTCGCTCCTCTTCCTGAATTCACGCACCCGCTGGATGGATGCCATGTCGGACTGGACCGCTGACGAAATTCTGATGAAGCATAGCAAGGCCATCCACTACTTGCTCAATAAACTGCAAGGCGTGCTCGCAGGCGGCGTGGTGCGGGGCACTGGTTTTTTGGCGCTCCTTTACGCGGCGGTTCTTTTTACGGAAGGAATCGGCGTTTACATGGAGCAGCGATGGGCGGAATTGTTGATGATATTTGCGACGGCAGCGTTGATCCCGCTCGAAGTGCGGAATGTTTGGCATCATCCGGATTTGGTCGGGGTGCTCATTCTGCTGGCGAACTGTTTCATTGTTTGGTTCCTATATTGCATCATCAAACGAGACAAAACGGAACCGCAAGTCTCAAAGGCGCCAGAGGTGGTGGAAACTTGTTAGGCCGGTCTGCGGATTTTCGCTGCAAAACAGCGCAATTGTGCGCAACGGGTTACCAATCCGAAAGGGCTAAGACACCTAGCGTCCGCAACGGTGCGCAAGCCTGTGAAAGCACGCGCAAAAAGTCATTCTTGAATTATGAGTCCTCTGCTCTAACCGCTGAGCTACAGGCCCTGCGCGCTGACCCACGAACATCGAACATCCAACGTTCAACGTCCAATGATTGGGCTGCGTCTTTTGCAAACCATCACATCTGTCATTCTGAGCGAAGCGAAGCTGCAACGCAGCGGGCGCAGTCCGCGAGGCCAGGCTTTCAATCTCAGTTCAATTCTGCCCGATCCGGCACAAAGAAACAGACGAGACATGTTTGAAAGATTCACCTCAAGCTTCGCATTTCGTTGCAGCTCTTCGCTCAACATGACAACGCTATTGTGAATGAGCTTTCGTAAGTTTCGCCTGCACACGCCAAAACGTGCGACTTGGCAGCCTGTTTAAATTTTCTTTGCCGATTGCTCATCCCGATTTGGAATCATGAAGTGATTCGCGGAAGCCTCGCTGTCGTCGAAATCGTAATTCTCAGCACGCTGGTCCTCGCAACGCGCTGCGCGAATTATCAGGACGTCTTTGTCGCCGGGAACGTTTACTTCGTTGATTCGGATTGTTACGCGCGCATGACGCGCGTGCGGGTGTGCGCGACAAAGCCGGGACTGATCCTCCGCCATCATGATTTTGAGAATTTCCCGCAAGGGACGACTCCACACACAACGGCGCCGTTAGATTATTTGATTCTAGGGCTGGCGCTTCCGTTGAAACCATTCACCGCGCAGCCACTCGACATGGCGGGAGCCTTTGTTTCGCCACTGCTTGCGCTAACCGGCGCCTGGTTCCTCTGGTGGTGGTCGCGACGAATGAAATTCCGGTACCGTTGGGTAGTGCTGATCCTGTTTGCGATCAGCCCGATTCTCGTTCATGGGACGGAGGTAGGCAGGCCCGATCATCAGTCGTTACTAATCCTGCTGGTCACGATCGGAATTTGCGCGGAGTGGCGCTTGCAAACAGCAGCCGACCCGCCTTCGCGCAGCTCCGGCGCGGGCAGGATGGATATTGTTCGCGACGATTATCGCGGCTGCACTTCTGATTGAGCGACGTGCGCCGTCGTTCGCGATCCCTGAATCGAGCGCGATTTTCAAAAACTGGGCGAGCACGATTGGCGAGCTCGCGCATGTTTCACCGGCAAACCCGGTCTGGTTTCGCTGGTGCGGGTACCTGGTGTTGCTCGCGCCTTTCTTGATCTGGATCAGCGTCAGGGCGCGAAAAGATGGTGCGGAGGGACTGCACGCCCTAGCGATTTATGTGCTCTCGATCGCCACCTATTTCTTGACGATCTGGCAGGCGCGCTGGGCTTATTTTTTTGTTTTGATTTTTGCGTTAGCGCTTCCAGAGCTGCTCGCGCCAATCAAATCGGGCACAGCAGTGTGGATTGCATTTGTGTTGTCGATGTTTCCCGTTTTGCGTGATTGGGACGAAACGCTTTGGCCGAACGAAACGCAACTGGCGAGCCACTTGGAAAAGCAGGTTGAATCGGCGCAAATTCGCGAGGTTGCGCTCACGTTGGCCTCATCTGAGTTGCAACCTTTCCTTGCACCGTGGTGGCTTTCACCCTCCATCGCTTATTGGTCGGGGCAGCCCGGGGTAGCGGGAAGCTCGCATGAAAGCCTGGAGGGGATCGAGGATAGCGCGCGTTTTTTTCTTTCTGACGATCAGGAACGAGCGCGCTCAATTCTCCACAACGACAACGTGGCGTGGGTTTTCGCGTACGATTCGCAACGCGTAACGCAAAACTCGGCAGCCGTCCTGAACGAGGCAGTTCCTACCGGTCCCCTCTGCCGCGTTTTGGATCGAACCCCTAGCCATGCACCGCCGTTTCTGATTTTTTCCGCGCAAACGCCAGCGTGCAAGCTCTACCGGGTGAACATCGAAAGGTAAAAAGAAAAAACTTTTCACTCAGAAAAGAGAATCCGTTGACAGGCATCGACGAGTGTCACATTACTAAACAATCGATAATTCAAATCCAAAACCTAATCCTATGGCAGACCACGGAGGCAAAGACATCCTTTCGAGCGATGTCGAAATCAAAGGCTCGATCAAGTTCCAGAAAGAACTGCTCATCGACGGTAAAGTCGAGGGTGACATCAACTCGGACGGCGTTTTGACGGTCGGTGAAAACGCTGAGATTCGGGGTGAAATCAAAACCAAATCGATCACCGTCTATGGCAAAGTGCACGGCAATATCACCGTTGGCGAACGGTGCGAGCTGAAATCCAAATGCGTGTTGCAGGGAGATCTCAAAGCAGCGCGTCTTGTGATTGAAGAAGGAGCGACTTTTATCGGGAAATCGGAAGTCACCACCGGCGCGTATTCGGCAAAAGCCGCCCAGCGGCCGGAAGTTGTTCGGTCCAGCGAGCCAATCAAGGCGGCATTCGGGCGCGCCTAAAGAAAGGTTTCGGCAAAGAATCCAGTGGCCAATCCGTCGCCTGCAAAAGTCAGTGCGGAATGTCCGCACTGCGGCTTCAAGCAGATGGAATACGCGGCGGCGAAGAGTTCGATCTGTCGCCAGTGCAGCCGTTCTTTTTCTCCGTTTGCGCCGAAGCCCGGTCTGAAGCTGCGGACGACGGAAGAAACGCCAGCCCAAGAGACTTCCTCCTCGATCTTTGGCCGGCTCGAGGATTTTTGGAAGCGGCAAACCAGTTCTCTCGTCGAGTGTTTCGAATGTAAACGCAAACAGCAGGTCTCTGGCGCCGCAAGTTCGACAATCTGCCCCTCATGCAGCGCGCATATTGATCTGCGCGATTACAAAATCGTCAGTGGATTCAGTCGAAGCATTCGCACTCGCGGCAACGTGCATCTTTCGGGCAAAGGCGATTTGGCCAGCAGTAGTGTGGTTTGCCGATCGGCTCTAATCGAAGGCAGGCTGCGCGGCAATCTTCATTGCGACGATACCGCGACGATCAGTTATTCAGGCAAAATTCCGGGCCGCATCAGCGCTCGACACGTGGTCGTCGAGCGGAAATCCGATATTCACTGTTTTCGAACAGTTCGCGGGGAGAATATCGAAATCAAAGGCAGGATGTCTGGAGAAATCATCGCTCAAACGGTGACGGTCCATAAAAAGGGATCACTGGAAGGCGATGTCACCGCGCGAGCGATCAGCGTGGAAAAAGGCGGGATGTTTTCCGGCCAGCTCGCCATCGGTCAAGTCGGCCTGACACAAGGGGAATTGCTGCAGGAACGGCCAGCGATTGCCTCACAAACAACCGAGTCCAGTTTCCCAGATCCGGTGGCGCGCCCATTGCCGGCGACGTAGCAACCATCAGGTTCATGCGAAGACTGCATCCACGCAGTCCTTACGAAAGACTCGGCGGTTATGTTCATCTGCCGCGTTTGATCGATAAGGCCAGGCTGCACCGGAAAGGCTTGCTTGACGGTTACAACTATAAAACCGTCGGGTTCGACAAACATTTGCTGACATTCCTTAAAATCGACGGCGACGTATTTGAAGAGATCGCCAACAAGCTTGAACATGACGAAGCAATTTCGGCGTGGGTACAGAAAAACGGAGTGCAACATTCGCCAGAAGCCATCGAACAGTGGAACCACGCGATGATTTCGCGTCATCCTGATACGGCCGCGAAAAAAGCGCGCTTCCAGCATTTTCTCAAAGAAGCAGGCGGCGAAAGTCGCAAAGATATCCGGACCTATTTCGATCTGATCGAGTTTGATGAAGGACGATTGAAATGAACGCTATTAGCTAAGGCGTTACGTCGTTACATCGGTTTCTGTTGTAACCGCGTAACTGTTTTAACGGTCACCCTGCCGAAGCGAATATCCTGTCCGCGTTCTCTAACGTTTCTTTGCTGCCGATATCGAGCCATTTGCCTTTGATCTGGAAGGTCTTCACCGGTCTTCGCGGGTAGAGCCACTGCACGAAACGGCCGGGCTGATCTGCATTATTTCCCGCAGCCAGATACGTCCTCAAAAGCGAGAGGACCGGAGGCGAGTAATAATAAAGAGCTATCGCTGCGAGTGTCCCGTGCGGATTCTGTGGTTTTTCCTCAAAGCGGGTGATGATTCCTTCGGCATCAACGGTGATGTTACCGTACTTCTTGATCGCTTCAGTGTCGGCGACGTCATGCACCGCAACGGTTACTTCGCTGCCTTTGGCGTACGCCACAAAATCTGCCAGCGAATCCGTGAATAAATTATCGCCGGCGGCGATTAACAAGCTGCTTCCGGACAGGTTCTCTTGCGCGATTACGAAATCAATATCTCCGATTGCGCCAAGCTTGTCGTTATCGCTGGTGGAACCGTCGTTAACGATTTTGAATTTCAGTTCTGGATGACGTTTTTGGTACTGCTGACTCCACGCTTGGAAATCCGCCGCGAATTTATCGTTGGTCACGACATAAATTGTTTCCAGGTCGGGACTGCCAACAAGATTGTCCACCAGCCACTCGATGATGGGTTTGCCTCCAATCACGAGCAGCGGTTTCGCTTTATTCAGCGTCAACGGGTAAAGGCGCGTGGCGTACCCGGCAGCGAGAATCAGAACGTTCATGAGATCAAGACAGTTGGCAACGAGGCGGGAAAACGCTCCTGTTTTCTTTAATGTTTTGGCTAGCCGCGCAAAATCGCATGCTTCAGATGCTGCTGGACCGCCCGTATCCGTTGCAAATCGGCAATCTTTGCGTGACTGAAAGCATCCACCGCATAAAGCGTATCGATCGCCGCGCCGGCCTGGGTATTAATTCGAAAAAGCGGGACCAAGATATTCTCGCGATCAAGGCAGCTGAGCACATCATAAAGCAGTCCGATACGGTCCGCGGCTTGAAATTCAATCAGTGTGTAAGTCGGATGCGTTTTGTTGTCGATGGTGATGCGCGTGGGAAATTCAATGCCGACGGCCGGGCGAAGGCTCGAGCGCTTCGCTTTTTCGATCGGTGGGCCAAAATCGAAGGTCTCGTCCTCGAGCGCTCGCTGCAGCGTTCGTTCTACCAGGTCGAAATCGCGCGGACTCGAAACGGGTCGCGCCTTCGTATCACAAACACGGAAAACGCCAAGCACCGCATTGTCGTCACGTGGAAAAATATCGGCGCTCAAAATGTTTAACGGAACGACGGAAAACGAGCCTGCGACTTTCGCCAGAAGCCGTTCACGTTCCCACGTGCAGAAGGCCATCACAGTGTGCCCCTCCTCGGGAACGACCTTCCATTCGACCGCTGGAGCGAGCGGAAATTCTCTTGCACTTAAAATGTTCTCCAGAAACGACCGAAACAATTTTACGTGCTCGACGATCTCCGGCACGCTGGTGGCACGGAAATAGTGGTCGGGCATGTATTCAAAGTGCGATTCGATTTCCTCCGCGTACTCTGGTGAAAGATTCTCGGCAACAGAGGCGCGCAAGCTTTCCCGGGCAATTCTGGTTTGTTCATGATAAGATTTCCGATCGGCAAGGTAACGCGAGCTGTCGTGAAACAACTGCCACACGAGCGATTCCTTCCAATCGGACCAGGTATCCGCGCTTGTACCCTGGCCATCGGCTAGAGTCAGCAGCATCAGGGCATCCAGGTTTTTCTGCTCTTTAATGATTTGCGCAAATTCCATCACTGTGGTGGGGTCATCGAGATTTCTCTGCTGCGCCATCTTGGACATAGTGAGATGGTGATCGACCAGCAGTATGAGCGATTTCCGCTGCTCGGGTGTCAATTGCAAACGGGCGGCGACCCGCTGAGCGAACAGTGCGCTCGCTTCCGAGTGTGGCCGGCCAACAGCTTTACCGCTGTCGTGCAAGAGCAGTGCAAGATAGAGCACAAAGGGATCCGGGAGTCGCTCAAACAATTTGCGATAATGAATCAGCTTCGGATCATCGGTCTTTGCCAGCGCATCAAGTTTGTCGATGCATACCAGCGTGTGCTCGTCGGCGGTATACCGATGCAAGAACTCGTGCTGCACAAGGCAGGTGAGCTGACCAAATTCGGGAATGTAGCGGCCAAGAAAATCGACACGGTGCATCATTCGCAAGATGCGACCTACTCTGCCTTTCTGGGACAGAATCGATTTGAAGATCGCACGCGGCCCGCGCGCGTATTGATATGTCCGGGTCACGTGCCGCAGGCTTCTGCTCAAAAAATCCTCCAGCTCCGGACTAATATCCACCTCGTGTTCTTGCGCCAGCTCAAACGCGCGCATTATCTGCTCGGGATCATTGCGAAAAACATCGCGACGCGCCGGGTGCAATTGTTTGTTTTCGATAAAGAAAAACTGACCAAGCGGGGTCTTGTTGGCTCGTGCTAATGGAAGGAAACTGAAAAGGGAGCGTGTCTTGCTCGTGACGTGTCCGCGCACGAATTGCTGGGTAATCCGCTCGGTTACGCGCAGGATGTTTCTCGTGTGACCGTAGTAGTCCCGCATGAGCGATTCACTGCGGAGCTGGCCTTTGCGAGCGGAATACCCAAGCCGGCTGGCGATTTGTTCCTGCAAATTAAGATGCAGTATGTCTGTGGCGCGCCCGGTCGCGTAATGCAAGTCTGTGCGCAGGCGCAGAAGAAAATCGTATGCTCTCTCGATCCGGCGTTGATCGCTTTCGCTCAGCCAGTCTTTGCCGACCAGTTGGTTGGTACTCAGAGAACCCTCTTTAAAGTAGGTGATCCAAAGCAGATTTTGATAGTCGCGCAGCCCGCCGCAGCCACTCTTCAGATTTGGTTCTTGCAGAAAAACACTGTCGCCGAATTTTTTGTGGCGGGCGACTTGATCGTCCATGCGCATCTCGACGTAGTCACGTTCGTGGCCCACAACGCATTTTGCGCGAAACTGCTCCCGAAATTCTCGAGCCAGCTGGGTGTCACCCGCGAGGAATTGCGCCTCCAGCATTGCGGTCTTCGTGCGCATATCGCTGTTAGCCTGGGCAATGGCTTCTTTGATCGAACGCGTGGAGTGTCCGACTTTGAATCCGCTGTCCCACAAAAGATACAGGATTTGGTTCACCATCTCTTTCAACCGCGGCGAAACCTCCGCGGACTGTCGATGCAAGAGCATCACATCTACGTCGCTGAACGGATTGAGCTCACCCCGGCCATATCCGCCAAGAGCAATGAGCGCCAGGGGCAGCTCAAGCTCGCCATTTTCGCGAGCAGCAACGGACGACGCAGCACCGAAAGCGTATCGCAACAAAACATTCACCAGTTCGGCTCGGCGCGCGCAAATCTCGCGTCCGCTACCACCGGCCTGGTGCCTTAGGCGCAACCGGTGCTCTTCGACCTTGAGAAATTTTTTGTAGAGCGGCAACACCTCGGTGGGACGTCTTGCGCCTGTCGGGGCAAGCCGGCTTTCGGCGTGCGCCAGAACTTTCTCCAGTTCTCGAGATGCTTTCATTGCGTACGGTGGGGGAACAATTTAAGTCGGAAATCCAAAATCAAAACTGCGCATCGTTGCGCTGTAGGGTGCGCTGTCCTCAGCGCATCGGCGGTTGGTATCGAATAAGACTCCGCTGAGACAGGGGACGCTACAAACCAGTTCAGTATTTCAGAAATGAAGTGACTGGCGTGGGCTCGAGTTGTTTGCGTCCGTGCAGGAATTGCAGCTCAATTAGAAATTGCGCTTCGAGGAGATCTCCTCCGGCTTTCCGGATCAGGACAGCCGCAGCAGCTGACGTTCCACCAGTAGCCAGCAAATCATCCACGAGCACGACTCGCTCGCCCGCTGTCACGGCGTCCGTATGCATTTCCATTTCCGCCTGGCCGTACTCCAGCGAATACTTGGCGGTCGCAGTCATGTACGGGAGTTTGCCGCGCTTGCGGATCGGAACAAACCCAATGCCAAGTTCGTATGCCACAGTCGATCCGAAAAGAAAACCGCGTGCGTCGATCCCGACGATTTTATCGATATTTTTCCCACGACAGCGCTCCAGGAACAAATCAATCGACGCCCGGAACAGAAGTGGGTCGCTCAAGATGGGGGTAATGTCTTTAAACACGATTCCTTTTTTTGGAAAATCCCGCACGTCGCGTACGGCGGCACGGAGTTGTTCGACGAGCGCAGAGGGCATCGGCGCGAACGCTAGCGGTTTGGCGTAAAACGTCAATATGGCGCGTTACCAGATTACGACGCCTCTGCCTCCTTTCTCCCTGGTTTCTTTTTCTCCAAGCAGGCATCCGCCATCTCGGGAAGAGCGACGAAAGGACAAAGACGACCGAAATACCGAGCGCGGAACTACAGCTCAACAAATCCCATAGCAGAACTGGCCGTTGATAATCCCCAACATGGATCAAATTTCCTGTATTGACTGGTGCTTCCACTCAGGTGGCAGACCCATTGCAGAATTGCCAATTCGGAACGGCAACCTAAGATTAGACTGCCCAGTGGACCGTTATCTTCTCGTTGCTTCGACGATCTGTTTTCTGGCAGCGGTGGTACACACCGTTTTCGAGTTACGTACCGGAGTGTTTCGCACGATGCGATTCAATTTTTTTTCAATCGGATTAGGCTTTCTTCTCCAGACAGCATTTTTGTCGGTCCGTGGTCATGAGCTAGGGCGTTGTCCAATTACAAACCTATTCGAGGTTTTCATCTTTCTGGCTTGGTCGGTAGCGTTCATCTACATGCTGGTAGGGCCGGCGTACCGCCTTTCGCTAATGGGGGCATTCACCGCGCCGCTGGTGTTGTTGCTCCAGGGTTTTGCTTTAATGGCGCCGATTGACGCTCGGTATCCGGTAAACGTTCCGGCGAATTCCTGGCTGGAGTTTCATGCATCAATTTCTCTGGTGGCCTATGGCGCATTCGCGCTCGCTTGCATTGCGGGCGTCATGTACCTCGTACAGGAACGCCAACTCAAGACACACCATTTGCATTCCATCTTTTATTATCTGCCGCCGCTGACCAACCTGTTCGCAGCGATTACGCGCCTGCTGTGGTGGGGCTTTGCACTCTATACCGCCGGAATTGTGAGCGGGTTTTTTACCGGTCATCCCTTGCCCCGCATCCAGGTGGTGGCCGCGATTGCGCTTTGGCTCCTGTACGCCGCAATCTTGCAAGCTCGCCACTTGAAGTGGCTTGCGCCAAAACGTGTGGCCGCGCTATGCATCATTGGTTTCAGCGCAGCGTTGGCCCTTTTGTGGGGAATTACGTTTACTGCGGAGCTACATCCGATGCCATGAATCTTTTCTGTATCGGATTAAGTCATCACACTGCTAACGTGACGACCCGGGAGCAGTTCGCGGGCAACGCCACGGCGGAATCGATCGCGAGCCAGGCCGGTTGCACCGAAGCGCTACTCCTGACAACGTGCAACCGTGTGGAGGTTTATGTAGTCTCAGACAAGCGGATTTCCACCGACGAAATTGCGCGATGCCTCATGGAGAAGACAAACTGCAACCTTCACAGCTACGCCCCTCCGTTCTATCGGTACGAGGACCACAAATGCGTGCAGCATCTCTTCCGAGTCGCATCCGGGCTGGATTCGATGGTGGTCGGCGAGAGTGAGATATTTGGCCAGGCAAAGAAAGCATACGAATCAGCCAGAACGTCGGGAGCAGTTGGTCCGTATTTGCATCGTTTGTTTCAGCGAGCGTTTCGGGTGGCGAAACAAGTGCGTACGCATACCGAAATTGCTCGCGGCGCCGTGTCCGTCGGCTCCGTTGCGGTCGAGTTAGCTCAGAGGATTTTTGGCAACCTAAGCGAGTGCAAAGTGCTTGTGCTCGGGGCCGGTGAAACCAGCGAGCGCACGGCGCGTGCGCTTGTCTCGCGCGGGGTTATCGATCTTCGCGTCAGCAATCGCTCGCTTGGTCGCGCTCATGATCTGGCGCAGGCGGTTGGCGGCTGCGCCGTGCCGTTCGATGATTGGGCGAGGCAATGTCGCGAAATCGATATTCTGCTCACATCAACAGCCTCGGAAACGCCGCTATTGGCGCCGGACATACTCGCACCGATGCTACGCGAGCGATTGGATCGTCCGCTTTTCATCATCGACGTCGCCGTGCCGCGCAACGTCGATCCCAGCGTGAACAAAATGGAAGGTGTTTATCTTTACGATATCGATTCGATACGCTCTGTGGCAGAGCAATCCCTTGCGTTGCGACGCCAGCAGGTCGCAGCGGCCGAGGCAATCATTGCCGATCACGTCACCGAATTTGTCGATTCAATCTCGCGAGGGTTAGCTCGCACGTCGCACATAGCCGGGCAGGCCTCGATCGGCGAAAATCCCCTGCGCGCTTCGCAGCTGTAGCGGCGGTCTATGACCCCCGACGATCGAAAGAAGAGACTGCATCGGCTTGAGTTGATATACGTTCGATCACCTATCTACTTTGTAACCACCAGTACCTTCCATAGGCGGAAACTTCTCGCGAGCGAGGCAACTCACGACGCCCTTGTCGAGTTCGCGGTGCAAGGTCCCACGCATGGCGCGTGGGTAGGCAACTACGTCCTGATGCCGGATCACCTACACGCATTCGTTACAACGGACGATCAGAAGATAACGCTCTCCGTTTGGATGAAGTCGCTGAAGAATTCGATCTCGAAAAATTTGAGGAGAAAAAGAGTGGTTGCGCCTCATTGGCAAAAGACTTTTTTCGATCATGTGCTTCGGAGCAATGAATCATACTCAGGAAAGCGGAATTACGTTCGCGAGAATCCGGTGCCAGCGGGCTTGGTAAAAACAGCGGTGGAGTGGCCTTTCATGGGCGAAATTTTTCGACTGGAATGCCGTTCCGACTAATCGTTATCGGCGGTCACAAACGGCCGCTACAGAAGGCGCCATGGCCGCTTCAAAAATCATCCTCGGCACACGCGGCAGCGAACTGGCGCGCACGCAGAGCCGGTTGGTCGAGAATGTAATTCGAAGCGCGCATTCCGATGTGGCAATCGAAATCAAAATTATCGCGACCAAAGGTGATGACGCGAAAATTGTCGACCCGTGTGCAGGCCGAAAAGGATTATTCACTGCGAACATCGAAAGAGCTCTACTTACAGAGGAAGTAGATGTTGCGGTCCACAGCGCAAAGGATCTGCCGAGCGAACCGAGCATGGGAGCTAAAATCGCGGCGGTCCTTCCCCGAGCACCGATCGATGACATGCTAGTGTCCAAACACCGGCGCGGTCTGGCCTGTCTCCCTGGCGCCGCCATCGTCGCGACCGGCAGTGTACGAAGGAAACGCCAGCTGCACTGGCAACGCGCAGACCTCAACGTCATTGATCTTCGCGGTAACGTGCCGACACGGTTGCGAAAACTCGCGCAGAACAACTGTCAGGGCATAATTGCTCTCCAAATTCGAGCTAATGATCAAAGCACACGCGCGCTTCTCGATCCGGTAAACGACCGCGACACGTTGCTTTGTCTGGAGGCAGAGCGAGAATTTCTTCATGGGCTCCAAGGTGATTGCAATTTTCCAGTCGGCGTGCTGGCGACGATCAGCGACGGCAAGATGAAAATGCGCGGGCAACTCTTCGAAGCTGGATCACAAGCGCCGCGAGAAGCTGAAGTGGTCGGCTCCTTCGATGCAGGCGAGACATTAGCGGCACAATTGTTGCGAATGATCAGGCAAGACCGCGGACAAGGGTAAGAGCAATGGCCAACACCGCGAACAATGATGGAACGGTTTATCTGGTTGGTGCCGGACCAGGGGACCTCGGTTTGGTGACGTTACGCGCAAAGGAGTGCATCGAGAACGCGGACGTGCTCGTTTACGACCATCTGGCAAATCCGGACATGCTCGGCTGGGCTCGAGACAATGCTGAAATCATCTATGCCGGGAAACAACCTGGCGAAAGTCGGACTCAGCAGGAAATTAATGCTCTGCTAATCGATAAAGCGCGCGAAGGAAAAATAGTAGTCCGGTTAAAAGGCGGCGATCCATTTGTGTTTGGCCGAGGCGCGGAAGAAGCGCAGGAGATCGCGAATGCGGGAATACCGTTTGAAATTGTCCCTGGGATCACGTCGGCCATCGCAGGGCCGGCGTACGCAGGCATCCCGTTGACGCACCGGGCGCATAACTCGCATGTGACATTCTTTACCGGCCATGAAGACCCAGCGAAGACAGAAAGCGCAATCGATTATGCTGCGTTGGCAAAGCTTGGCGGCACGCAAGTCATGCTAATGGGTATGGAGCGACTTGGAGCGGTTACCGGCGAAATGTTAAAGCATGGTGTTCGTGGCGATC
>WNGJ01001517.1_pt1 | contig 22896 bp, 22 predicted proteins | sample 5400611 | NCBI WGS metagenome assembly WNGJ01 (sample SAMN13153375, study PRJNA577476) | soil metagenome | isolation source: 40 cm soil or saprolite under Garry oak tree replicate 1 | place: USA:California | collected 2016-06-15
GCCAAGCGTGGCAAGGATCACCGGCATCACGATCGCCAGCATGATGCCAAGCGCATTGAGCAGAATTTGTCGGTCGGCGGCGGCAATCGGCCCTTTCGGGTCGAGCACGCCGTCCGTGCAGCCACCGAGTGCCGCGATACCGATCAGGACGACGGCCAGCAAACCATATCGCATGTTAGACCTCGCTGAAGTTGACGATGCGGCATGCGCTGCGGACCGCGCCTAACTTGAGTTCGGCATGTACCGGGGCGCCGCGGCTACCATGCGCCGACCGCATGGGCGGGAATGGGCCACTTCCATGGTCGACCAGGAGGGCCGCAAACAGCACGAACAAATAGAAGATGGAGAACACGAACAACCTGTGAGCAGCGCGGCGATCGGCCCCAGTGCTCCTGTTCAGCTGACCTGCGAGCAGAAGGAAAAGCGCCCCGCAGATCGCGGCGATCGCGCCATAGATGGTTCCTGCAAATCCGAGCACCCAGGGCAGCTCCGAGGCAAGAACCAGGAGGCCGCTGTAGATCAGGATCTGGCGCGTTGTTGCAACGCGTCCCGCGACAACCGGCAACATCGGCACGCCTGCACGCGCATAGTCGTCGGTGCGATTAAGCGCCAGAGCCCAGAAATGGGGCGGCGTCCAAAGGAAAATAACGAGGAACAGCGTAAGCGGCTCGAGCCCGATTTCTCCGGTTGCCGCGGCCCATCCGATCACAGGCGGCAGCGCGCCGGCGGCGCCGCCGATGACGATATTCTGTCGCGTGGCCCGCTTCAGCCACGCCGTGTACACGACAACATAAAAGAGGATCGTGCTGGCCAACAGTGCGGCTGCCGTGAGGTTCGTCGCCAAAGCGAGGACCGCCACCGCGAAACCGCTAAGCACGAGTCCAAAGACAAGGGCCTCGAACCGGGAGACCTTGCCGCGGGGAATTGGCCGCATGGCTGTGCGAGCCATGACGGCGTCGATATCGGCGTCGTACCACATGTTAAGCACGCCAGCCGCTCCGGCTCCCGCGGCAATGGCAAGAACCGCGGCAAAGGTGGTTAACGGATCAAGTCGAACTGGAGCGCTGGCCAATCCGACGAGCGCGGTGAAGACGGCAAGCATCATCACACGTGGCTTTGTGAGGGCGACGAGGTCAGACACACTCCAACAACCAGCCAGCGGGTGAGCGGAATGAGACGATGATACGAAACCAGCTCGTCTTTCCCCAAGCTGATCCGCAATGGATTTAACGTTCATCTCGCTGCTCCGGGTTTACTCAAAATGAGAGCTGCCATGCTCAGTTCGAACAGCTCACCAATGCGTGCATTCAATATGCATTCTCACTGCCAGCCGTAATTGAACGCGGCTGCTCGATTGGGGCCAATCATGCTCAAAACTGTCAGCTGACGAGTTCGGGAAGGACGCGCGTTGCGATCGCACGATTCAGGATAATCCGAGCACGTTTCGACAAGCGCTCTATGCCTGCTTTTCCTAAAGCAGATCATTGTTCGGACATCTGCAACGGGCCGCCCCTGGTTCGAATATCGACGAGGTCCGTTGCGTTTGCTCGGAAGCACGGCCTAGCCCTACGGAGAAATATCAATGAAGACGCCTTCGCTCTGGATGATTGCAGCCGCCTGCTTTATCGCCCCAGCGTCTGTGGCACACGCGCGTTCCGCCTATGATGGACCTTGGGATCTCGTCTTCGTGACGCAGACGGGATCATGCGATCCCAGCTACAACTTCACCGTCAATATTTCCGACGGCATTGTGACACATCCCAATCTCGTAAAATTCAAGGGATACGTCGCGAAATCCGGTTCGGTTCATGCGTCGGTGACGGTTCACGACAAATTCGCTTCCGGCACGGGCCAGCTTTTTGGAACCTCGGGTCGCGGAAGATGGACCGGCCGCGCCGGAAGTGCGCGATGCTCGGGCTACTGGACCGCGCAACGCAATTGACCGATTCAAAAAGCGAAACACCGTGCTCCGAACCGCTGACTTGCGAGGCGGCATTAAAGACGGCCGCACTGGCAGCCACACTCCTGTTTGCTCGCGGGCAGAGCACAGAACGAACGGTTACCGCTGCCAAGCGGTCCCCCGCACGATGAGGCACGGTCGTTCAATGCACCGCAGCGCCGTCCAAGAAAAGCCCGAAGCCCCGCTGTATCCGATGCTAGTCGGGCGGCTGGCCCTCGAGACCGTCGGTGCATCCATGACTACAGTTCTGACCAAATCGTTCCCGCAAGAAAAGCCGCCTATAAGAAAGGCGGTCCCGGACAAAAAACGCGTCCTGATTGTTGGCGGTGGCTTTGCCGGTATTGCGGCAGCGCGGGCACTAAAACGAACCGATGTCGAAATCACGCTGATCGACCGGCGCAACCATCATATCTTTCAGCCGCTGCTGTACCAGGTCGCCACTGCTGTTTTGGCGCCATCCGAGATAGCGGCGCCGATCCGTCAGCTTGAGGCGAAACAGAAGAACCTCAACGTATTGCTGGCGGAGATCAAGAGCATCAATCTCGGAACTCGCACCGTCGAGGCCATCTGCCCGGGGATCGGCAGTCGAAAGCTCGAGTACGACTTCCTCGTGATCGCAACCGGAATGCGTCCGAGCTATTTCGGTCATGACGAGTTCGCGCGGTTCGCGCCAGGCCTCAAGAGCCTCAACGACGCCGAGACGATCCGAACCAAGATCCTGAGTGCATTTGAATTGGCGGAAGCGACCGATGACCAGAAGGAACGCGATCGCCAAATGACCTTCGCCTTGGTGGGCGCTGGCACGACCGGCGTCGAGCTTGCGGCTTCGATCGCTCAACTGGTTTCGGTGACCCTGCGCAAGAATTTCCGCAAGATCGATCCTGCCAAGAGCCGAATTTTGTTACTGGACGGCGGCGCTCGTATTCTTCCGACCTTTGCAGAGTCGCTGTCACGAAAGGCAGCCAAGCGACTAACCAAGCTCGGGGTCGAAATTTCGACGGGCGTAAAGGTCGAGAAGGTTGACGACCAAGGCGTCATCGCGGCTGGCGTCCGGATTCCCAGCGCCACCGTGCTGTGGACAGCAGGCGTTAGCGCCTCGCCTGTCGTAAAGATGCTCGGGACGACGACGGACCGCGCTGGGCGCGCATTCGTCGGCGCTTTCATGGACATCGCCGAGGCGCCCAACGTGTTTGTGGCGGGCGACGCAGCCGCGATGACCCAGGACGGTCACCCCGTGCCCGGAGTGGCGCAGGCAGCCATTCAGCAGGGAAGATTTGTCGGACATGTCATTGCCAACCGTGTCGGAGGACGCAAGGACGGTCGACCGTTTCGGTATCGCAACAAAGGCAATATGGCGGTGGTCGGCAAGAACTTCGCCATCCTCGAGTCCGGCCATTTGCGCAGCAGCGGCTTTGTGACCTGGCAGGTGTGGGCCGCGCTGCACGTGCTCGCGCTGCCACAGCTTCAGAACCGGTTCCGCGTCCTAACGCAATGGTTCTGGTCTTATCTGTCGGGTCAACGGAGCTCACGGCTGATTTCCGAAGAGCCGCGGTCGCCCGCGTCATAGTAGCAGTCAGGCCCGGTAGTCATCACTGCCGGATTCTGCAGCTGGTTGGGGACTGCACCTGTGAACGCCTCCATCATCTCCGCACTCGCCGCCCTCACCGGAGCGGCCGTCGGCGGCTTGACGAGCGGAATTGCGAATTGGCTGAACCACCGAAGCCAGGTCCGCGCCCAGTGGATTCTTCACGAGAAGACCCGCCGGCAGATCCTCTACAGGGATTTCATCGAGGAAGCCTCCAAGTGCTACATAGATGCGCTCCAGCACGCTGAAGCCGACATTCCCGGCCTGGTCGGTCTTTACGCCAAGCTGAGCAGGATGCGGGTCCAGTCTTCAAAACCGGTGGTCCACTGTGCCGAAGAAGTTGCCCGAAAAATCCTCGATACCTATCTGGAGCCGGACAGGAGCTTCGTCGAACTGCGCGAAATGGCCATCGACGGCACGATCGATCTATTGCGAGGCTTCAGCGACGCGTGCCACGACGAATTCGAAGAAATGCGGCCAATACAATTTTGAGCTTTGCGCTGCGATTTCAACCTGTTCCTTGTGCGTCGGCATTCGCAATCGCCTTCAGTCGGAGGCCGCGCTCGCTCTTGCCGCAATGCGTCAGACGCGCTGACCCTGAGATCGGATCGTCTCGGCCCAACTCGCGAACGCCTGCATGAATTCCTGCAGGAATTTGCGGGTACCATCGTTGACGAGCTTGCCATGTTCATCGAAGAGCTTGTCGGCATGGCCTACATAGGCTTCGGGCTGCTGCATGGTCGGCACGTTCAGAAACACGAGCGACTGCCTCAGATGATGATTGGCGCCGAAGGCCCCGATCGCGCTCGGCGAACCGCTAACGATCGCACCAGGCTTGCGGTCCCAGACGCTTGCTCCGTACGGCCTGGAGCCGACATCCAATGCATTCTTGAGAACGGCCGGCACCGAACGGTTGTATTCAGGCGTGACGAACAGCACTGCGTCAGCGGCCTTGACGCGCTGGCGGAATGCGGTCCATTGCGCGGGCGTAGAGTCGGTCTCTAGATCCTGATTGAAAAAGGGCAATTGCCCGATCTCGACGATGTCGAGCTTCATCGAAGATGGCGCGAGCGACATCAGCGCATTCGCCAGCATCCCGTTGAGCGACGCCTTCCGCAGGCTTCCAACCAACACGCACACATTCATCGGCTTTTCCATGGCCATTCCTATGCGGTCGCCCGGGATTTGGGGCCCCTCGTGAAGTCGGGCTTGCGCTTTTCCAAGAAAGCTGTAAAGGCCTCCTTTGCGTCTTCAGAGCGGACTTGCGCACTGAACTCTTCGTTCTCAGCCTTCATCGCCGCCTTGATCTGCTCGCGAAATGGCTGCTTCATGAGCCTCTTGCTGGCTTGTAGCGCTCTCGCCGGCTTCGCTGCCAACTTCCCGGCCGTTTCGGTCGCTCTCGCCAGGACGTCCTTGTCGGATAAGACTTGGGTAACCAGACCCAACTCCGCGGCGCGCCTGGCATCAAAGGGAACTCCCAACAAAATCAGCTCCGCCGCACGGAGGTGACCGATCCGCGCCGGCACGGAGCAGCTCGATCCGAATTCCGGCACGACGGCAAGATTGATGAAGGGCATCTGGAATTTCGCGCTTTCGGCTGCGTAGATGAAGTCGCAGTGCGTCAGCATGGTGGTGCCGCCGCCGATGGCCGCGCCCTGGACCGCCACAACCAATGGCTTGTCGAAGTTGACGAATGCATTCATCAGGCCGGCCTGTGGTGATTCGCCGGGCCCTGGAGGATTCTTGAGAAAATCCTCGATATCGTTGCCCGCGCAGAACGAATCTCCCGCACCATGCCAGAGCACGACACGCGTGTTCTCGTCATTCGTCGCCTCGTTGAGGATGCCTGCGAGAGCCACGTACATGGCCGACGTCATCGCATTCCGCTTTGTCGGGCGGTTCAACTCGATACGCAGGACGCTTCCTGCGCGTTCGGTAACAATATCAGCCATTGTCGAAGTCCTGAGCCGTATGGTGAATTTCACTGCGAGTCGAGGTTTCCGGGCGGCTTCCGTCGCCCCGACAGTTCGTCACGCTAGGCCGCATGTTCCTTTGCTTTCGGAATGGCACCACTTTGATGCAAGCCATCGATTTCGGCCGCACTGAATCCGAGCTGCCGAAGGACCTCGTCGTTGTGTTCTCCGATCTTCGGGGCGCGCTTTGCGGGCACCTTGGTGACGCCATGCACCTGAAGCGGGCTGCTGATTGTGGACGTCAGCTTGCCGCCGGCACCATTGAGCGGAACGATGATGTCGTTCGCCTGGAGCTGGGGATCTTTGATCACCTCTTGTGGCCCACGCACCGCTCCGAACGTCACGTGAGCGCCATTGAACACCTCGTACCAATGCGCCATCGGCTCGGCACAGAATATCTCGTCGAGGATCGCCGTGAGCTGCGGCATGTTCGCCATTAGCTTCGCCGGATCGGAGAAACGCGGATCGGTCAGAAGATCAGGGCGGCCGATGGCCTTGGCGACGGCTGCCAGCTTGTCGGGTGTGACGAGGAGAACGAACCAGGTGTCATCCTTGGCGCGATAAACGTTCATTGCCGCATTCGCCGGGTTCTTGCGATCGTGCAGCCCGAAGAATTTCGCATCGCACAGCGCGGCCTGGATCGAGACGCTGGCGGACCACACGCCTTCGGCAAGCAGCGAGGTCGTGACATGCGCCCCCTCGCCCGTGCGCTCGCGACGATATAGGGCAGTGACGATCGCGGAATAGAGCCCGACGGCGGTGGCGTTGTCGCCGCTGCCCGCCACCGGCCAGGTTGGGGGTGCCCCCGCATCGCGCGTCATCGACAATAGGCCGCTACGCGCCCAGTATGAGGTGATGTCGAAGCCGGGGAGATTTGCATCCGGCCCCTTGTCGCCGAAGCCTGAGATGTCCGCGTAGATGAGCCGCGGGTTCCACCGCACCACATCCTGATAATCGAGCTTCAATCGTGCGCGCGCGGGATGCGGCGTATTGACGATGAGCACGTCAGCCCATTTGACGAGCTTTTCGAGAACTTGTTGCGCGCTGGGGGATTTCAGATCAAGAGCGATGCCGCGCTTGTTGCGATTGGCGAGGTGCCAGGGGTAAGCATCCTCGGCGACCGGCTGCGGCGGCAGGTGGTTCGCAATTCGCCACAGGTCGCCGCTCGGTGGCTCCACTTTGATGACGTCGGCACCGAAGTCGGACAGGATCACGGCAGCACTGGGGCCCGCGATGAAGCTCGCGAGATCTACCACCTTGAGTCCAGAAAAAATGTTGTCGTTCGGCATGTTTGCCTCCTTAGTGTTGAAGTTCGAGCGCGATCGAAACGCGGCGGTCATCGTCGTTCAGTTTTTCCAGTGTCCGGAAAATCCAGCCGAGCAGGCGGGTTTGGACCTGGCGTCGGTTGATCTCGTTCAGCATCTCGTGTCGACCGCCCGGATAAAAATCGAAGACGATGTCACGCAGCCCGGCATCGCGGTAGCGGCCAATCAGTGTGTGGAGTCCGCGCAGCTGCTGTCCGACGGGGTCTTCGCTTCCGGAGAACAAATAGATCGGCAGATCGCCGCGGATCTTGCGGAGTGCGACCGGATCGTACAACCGCGGCGCGGTGCCGAGGAACGAAGCAAGAGAGTCGGGATGAAGGTCTTCAAAGCAGAGGGGATCAGCCATGAACGCGTCGACGATCGCCTGATCGCGGCACAGCCAGTCGAAGGGCGTGCGCGCCGGCTCGAATGCGGCGTTGAGGAGGTTGCTGCCCGTGGTCTCCGGACGCGCGGTCCGGGCCAAACCTTCAAGCGCTCCCGATCCGGAGAGGATCAAACCATCAATCTCGCGGCTAAAGTCGATGACGTATCTCTGCGCGGCAAAGGATCCCAAGTCGTGCCCCAGGAGGAGCAGCGGCAGGTCGGGATTTTCCTCTCTGGCGATTTCGCTCAGGCGGACCATGTCCTGGACGAGAAGTTCAAAGCCGCCCCTGCCCAATTCTCCCAATTGCGAGTGGGCCGAGAGGCCGTGCCCGCGATGATCGTTGGCGTAGACGGTGAGACCTGCCGCAACGAGCGCATCGACGGTGTCGGCGTAGCGCCCCATATGTTCGCCCATCCCGTGGGCGATCTGAACAACAGCGCGGACCGGGCCGCGGCTGTCCCAGCGGGCGCACGCGATGCACAGTCCGTCGGAGCTGGTCAGTAGGAACCGCTCTGTCGGAACTGGGGTGGGAGAAGGCGTTGCCATCGCAAATGTCCGGTCTCGCTTGCGCTCGAAATTCAGCGTCCGCGAAACTGCGGCGCGCGCTTTTCGAGGAAGGCGGAGGTGCCTTCCTTCTTGTCTTCCGTTGCCGCGCAGATGCCGAAATAGGACGCTTCGAGCGCAAACCCCTCGGCCTGGCTGGTGTCCATCCCCTTGTTGGCCGCCTCCAGCGAGAACTTCACGGCGATTGGCGCGTTGGCGGAGATCTGCTTCAGGATCGTCTCCGCACGGTCAATCAGGCTGGCTGCCGGAACCACTTCGTTGACGAGGCCAATGCGATAGGCCTCCTGCGCGGAAATCGTATCCCCCGTGAGGATCAGCTGTAACGCACGACCCTTTCCCACCAGGCGCGGCAAACGCTGCGTTCCGCCGCCGCCCGGCAGCAGGCCCAGCTTGACTTCGGGTTGCCCAAATTTGGCGTGCTCTGCTGCGATCCTCATCGTGCAAGCCATTGCCGTCTCGCAGCCGCCGCCAAGCGCAAAGCCATTAACCGCCGCGACCACCGGCTTGCCGAGATTTTCAATCAGATCGAGCACACCCTGCCCAAACCGGCTGGACTCTTCCGCTTCATAGGCGTCGACATGCGCGAGTTCGCTGATGTCGGCGCCGGCGATGAAAGCCTTGTCGCCCGCGCCGGTGAGGATCACGCCGTGCACGGAAACGTCGGCCTTTGCGTCCTCAAACGCGGCCCGCAAATCAGTCCAGGTCGGCGTATTGAGCGCGTTGAGGACCTTGGGCCGATTGACCGTCACGTAGGCGATCGAACCCTTTTTCTCGTACTGGACGTTCGCAAGCGCCAACGCCGCCCTCGGCAAAGGGGTGGGTGCTGTTGCAGGCGAAGAGGTGAACGGTGCAGCTTGCGAAACCATAATCATATCTCCTGGATGGGGGCGGCCGGCGTCTGAGAGCCGGCCGCTAGGATGTCACACGAAGGCGCCGTGGCCGGTGATGGCCTTGCCGACGATCAGATTTTGCATCTGATACGTGCCTTCGTAGGAGTACAGCGCCTCGGCATCGGCGAAGAAGCGCGCGACATTGTAGTCGGCGACGATGCCATTGCCGCCCAGGACCTCGCGGCCCCATGAGACCGTCTCGCGCGATTTCGCCGTGCAGAACGCCTTCGCCAACGCCGCATGATGGTCGCCAAGCTTGCCTTCGTCATCGAGCTGCGCCAGGCGGAGCATCAGGCACTGGCACGCGGTCAGATTGGCAAGCATCTTGGCGAGCAGATCCTGAATCAGTTGGAACGAAGCGATCGGCTTGCCGAATTGCAGTCGCTCCTGGGCGTATTTGACGGTTGCTTCGAATGCGCCCATCTGGATTCCGGTCGACGCCCAACCCACCATGTATCGCGTCATCCGCAGCACGCGTGCGGTATCGCGGAACGAATTGCCGCCCTGCAGGCGGTTCGCTTCGGGTACCCGTACATCCTTCAGCGTGATCTGGCCGTTCTGGACCACCTTGAGCGCAATCTTGTGCTCGATCTTCTCGACGCTGAACCCGGGCGTCGACTTGTTCTCGACGATGAATCCCTTCACCTGATTGTCCGCGAGATCGCGTGCCCAGATGATGGAGACGTCGCACCATGGCGCGTTGCCGATCCACCGTTTCTGTCCGTTGAGAATCCAGGTATCGCCTTCACGCTTGGCCGTCGTGGTCAGGCCGCCGCTCGTTCCCGAACCGACCAGCGGCTCGGTGAGGCCGAAGCAGCCGATCTTTTCGAAACGCGCCATTTGCGGCAGCCATTTCTGCTTCTGCTCCTCCGAGCCGTCGAGATAGATCGAGCCCATGGCAAGCCCGCTGTGTACGCCCCAGAACGTGCAGAACGACGCGTCGGTGCGCGCGATCTCCATCGCGACGAAACCGAACAGCTTTTGGCTGCCGCCCGCGCAGCCATAGCCCTCAAAGCCGAGCCCGCCGAGGCCGAGCTCCTTGAACGAAGGCAGCAGTTCGAACGGAAATGCATCATCGGACCAATACTTGTTGATGACCGGCTGGACCTTGGTCTCCATGTAGGTCCGTACCTTTTTGACGACCGCTTTCTCCTCGGGCGTGAGGTGGTCGATCAGCTGATAGAAGTCGCCGTTGGGTACAGGCGCCGGCTTCGATGCGGCGATCTTGCTTGCTGCGGTTGCGGTGGGCATTTGAAACTCCTTTGGCTGCGGCTCGAGAGCCGGGGAAATTGGAGGACGTGTCGGATGGATGATCGATCTCGCCGGTGGCGCCTCGCCTCAGGCGACCGGCGCCGTCGATTTCGTCTGGCTCGACCTGGCAACCTTGTTGCGCAGCTCAATCAGGCCGAGCAGGACTTCGTCGCGTTCCGCCTCCAGCTCCTCGATGGTGCGCGATCCGACCTCGGCATGGACGCTGTTGATGAGCTTCTTTTGCACTTCCGGAGTCAGCACCGGCGAGCCGAGGGTCTTCCACCAGGCCGTCATCGGGCCGGTGAACTGCTGGAAGAAGTGCTCGATGCCGCCCGGACCGCCGCCGAGATGGTTGAGCATCATGTTGCCCATAACACCCCAGCGCAGGCCCGGGCCCCAGCACAGGGCGGTGTCGACGTCGGCGGCGCTCACCACACCCTCGGCGACAAGGTAGTAAACCTCGCGCGCCAATGCGGCCTGCAAGCGGTTAGCGACGTGGCCGGGCATCTCCTTGTTGACGCGCACCGTCCGTTGCCCGATCGACGTGTAAAATTCCGCTGCGCGCCGGATTGTCGCTTCCGAGGTCTTTGCCCCGCCGACGATCTCGACCAGCGGGATCAAGTGGGGCGGATTGAACGGATGGGCGATGACGCAGCGCTCGGGATGGGACGCGGCGCCCTTCTGGATTTCGCTCATGGTGAGCCCCGACGAGCTCGATGCGATAATCACGTCGGGCGGCAGCAGCTCGTCGAGCTGCCCATAGAGCTTCTGCTTGAAATCGATCCGCTCGGGCCCGTTCTCCTGGACGAGGTCGGCGCCGGCGAGCGCCTGCGCGAGCGCGGCCGTGAACGTCAGGTTCGACTGCGACGCTCCCGCCGACAGGCCCAATCGCTTGAGCGCCGGCCAGGCGGCCTCCACGAACTTCCTCAGCGCGGCTTCTGCGTTCGGCGCGACGTCCGTCGCGACGACCTGCAGTCCTTTGGCGAGATATAGCGCGGTCCAGCTCGCGCCGATCACGCCGGTGCCAATGATAGCGATGCGGCGAATGGGCTTGGTGTCGGTCATGTCATTTCTCCGATGCGTTTGTCAGACTTCGGCATAGGCAATGCCGGTGAGGTTGCCTTGTGCGTAGAGGAAATTTCGTTCACCGGATCCATCGAGCCGTGCGGAGTAAACTGAGCCGGCGAAATCAGTCACAAACATGCGATCGTTTGGAACGTCGAGCGCGATACCGATCCCCTCCATGAGGTGGGTCACCACGATCTCTGGCTCGACAGGCTTGTTGTCGATCGAGGCCCGGTTCACTGTGTTGCCGCGCGGAGGGTCGCCGCGATCGGTCCAGTAGAGAACACGGTTCTTGTGGTCGAGCTCGATATCGATCGGCTCCGGCAGACCATCGAAGAAGATCTCGATATCGGACCTGGTCGCTGCAGTTTGCCCGGCGGGAATTTCGACATTGGCACGGAAGACGCGACCGAGCCCGGCATTGTCTGGGCCTTTTTGCGTCCAGTAGATATGTCCGAATTTCGGGTCGATCGACAGCCCAACGCACCATCGTGTCTGATCTCGGCGATCGGCTTCGCCGCGCCCAGCCTCGATGAGCGTCTCCAGCTGCGAGCCGTCGAGATTGCAGCGCATGACGCGCATACCCTCGCGGTCGCACCAATAGAGCTTGCCGCCTTTCTTATCGAGGATGACCTGCTTCGGAGTGTGGGTGTCTCCCTGTGCGACGATTGTCTTGCGGTTCTTGCCGTCGATATCGGCGCGCTCGATCGACCCGTCATTCAGGTTTGGGATGCCCATGTTGGTCCAGTAGATATGGCCAGCCTCGGCATCGACGACGATGCCGTCGGGCAAATGGCAATCCGACACGATGGTCTTGCGGTCGGAACCGTCCGTATTCATGGAATGAATGCGGCCGGCGTTCAGCTCAAGAACAAAGAGACGAGGGGCGATGGCGCTGGCGCTGGCGCTTCGATTGTTCTTCATGACGGCTTCAGACATGTGGCACCCGTATTGCGATCTGACGCGAAATTGGTCAGCGATTGACCGCGACTGTGCCGCGAATACTTGCCACGATATTGAATGGGACGATCGTCGCTGGAATGGTTGTGCTTATTCATCGCTGTCGTACGGCGCGGCGCATCCCTTGCCGTGCAGTTACACATCTCGCACGCGAAGGATATTTTTTTGGCACCGGTCTATGACCGGTTCCCAGACGGGTTTTGCGAATGCGGACCGCGCGAGCCCGCTCGACTCGCTGCCGCAGCGTCTTCCGTTGCGCTCATTTGCTGGCGACCGCCATGCGCGCGAAGTTCGCCTTGGGCATTACCCGTCCGGCTCCAAACCAGCGGCGGCAGCATCGCGGCGCTGGTCTTCGAGAGGTCGCCGCGACGCGTCAGGGTCGTCGACGAATCCGCCCCTTTCGAAAGTTGTTTGATGCACACAGGCGAACGCGTCGGTGTCCGTTTCACTGAGACGCGAGCGCCTGGAGCATAGCGGTTGGCCGGATCGGCAGGTGGCGCAACCGCCCCCCCGACTGCCGCGAAAATGGCCTTGCCGATGGCGGGGCGATGCCGTAGCGGCCTTCCGAATTCTGCTCCTGACGGGATGCCGTCTGTCAGAGATTCAGACTCTCGAATGGCGCCATGTCGACCTATTGCAGAAAGAGTTGCGGCTCCCGGATAGCAAGACTGGGACGAAACCGTTCATCTCGGCGATGCCGCAGTGGCGTTGTTGGAGGCGCTGCCTCGCGTGAAGGACAATCCGTACGTTATCGTCGGAAAGAAGGAGAAGACGCATTTAAGCCGTGATTCAAGGTTGACCTCGCGGCTTCGCCGATGCCAGAAGTTTGCGCAAACAGCAGCTGATGGAGATCCCGTGCCGACGCGCCGTCGCCGATACCAGCCGCGGAGCGGAAAGACTCTCCTCAACGATCCGCAGCTTCAATCGGAAATGGGATTCATAGTCCGTAGACCAGTAGTCTACAAATCCTTCGATTTGTCCTTATGGTGGATGAATCGGCAATCATAGGGATAGTCGCTGCAAACGTGCGACGAGCGCGAAAAGTCTTGAATTTGTCGCAAGAAGAGCTTCCTTTCGAAGCTGGTCTCGATCGTACCTATATTTCCCAGGTCGAGCGGGGAAAACGGAATATGACTATCGTTGTTCTCGCGCGCCTTGCAACCGCACTGCATACGACCCCAGAACGCCTGATTACGGCCGGCCCCCGAGGGGGCACCGGTTAGTGCATCTGGGATTCACATCTCTGGGCTCGATCCTTGAGGCGTCAGCACCGCAGGTGGATAGGCAGGTGGATAGGGTGTTAAAAAACCTTGCTTTCTCCCTTAGACCTTTCAGTTGGCCTTAGCTACGAGCAGCATCCTGTCTCAGGGCTTGCTCTCGGATGTCTCAAAGGTACAAAGCTTCGCGTTCTGAGTTCCGATCGAGCAGCGGTCGCCCCGCAAAGCAACGTCGTTTCGCTCGCACTACTGATGCAACGATCGATGCCGCATGGCCGCGACGCTCTCGCGGCGCGGTTCACGAGAGCCTGGTCCGCGAAATGCGGACGCGCCCATTATCCCGATCCACCTGAAGGCATGGCGTGTGCGTAGCCGCACCGGTCGCACAGTTTTCTCATGCGGCCGCACGATCTTCTTTGTCGGCGCCACGCGCGACGATTCGTAGCGTCTGGCAGTGGCCGTTGCAATACCTTCGCCTCATCCCCGGGGAGCACGCATCCACACGCCGCGTTCTTCTTCGATGGTCAGGATCACCGGCCACGAAGCAGCTCAGATCATGCTGGTTCGGCCCTGTGGTGGCGCTGACTTATCGCGCCACCGCCGACGTGCCCACTCTCAGCTAAAAACGAATTTAGCTTCCGAAATGCGAGCAATCCTAAAACGCTATTTATTGGCGCGAACAGACGCGCGAGCCTAGATCAAGTCGTAGCACGAGCTGAGGTCTCCTCATCGGAGCATTGAACAAAGCTCAACACGAACCAGGACAACTGACCCGTCGGGTCTGAAGGACGATACATGATTATACGTTACAAGTTGATGGCGCTGGGCCTTGCATTTGGCCTACTCGGTAGCACGTGCGCGTTCGCAAGGCCGATGCAGCATTTCGAAAATCGCGGTCCTTCGTTCGATAAGAAGACGATCGCGAGTCATGTTCTGACGGAAAAAAAACACGACGCGGCCGGCTATGCGCCTCGTCCGTCAGCTGCGGTTCAAGATGATTGGCCGGCCAATATGATCCTCGACTAAAGGCCGGATGCCGTGCGGAACGGACGCGCGTCCCTCCCCGCTCGCAGGGAGCATGGGGTTGGTGGCCTCACCACGTCGGCACTCATTGCGCAAACCGATGAGGTGATCGAGGGAAGCGGCATGTCCGCTCATGACCGGAACGGACATCCGATTTTGAAATGACCTCTGATACTGAGCGTTCTTATTTATAAGCGGCTGCGTTTCAATGCCGGGCACGCCGTGGAGCTTTTCGCGCGGAGATTTGAGCCGGAGCAAGCGCTTCATTGCAGACTTCTCAAGCGAGGCTTAGAGCTTGAAATTGGTAGCGCGAAATTCGGCGCCGCTGATCCAGCCTTAAGCTCCCTCAGGTTCGCTAAGATGCTGACAAAATTGCGGCGCGGATCGCAGCGCGCAGTCAGATCGTACTGCCTGCGCTCGCGGCTTCGCAGCAAATTTTTTTCGATAATATATTTTTCATGTGCCTGCCGAGGCACGGCGCTGGAAAGCGGAATCACAAGTGTTGCCGAATAAGTCGAGCAAGACCCTGAACGACAGTACGAGCGACTGCACCCCCGCCCTTTTTTGGTCGATCTCGTCGTTCTGACCGCGCGCCGATCACTTGCGGTCTAACCCGATAACCATACAACTTCCGAGCCGGGCGCCACGCATCTATGCCAGAACCGCACGTTCATTCAACTTCTGCGTTGGACTAATGGGACATCTGGTTTTGAGAAGGGAAGCAGTCCGATCGGAGTTGGCTTCGCCTACATGAGCGCGATTATCAGGATATCTATTCTTCTGTACCGAATTGCTTTCATCCAAACCAAGTGGCCCAACTCAAGAATAAACAGATATTTAATTGGCAGGCCCGCGCGGGCTGCTATTTTTCATGCGACACCCAAGAGGGTACGGCCGCACCAATGGCAGCATAACTCTGAATGAGCTGAATTGACCGGATCTCCTCATCAACGAAGGTGACCATGCTTATTACTCTTGTCGCTATTCTCTGCAACAGCCAGCTATGCCTCGAGAAGGTCGTTACCACCAGTGAACAGTCCGGGATTACGATGACTGGCTGTCAGGTAAACGCGCAAATTGGTATTTCTGAGTGGCTTGCGAATGGTCCGTATCATGAGTGGAGGCTAAAAGGTTACAAGTGCGTTATGGGCCAATACCTTCCCAAAGGCCAAGCATGAATTTCGCACGAACCCTTTTGTGCGTGATCTGATTGTATAAGTCGGCCTGATCCGGCGGCGTAGATGCGATTAGAAGTTGGCGGGAGAGAACCGCTCGCTAGCTCGAGTAAACCATTCAAAGCGCCTTCCGCTGTCGAGCGCACCCTCTGCCATAGATCACATGGGTTCGCCGCACCGGCTTGGGCCCAGGTCGGTCGCCGTCGCAATCCTTTCAACATTGACCGCAAATCAGCCGCAAGCATTCCTCCAATTAGCCGACCCGTCACACAGGTTATCTGATAGCAAGACTTGCGTTCGAGGCCTGATGTTCCGGATCGCGTCAGCTTGATTTCGAATGCGAAATCACGGTTACGCGATCAAAGGTTTCGATTTTTGGGTTGCATTAAAGGGTTTGGGTTTCCGCGGGTGCTGACCTCGCCATTTGCGGCGTTCGCGCGGTTCGAGAGCGAACACAGGCTGTCCGCCGATAGAATCGGTCGCACCAACTAACGCCAAAGCCAGTCTCTGCGATCTAATGGTCGCGGTAGGGACGAGGATTTCTCCTTCCCCCTCGGAATTAGACCCGTTTGTCGCGATAGAGATGGCCATTGCTGACCACCCCCGTACAGATCCGAGCGTGCGCTGCTAACGCACTCGGCGCCTACCTCGTGTATTTGACGTTGAACCGATGGTTTGGCTACGGGTGTAGCACGCGCGGCGACGGTAGGAACCGCTTGATAAGTCGGACCATCCGTTCCCACGTCAGCCGATGCCGCTGGCTGCGTCGCCGCAGACTTCGGAACCACACGATGCTGGTGTGATAGCGGAAGGCCGACAGCAGGTATGTGTTGGTCGGCACCGCGATGTAGGCGAAATTACCTTTCATCTTGGCCCCGAGCCACCGTCCCTGCTCTTCAATCGGCGTATGCCTGTTCCGTCGCAGTGTTTCCTTGATCTCCCGGAGCTTGGCTTTCATTCGCTTTCTCTGTGTCTTGCGCCCGAGTTGGAAGTCGGCGCCGTCCTTCCTGGTGCTGCAGTAGTGCGTGAACCCCAGGAAATCGAACGTCTCCGGCTTGCCCTGGCCCCGCTCTGCCCGGCATCCTGCAGCATATCTGCCGAACTCGAGGAGGCGGGTCTTTTCCGGGTTGCAGGTTGAGCGCGGACTTTGCCAAGCGTTCCTTAGATCGATCTGGAAACGCTCGGCATCTTGCCGGTGCTGGAATCCAACGATTGTATCATCAGCCTACCGGACGACGATCAGATCGCCCTTTGCGTGGCGCGTACGCCACTGCTCGACCCAGAGATCGTAGACGTAATGAAGGTACACATTCGCAAGCAGTGGGAATGCCATTGCACCTTGCGGAGTGCCCTCCATCGTCTCGATCAGTCGGCCGTCTTCCAGCACATCCGCCTTCAGCCACTTCTGGATCAGGTGGATGATCCTCCGATCACCAATTCGGTATTCGACGAATCTTATAAGCCACTCTCGGCTCAGAGTTCGCGCAAGCGTGATGTTCACTCGGTGAGCTTTCTCAGATGCAATGCCTACATAGCTCTTATCTAGAAAAATCCGCAGGAAGCGTTCTCAACAGAGCAGCCGTGATCGCTAGCGCGAATTCTCCGCACAGAACAACAATACGGAGAACGACTGTGACTCTATTCAAAACTCTGATCGCGGCAGCGCTAGTGTCGATGACTGCGGTAACCTCTGCAAGCGCCCAGTTGCCGATTTGGGCGGCCACGAACCCGGGTTCTTTTCAGGCGCAATACCCGAACCGGGATGTCCTGAATGGAGGCGCGCTGACACCTGCAGGCAGAATGGGCCTGGAGCTGCCCGGCGGTGCGGCTCCTGTCTTTGGAGCAAACAACGCTTATGCGGCAACAGGTCGTGCTACTGCCTGCGCCCAGCTCTATCACTCCTACGACCCCGCATCTGGCACCTTCCTCGGCCACGATGGTCGTCGCCATGCGTGTGAGTGATGCGAATAGCAAAGTGAGCCTGAACCACAATGACCAGGTGCGACCCCGCGGGGCGGCGCATCCTGCTGTGACAGTGTGACTGGTGACTTACATTGGTATCCCGGCGTATTCCCATCGCCTGCTACCTTTCGGGCGTGAGGCCGAAAATGATCCCCATCAGCTTGGCGGCTTCGATCGCGCTTAAACTTAAAGAAGATTTTAATGAAGCGGTCGAGCATGCGCTGTGGTTGTCACCTATCTAAACGATGAGAAAGGACACAACCATGAAACTTACGACAATCGTATTGGCAACTGCATTTGCTCTCTCGGGCGCGGCCGCGCTGGCGCAACAAGCCGGAACTTCCGGGTACGGATCAGTCGTCCAACCATCAGTGGGATCGTACGTATGGCCTTCGGTAGGCTCAACAAATGCAGTCCCCACGTGGAGGAACACTGGCCCCGCTGCACCTCTGCCTAGCGCGCCCGCTGTCGGTAACACCTCCGGGAATACCTTTGCCCCGATGAAATTCCGGCACTGACAACGGAAACAGTCTCTACTGTCGGCCGCAAGTCCTGAAGATGCTCGTCAAACGAACGGGGTGCCATAGATCGCCACTTCGTCGCGATGATGATCCCTCACCATCAAGGCGCAATCGATATGGCGCGCGCCGAGCTCAAATACGGACACAACAACGAGCTTCGGCGCCTCGCTCAAAACATCGTCGCGCAACAAAACCATGAGATATCGGTGATGCGAGCCGCCGTTGCAGGGGCTGTGCCGACACAGGCCCGCGCGCCGGTGTCGGCCCATTCCTTTAGCATGGTAAGTGATTTTTCCCGCAATCGTGACATGCGTGGCGATATGTGCGTACCCGGGCATCTGAACATAACGTGAGATTTGCCGCACCTTGTGATCGGGCTCTCCCCTCACTAATGACCGTGAGAGGGGGCTCAACTGGGAGACCCATCATGCGAAAGTTGATCACAATGATAGCGCTGCTGGCACTGGTCGACACTTCGGCGGCGGTTGCGCAGACGGCTGGTTCGCGAAATCCAGCCGCGCCTCCGTCGATGAACTCGGACCAGCGATTGCTGCCGGAGGCACCGGTGGGGCACCGCCAGCCGCGTGCTGACCAGGTACCCTCGGAGAAAAACCTGATGGATCCAAACGATCCAGTTAACCAGGAGAACGCGGCGCTCGACCGCATGATCAACGGCATTTGCCGCGGCTGCTGAGTGCTGGCTCCCTCACCTGATCGCTGGGCCGATGCCGGTCTGGCATCGTATCGCAGCGCCGTTTGGCTATTACGTCGCCGCCACGGGAAGGACTCAATCCCTGGCGAGCGATCTGTCCGGAATGGTTGCGACGTCGACACTTCCGAGCTCGAAACGGTAGGTCCGACGGCCGAAACTCACCTCGCATTTTCTCCCCCTCCTTCATTCCAACCGTGACAGTGGTGCCGCCACCATAAGCATCCCTTTGCTGAGGCTGTGAGCGATTGTTGGTCTCCCAAGACTTACCCTGAAATGCAACAGCGACGTCGCTGTGTTGGAGCCTGCCCGAGATTTGCGGAATTTTAACTGACGCTTGGGATTGGGGCAGCTCTTGCCGTTGAAGGTTCGAGTCGGCGTCAGCCACGACAGCTCTTAGCCATCGGTGTATGGCCGATGAGGCTTGCCGCCAATGCAACGTCAACGGAACAGTAGAATCTCAACATCATGCCCGAATGCCTGATCTAATTCATTTGCTTTCCTGCGGGAGCCGCTACGGCCATGATCGCGTAAGGATCAAATCTATCCTAACAAAGGAAGGCTCTGCGAGATGTGAGTAGATTGGCGGCTGCCATCGCTCCTAAAGGAATTTTTAATTGAACGATCAAACGGACGTTCCGATGTTATCGCTGACCCGGTCGAGAAGGATACATCCATGAAACTTGCGACAATCGTGCTGGCAATTGCATTCGCTCTTCCAAATACTTTTGCACTTGCTGAAGGACCAATGAACTTGGCAGATCCCGTCGTGGCTCCTTCGCAAGCACCACTTTCGACGCGACACACGCCAGTGGCGACCGAGCCAGGAATCTTTCCGGAAATGCGCTCGCCTCCATCACGCATGGTCCAAGCAGGTCAAACTCCGTTGGCCATGTGCCGTGGGGGTTAGACGATCGCGCGACTGATGTACCTCAGTAGGGCGCGCGATCTCAAGGCGTGGAGACCCAAAAGCTCCCAGTAGTTCCTCAATAGCCCGACATGCTGGCCGGATTCTTCACCTTGAAGGTAGAGCGACGGCCGGCGGCCATTATGTCGTGTGACGTCTGCATCGACACAACGTCCTCTGTTTCTGCAAGGCGCCGCCCTCTACGGCTCCGCCTATCTGCTGCCCCAATACCTCGCCGTCACGCAAGGCTTCGACTCAGAGCAAGCCGGCGAGGTGATGGCCTGGACTGGGCTGCCGCTACTAGTGATTCCGCTGGCGCCGCTACTGATGAAGTGCAATGACGCGCGCTTGCTCGTCGGCACCGGCGTCCTGATCTTCGCCGCCAGCTGCTTCATGAACCTCGATCTCAACCAGGACTCTGCCGCGCCGCAGCTGTTCTGGCCCAATGTTATCAGGGCGCTCGGCCAAGCGATCGTTATGACCCCAATCTCCGCCATCGCAATGGTCGGGATCGCGCCGGCGGAGGCAGGCGCCGCCTCGGGCCTTTTCAACATGATGCGCAATCTCGGCGGCGCGATCGGCACCCCCGCGGTCGAGACGTTCTTTACAAAGCGCGAGCAGTTTCACTCAGCCATCATCAACGAACACGTGTCGCTGCTCGAGCCCGCGACCCGCAATCGGCTCGCCGATCTACAGCAATATTTCATGTCGCATGGGTTTCCCGATCCCGCGGGGGCGCTGCACCGCGCCATCATCGCCGTCGGCCAGACGATCCGCGCCCAAGCCACGGCATGGGCTATGCTGACAGCTTCGCGTTGCTCGGCGTCGTCCTCATCATCGCCATTCTTCCGGTTGCTTTGCTCAGAAAGGGTACCGCCTCCGGCGGCACGCGCCAATAATTATGGTCGGTCAGCGGCCGGTAGTAGAGCCAGTGCGCATCCGGAGAAAGCGCTATGCCGTCGGCCTGTGCAGCCATCATCGCGTCGTCCGGCCGCAGCGCGATCTCGTCGCCGAACATCAGATGCTGATTGGGATCAGCGAAGGTCGAGCGGTCGCCGACCAGCACCTGTCTAGCATCACCCGTCTTAGGATCGACTTCGACCATGCTGAAGCGCGAGCGGAGGATGGTGCCGTCGCGAACACCCTGCCCTCGGCCGAGACGCCTATGCCGACAAGCCTGAAATCATCGCCGAATGCCTTCACGGTTTCCAGCGGTGGGCCGATTTTGCCGGCATTTTCGGCCACGGCGGGAACTGCCGCGAGCACGCCTGCCGTGAGAAAAATGCTGCCGCGCGCGCTGGCCCTTATGGTGGTTCTCGTTGCCATGGTCCAAGGATCTCTTGTCAATTTAGATGCGCCTGTCCCAACTCTGAAAGCGAACGTGGCGACCGGGTACCCGTGGCAATAGTGCGAAAATGGAAACGGGAGTTCGAAGTTGCGTTAGCGAATCGTGATCCGCCAATTTCTCTGCGTCAGTCGGCGCAATACGCGCAGTTTATCATCGGGCGCGCATTCGCGCGACCGGTTGGCTACTCGCCTGGTGCCGGTCGTAGACTCCCTCGCAGATTCAATCGTCAACGCCACATCTCCCTGCTCGCAGGAAGATCACAGTTAGTCGTATGCACCTGCGCCCCATGCTATTGATGGACCCGGCAAGTCACTCTCCTCAACAGCCCGTCATGCACTCCGGGCTCTTAACATCGGGCCGTGGATCGCCGACGAACATGCTTCGGTTCGGCATCTTGATCGCACTGAGCGTCTTTGCGTCGAGCGTTGCGTCAGCCGGAAGCAGACCATTTAGATCGAGGATATAGGCCGAGACTGCATAAACATCGTCATTGCTCAGCGATTGCGGCGCGTTCTGCGGCATGGCTCGGCGGATATAATCGAACAGTGTCGGGCCGTAGGGCCAGTAGCTGCCGACGGTTTTCACCGGCTTTGACGTCGCGAGCGTGCCCTGCCCGCCGACCAGTCGATCGCCAACGCCGCCCTCGCCTTTGGCGCCGTGACATGCCGCGCATTGCTGATCGAAGACCTCGCGGCCGTGACTAACGCTGCCGCTTCCCGGCGGCAGGTTATCGCCGTAGCGATCGATATCGATGTTCCAGCCGGCGATCTCCGCCGGCGTCGCGGATCGACCGATGCCGTAGGCGCCTTGCGCCTGCACGGGTGTTGCGGCCGCCAGCGCAAGAAGGGCGAACGCAGCGAGGTAGGACTCACGCCTCGCCATTGGTCACCTCGCCGTCAGCTGCGATGCGCCAGGGCCAGATCGCGTTGTTATGGTAATAATAATTGTCGCCACGAACCGCGAGAAGCTCAGTCAGTGTCGGCTGGACATAACCGGTTTCATCGATTGCGCGACTTTGAATGACGGCGGGCTTGCCGTCCCAATGCCAGTCAAGCCTGAAGCGGGTCAGCGCCCGGGTCAGCACCGGCTCTTGCAACTGCGCTTCCTGCCAACTCCCGCCGTCATCGACCGAGACGTCGACACGACCGACCTTGCCGTGGCCGCTCCAGGCAATGCCGCTGATCTCGTGAAAGCCGGGCTCGTTCAGCCGCTGGCCGCCCGAGGGGCGCGTGATGATGGATTTCGCTTCCATGTAAAACGTGAACTCGCGCGCCGAACCGTTCGGCATCAGGTCGGTATATTTCGAGGTTTCCTCGCGCGAATATGTTGGCTCGGCGGCGACGCGCAGGCGGCGCAGCCACTTCACATTCATGTTGCCCTCAAAACCCGGCAGTAACAGCCGCAGCGGATAGCCTTGCTGCGGGCGCAGCCGCTCGCCGTTCTGGCTGTACACCAGCATCGCATCGTCAAGACATTTTTCGATCGGAATGCTGCGCGTCATCGCCGCGGCATCCCCGCCTTCGGCGACGACCCATTTCGCACCCGGCTGCAATCCAGCTTCCTGCAAAACGAGTTTCAGACTGACCCCAGTCCATTCGGCGCAACTCAAGAGACCGACGAGGTCGGAAGCCGTCTTGCCGTAGGGTTTCTTGTAGCTTGGGTTGCCCGAGCATTCGAGGAAATAGATATGCGATTCCGAAGGGAAGCGCCGGATGTCGTCCATGGTGAAGATCAGCGGCCTGTCGACGAGGCCATGGAGCATCAGCCTGTGCTGCGCTGGATCGATGGTGGGAACGCCGCCGTGATGGCGTTCATAGAACAGTCCGTTCGGCGTGATGATGCCGTCGAGATCTTGCAGCGGCGTCCGCCCGGATGCCGATAGATATTGCTGCAGGTCCTTCGGAATATTTTTTACGACATTCTTCTCGAACGATGATGGCGTTCCGTAGAGCTGGTCTCCCATGGGATCGCCAGGCTTCTTCATCCACTCCGGGATATTGGGCGGGAGATTGTCGGCATTTTCCGTTGCCGCCACGGCCTCGTTGCCGGCGAGGCCTCCCGCGGCGATAGCCCCTCCAACCAATACACCGCCTTCGC
>WNGJ01003548.1_pt1 | contig 22895 bp, 19 predicted proteins | sample 5400611 | NCBI WGS metagenome assembly WNGJ01 (sample SAMN13153375, study PRJNA577476) | soil metagenome | isolation source: 40 cm soil or saprolite under Garry oak tree replicate 1 | place: USA:California | collected 2016-06-15
GACGACCTTCCGTCGTTGACAACCCCTGTATCCGCGCGGTACCAAGGGGCACGGTCGCCTGGACTTTCGTTCTCAGGGACTTCGAGACGGCCCTGATGTCGCCTACGCTCCTCGCATATTGGAGAACGCATGACGGAGCGAGAGGAACTCGAAGAGGCAATCGCCGCGCTGGAGCGTCAACGCGCCGTCATCGGTGACGCCGTGGTCGACATGGCACTGGCCACGCTGCGCGCCAAACTCGCCCGACTCGACATACCCGAGCAGCAGCTGAAACCGGTGACGATCCTGTTCACGGATGTGGTTGGATCGATGGCGCTGAGCCAGCCGCTCGACCCGGAAGACATTCACGCCATCATCGATGGCGCGCTCCAGCGCTTCACGTCGATCGTCGAGTCCCAACGCGGGCGCGTCCTCCAGTATGCAGGTGACAGCTTGCTAGCGGTCTTTGGCGCCATCGAATCGCACGAAGACGATCCTGAACGCGCCGTGCGCGCTGGACTCGGAATTCTCGACGAGGCGAAGCGGCTTGCGGTCCAGATTGAGGCGCGCCACCGGCGCGACGACTTCCATGTCCGCGTCGGCATCCATACCGGGCCGGTGCTCCTGGGCGGTGGAGTGGATGCCGAGGGCACCATCCGTGGCAGCGCGGTCAACATTGCGGCCCGGATGGAGCAGACCGCGCCAGTCGACTGCCTCCGCATCAGTCGCACGACCTACCGCCATGTCCGGGGCATGTTCGATGTGCTGGACGAGCCGCCGATCGCGGTCAAGGGCATGGCCGATCCCATCCGCAGCTACGTGGTTGTGCGCGCCAGGCCCAGGGCCTTTCGTGAAACCAACCGCGGTGTGGACGGTGCGGAGATGCCGATGATCGGCCGTGACGCAGAGTTTGGCAGGTTGGTCGACATGTTCGAAGCCGTCCGGACGCAAAGAACCTTGTCGCTCGTCACGGTTGTGGGGGACGCCGGCCTGGGAAAGACCCGATTCGAGAGCGTGCAGCTGGTCAACCTCGGTGAGGTCGAACGATCGGTCGGCAACTACCTCGTTGCGGCCGACAGACTCGAGACCGGTCTCCAGCTCTGCCGTGAGGTCGGCGCCGCAAAGTTCCGCGTTCACTTCCTCCTCGAGCTCGCCGAGCTCGCCAACGTGCGCGGCGATTCGGTGGCCGCGCTCGGATTCGTGACGGAGGGGCTGGCTGTCGCTCGAGCGATATCGAATCGCGATCTCGAGGCGGCGTTGATCGTGGTCCAGGGTGACGCCCGGCTGAGTCTCGGTCAGCCGATCGAGGCGAGGGACTCGTACCGCCTCGCCCTCGGGATAGGTCGTGAGCTGGGCCCCGCGCGCGTGCCGGTCGAACCGGTCGCCGGGCTCGCCCGAGTCGCCGCTGCCCTCGGCGACATCGACGAAGGGCTGGCGCACGTGGCCCACGTCGAGGCACGGATCGATGCCGGCGAATGCATGAACGAGGCGGCAGCGCTGCTGTGGACCTGTCACACCGTACTGCTCGCGGCGGGAGCGCCCCGAGCCAATACAGTTCTGATCCGGGCCCATTCGTTGCTGACGGAACAGGCGAAGCTTCTGGACGAGGCCGATCGCACGACCTTCCTTGGCAATGTCCCGTCTCATCGCGCGATCATGACGGCGTGCGCCGCAGCGACTTCGAGGTAGGGTCATGCCGATCGCTTCCCAATGTCACTGACGGTCCAGCACACGACTCAGGTGCAGATCCGCTGGAGCGACGTCGATCCGGCCGGCATCGTTTTCTATCCGCGGTTCTTCGAGTGGTACGACCTCGGCTGCGAGGAGCTGTTCGCGTCGCTCGGGCTGGCGTGGCCCGAGGCGTTTCCCAAGTACGACATCGTCGGCGTCCCGATCGTCGAATCCGGGTCGAAGTTCCTGAGCCCGGCGCGCTACGGCGACGTCCTGGCGATCCGGTCGATGGTCGCCTGGGTGCGGACGAAGACGTTCCGGATGGAGCACGAGATCTCCGTCGGTGCTCGGCTCTGCTCGCAGGGCTTCGAGGTTCGAGCGTGGGTAGGCCGGCCGAAGTCGGCCGGCGAGCCGCTCCACGCCCGTCCGATTCCCGACGACGTGCTCGCGCGACTCCGCGGGGCCTGACCGTCCGACCGCACGGCTCGGCCCATGTATACTCTGGCCGCGCCGGAGGCCTCGCGGCGCAGGAGGTCATCACCATGTCGGTCTCGCGCGGAGTCGAGTGGGGCGTCCTTCTCGGGATGCGCAAGGTCGAGACCGTCGAACAGATGCCCGAGGAGTACCGCCAGGTCATCCTGAAGCTCCTCGCGGCGATCGCCTCCACCGAGTTCGCGTCCGTCGAGCAGCACCATCCCTGGATCAACAAGGGACCCACGGCGGAAGATCGGTACATCCAGGCGCAGATCGCGGCGGACGAGGCGCATCAGGGGTTCATCGACTGCCGCTTGCTGCGCTCGTTCGGTGAGGAGGGCCAGGCCAAGGCCGACGACCTGCTACGGCGCCGCATGGGCGAGCACCCGATCGACGCCTTCAACGTGCCGTTCGAGAGCTGGATCGACACGATCACGTTCTGCTTCACGATGGACCTGGTCGCCTGGTACCACCTGCGCGCGATGGAGAACTCGAGCTTCGCGCCCTGGGCGCGCGAGATGACGACGATGGTGCACGAGGAGAAGTTCCACGCCTCGTTCGGCGCCCGGCGGGTCGCCGACGTCGTGCGGAGCGCGGACTACGCGCGCCTCTGCGGCGGGGGCCGCGATGACGTGCAGCGGGCGATCGACAAGTGGTACCCGCGGGCGCTCGACACCTTCGGCAAGTCCGAGTCACGCTTCAGCGACCTCGCCGTCGCCTACGGGATCCGGCGCTGGGGCAACGCGGAGCTTCGCCGGATGTACAAGGACGACATCGACGCCCAGATCCGCGGCCTCGGGCTCGACGTCCCGCCCGAGGACCGGGACCGCAAGATCTTCTAGTCCCGCGGCGCGTTTGCTAGAATCGCGCAACTCGTTTCGGCTGGAGGTCTCTAACGTGCGAACGACACTCGTTCATAGGCGCACAGCGCGCGCTCTTCTCGTCGGACTCCTCGTGGCCCTCGCCGCCGCTCCGGCGTCCGCCCAGACGGTGAAGATCGGCTTCATCACCACCCTGTCCGGGCCACAGGGGATCATCGGCGAGCACATGAAGAATTCGGTCGAGCTGGCGCTCGACCATCTCGGACGAAAGATCGGCGGGCTCGACGTCGAGGTGATCTACGGCGACGACCAGGTCAAGCCCGACGTCGGCAAGCAGCTCGCCGACGAGATGCTCAAGAAGCACAAGGTCAACTTCGTCGCGGGCGTCATCTGGTCGAACGTGATGCTGGCGGTGGCGCCCACCGTCACCGGCGCCGGCACGTTCATGATCGGCACCAACGCCGGACCGCACGAGCTCGCCGGCAAGATGTGCCACGAGCTCTTCTTCACGACGTCGTGGCAGAACGACCAGACGCCCGAGGCGATGGGCAAGTACATGCAGGACCAGAACATCACCGACGTCTACGCGATGGCGCCGAACTACGCGGCCGGCAAGGACATGGTCTCGGGGTTCAAGCGCTACTTCAAGAACAAGATCGTGGGCGAGGTCTTCACCCAGCTCGGGCAACAGGACTATCAGGCCGAGATCAGCCAGCTCCGCGCGGCCAACCCCAAGGCGGTGTTCGTCTTCTATCCCGGCGGCATGGGTATCCAGTTCCTCAAGCAGTACGCGCAGGCCGGGCTGCGCGGCCAGATCCCGCTCTACTCCGTGTACACGGTCGACGAGATCTCGCTGCCGGCGGTGAAGGAAGCCGCGCTCGGCCAGTTCGAGACGCGCTACTGGAGCCCGGACCTCAAGAACGAGGCGAACCAGAAATACGTGACCGAGTTCCGCAAGAAGTACGGCAAGACGCCGGTGTTCTACGGCGCGCAGAGCTACGACGGCATCATGCTCATCGACAGCGCGGTCCGCGCGGTGAAGGGCGATCTCACGAACAAGAAGGGCATGATCGCGGCGATGCGCCAGGTCGACTACAAGTCGACGCGCGGACCGTACAAGTACAACGTGAACCACTTCCCGATCGAGAACTTCTACCTCTTGAAGGCCGTGCAGGATCCGAGCGGCGAGCTGGTGATGCAGATCCAGCGGACCGTCTTCGAGAGCCACAAGGATTCCTACGCCGGCGAGTGTCCGATGAAGTGGTAGGGGCGCCCGGGCGAGCGTGTCCATAACCCTCGCCCTCGTGCTCGAGCAGACGCTCAACGGCCTGCAGTACGGCGTGATGCTCTTTCTCATGGCCGCCGGGCTGACGCTCGTCTTCGGCATCATGAACCTCGTCAACCTCGCGCACGGCTCGCTCTACATGGTCGGCGCGTACCTGGCGACCGCGTTCACGGAACGGACGGGATCGTTCGTGCTCGGCGTCGCGCTCGCGCTGCCGGCCACGCTCCTGGTCGGCGTCGTGGTCGAGGTGGTCGCCCTCAGGACCTTGTACGAGCGGGATCACCTCGATCAGGTGCTGGCCACCTTCGGTCTCATCCTCTTCTTCAACGAGCTGATCGCGATCGTCTGGGGACGCGCGGCGATCTTCACCAGCGTTCCCCAGTTCCTGAGCGGTCATTTCCGCGTGCTGCCGGGCCTGCCGTATCCCACGTATCGCGCGGTCATCATCCTGGTCGGCGTGGCCGTCGCCATTCTTCTCTGGGGCCTGGTGACGCGCACGCGCCTGGGCATGCGGATCCGCGCCGGCGCCAGCAACCGCACGATGATCGCGGCCCTCGGCGTCGACATCCGGCTTCTCTACACCCTCGTCTTCGGCCTCGGCGCCGCGCTGGCGGGGCTCGCCGGAGCGATGGCCGGCCCGCTCTACTCCGTGCAGCCGGGCATGGGCGAGGCGATCCTCATCCAGGTCTTCGTCGTGATCGTCATCGGCGGAATCGGGTCGATCCGCGGCGCGATCGTCGGGGCCATCGTGGTGGGCATGGCCGACACGCTCGGCCGCGCCTTCCTCAAGCCCATGCTGGCCACGGTCATCTCGCCGCCCGCCGCCGACAAGGCGGGGCCGGCGCTGGCCTCGATGTCGATCTATCTCTTGATGGCGGCGGTGCTGTTCTTCCGTCCCGAGGGGCTCTTCCCGGCACGGAGCCGCTCCTGAGGGCGTTCACGCGCCGCACGTTCGTGCTGGCCGCTGGCTGCCTCATGCTCGCGCTGGTTCCACCGATCGCCGCGCTCACCAATCAGCCGTTCTACGTCGACCTGGTCCGGCGCATGATGATCTTCGCGATCGCCGCCGTGAGCCTCGACCTGATCCTCGGCTATGGCGGCATGGTGAGCTTCGGCCATGCGGCGTATCTCGGCATCGGCGCCTACGCGGTCGGGATCCCCGCGTTTCACGGCATCGAGAACGGGTGGCTCCAGTGGGGACTGGCCATCACGGCGTCTGCGCTGGCGGCGCTGGTGATCGGCGCGATCTCGCTCCGGACGAGCGGCGTTTCCTTCATCATGATCACGCTCGCCTTCGCCCAGATGCTGTACTACCTGGGCATCAGCCTCGAGACCTACGGCGGCGACAACGGCATGCGGCTCGCCGGGCGCAGCCGGTTCGGCGGGCTCGTCGATCTCCGCGAGCCCACGGTCTTCTACTACGTCGTGCTGGCGATCCTCATCGTGTTCCTGGCGTTCGGCAGCCGACTGGTCGCCTCGCGCTTCGGCATGGTGGTCCGCGCGGCGAAGTCCAACGAGCCGCGCGCGCGGGCGATCGGCTTCTCGCCGCTTCCGTACAAGCTCACGGCCTTCGTCATCGCCGGGAGCGGGGGCGGGCTGGCCGGCGCGCTCCTCGCCAACCAGACGGAGTACTTGACGCCGGACTTCATGCACTGGACCCGGTCGGGCGAGATCATGTTCATGGTGATCCTCGGCGGCATGGGGACGCTCTTCGGTCCCGTGATCGGCGCCGATCATTCTCGGGCCGATCCTGATCCTGGTCGTGCTCTTCGCGAAGCGCGGCCTGTTCGGCCTGCTGGTCGGCGCCGAGGCGCGAGATGGCTGAGCCTTTGCTCTCGATCCGCGGCCTCAGCAAGCGCTTCGGCGGGCTGCTGGCGAGCGACCGGATCGACCTCGACGTGACGCGAGGCGAGACGCACGCGATCATCGGCCCCAACGGCGCGGGCAAGACCACGCTCATCGGCCAGCTCGCGGGCGACCTTCGCCCCGACGCCGGATCCATCCGCTTCGCCGACCAGGACGTCACACGGCTCGGCGCGCCGCACCGCGCGCGCCGCGGGCTGGCGCGCTCGTTTCAGGTCACGAGCATCTTCCGCGACTTCTCGGCGCTCGACAACGTGGCGTTCGCCGTCCAGGCGCACCGCGGCAGCAGCTTTCGGTTCTGGCGGCCGGCGCGCTCGGAGCCAGCCCTGCGTGGGCCAGCGCGTGTCGCGCTGGAGTCGGTGGGGCTCGGCGGGCGGGCCGACGTCCGCGCGGCCAACCTCGCCCATGGCGAGCAACGCCAGCTCGAGATCGCCATGGCGCTGGCGACGGAGCCGCGCCTGCTCTTGCTCGACGAGCCGGTCGCCGGCATGGGACTCGACGAGTCTCAGCGGATGGTCCGGTTTCTGTCGACCCTCAAGCGCCAGATCACGATCGTGCTCGTCGAGCACGACATGGACGCCGTGTTCACGCTGGCCGACCGGATCTCGGTGATGGTCTACGGCCGGATCATCGCCACGGGGACGCCGCCGGAGATTCGCGGCCACGACGAAGTGCGAAGAGCCTATCTGGGCGAGGACCAGGCCTGATGCTCGCCGTCGATGCGATCGAGACATCGTACGGCGTGAGCCAGGTTTTGTTCGGCGTCAGTCTCCAGGTCGGCTCGGGGCAAGTCGTCACCCTGCTCGGCAGGAACGGCATGGGCAAGACCACGACGATCCGGTCGATCATGGGCATCGCGCCGCTGCAAGGCGGCACGATCAGCTTCGACGGCCGTCCGATCCATGGTTCCCGAGGGACGCCAGGTGTTCCCGAACCTGACCGTGCGTGAGAATCTCGTGGCGACCGCGGCGAATCGCGGCGGAAGCGCGGCGCCGTGGCGCGTGGGCGCGGTCTTCGAGTTATTCCCGCAGCTCGCGGTCCGCGCGCGCAGTCTCGGCGGCGCGCTCTCCGGCGGCGAGCAGCAGATGCTCGCGATCGGACGCGCGCTGATGACGAACCCGCGCCTGCTCATCCTCGACGAGGCGGCGGAAGGGCTCGCGCCGCTCGTCCGCGCCGAGATCTGGCGCTGCGTGGAAGGCCTGAAGGCGAGGGGGCAGTCGATCCTCGTCATCGACAAAGACGTGACGACGCTCACCCGGATCGCGGACGCGCACTACATCCTCGAGAAGGGGAAGATCGTCTGGAGCGGAACGTCGGCCGAGCTTCGGCTCCGAGCGGACATTCAGCACCGATACCTGGGCGTATGAGAGACTGCGTGGCGTGAGCTGGATCGACCGCTCGTTTCCAACGACCGCCACGGCGAGCGACCTGGTGGGCCGCGTGCTGGGGCTGAACCCGGGCATGATGACCGGACCCGGCACCAACACCTACCTCGTCGGTCGCCGGGATCCGATCCTCATCGACACCGGCGCCGGCCTCGCCGAGTATCCGCCGTTGCTCTCGCGCTATCTCGCCGAGCGCGGCTGGGCCCGGCCCTCACGGGTCATCCTCACGCATCGCCACCCCGATCACCTCGGCGGTGTCTCCCAGCTCCGGGCGCGCTTTCGAGGGCTTCACGTCTCGAAGATGATCGTTCGCGACGCCTCGCTGCCGGAGTCGATCCATGATCTGCGTGACGGCGAGAAGATCGAGGGCGACGGCGCCACCTTGATCGCCGTTCACACCCCCGGTCACGCCTCCGACCATCTCTGCTACTACCTCGTCGAGGAAAAGGCGCTGTTCACGGGCGACGTGGTGCTCGCCGGATCCACGACGGTCATCCCGTCAGGCGACGGAGACCTCCTCGACTACATGAATTCGCTCAAGCGGCTCCAGGGGCTCGAGGTTCGCCGGATCTACCCGGCGCACGGGCCGGTCATCGAGGACGGTCCCGGCCGGATCCAGGAGTACATCGACCATCGCCTGATGCGAGAGCGGCAGATCTTGACCGCGCTCGGCGACGGGCTCGCCACGATTCCGGAGATGGTCGCGAAGATCTACGCCGACGTGGTCGCCGCGCTACACCCGATGGCCGCGATGTCGGTCGAGTCACACCTGAAGAAGCTCGTGCGGGACGGGCGGGTGCTGGAGACCGTCGTGCGTGACGCGCCCTCGCGCTGGCTGCTCGTCCGCTAGCCCAGCTCGCGAGCTCGGCGCACGAGCGCGGCGAAGAGATTGATGGCCGCGCGGTCGTGGCCGACCAGCTCTTCCGGGTGCCACTGAACGCCGACGACGAACTGCCCGGCGTCGACCAGCTCCACGCCCTCGATGATCGAGTCGGGCGCCCACGCCACGTCGACGAGCCCCCCGCCCAGGCGCTTGATCGCCTGGTGGTGGAAGCTGTTGACGTCGACCTCGAGCGCGCCCAGGATCCCGGCGAGCCGCGAGCCGTCCCGCACCTTCACCTGGTGTGTCGGGATGTTTCGAGCCTTGCCCTGGAGTCCCGTCTGGCTGTGATCGAGCGGCGAGCCCGGCTCGCTCGGAATGTCCTGATAGAGACTGCCGCCGAGTGCGACGTTCAAGACTTGTAAGCCGCGACAGACCGCGAGCAGGGGGACGCGCTGCGCAAGCGCCCAGCGCGTCAGGTCGATCTCGAGCGTGTCGCGCGCGGTGGAGACTTCGGCCGTGGTCGCATGCGGCGCCTCGTCGAAGCGCGCGGGATCCACGTCGCCGCCGCCGGTCAGGAGCACGCCCCGGACGTGTTTCAGGATCTCGACGCGCGCGGCCGGTTCCAGCTGAGGCGGCAGGGGAACCGGAACGCCGCCCGCTTGCTGGACGGCGTTGAGATACGAGGCGTTGACGTACGCCCGTTCCGGATATTTGTCGACGGTCACCGACGTCGAGACGGCGATCAGCGGAGGATTCATCGATCCCAGCCTAGCATGCCGGCCCCCTTGGCTGGGGCCGGCCCGGCGCGTATGATTGGCCCACTATGAGCCTAGACTCTGCGAGCTCCCAGACGAAAGCGCCTGCTCACAATCCGACCTCGACGGCCCAGGTGATCGGTACCAGGTGGGCGGTGGCCGCAGGCCACTATCTCGCCTCCGAAGCCGGCGCGCGCGTGCTCGCGGCCGGCGGCAACGCGATCGACGCCGGCGTCGCCGCGGGGATGACGCTCGGCGTCGTGCACTGCGACATGGTCAGCGTCGCGGGTGTGGCGCCGATCCTCGTGCACCTCGCGCACACCGGCGAGACGTGGCAGGTCTCCGGCGTCGGGCCGTATCCACGCGCGACGACAGCTGCGTACTTCCGCGAGCGGCACGGGGGACAGATCCCGCCGGGCTTGCCCCGCACGGTGGTCCCTGCGGCCCCTCACGCCTGGTGCACGGCGCTCGAGCGATGGGGCACGATGTCGTTCGCGGAGGTCGCGCTGGCGGCCACCGAGCACGCCGAGCGCGGCTTTGCCGTCTCGCAGTTCACGGCGTACCAGATGGGGGCGAACGTCGACAAGTATCGCCGCTGGCCGTCATCGGCTTCGCTCTACCTGCGGGATAACCGGGCGCTCCGAGTCGGTGAGGTGCTCGTGCAGCGTGAGCTGGGCGAGACGCTTCGTCGGATGGCTCGCGCGGAAGCGAAGTCGGGCGGTAGCCGCGAGGCCGGGATCCGGGCGGCTCGAGACGAGTTCTATCGCGGTGAGACCGCGAAACGCATCGCTGAGTTTCATCGCGCCGAGGGCGGGCCGCTCGCGGGCAGCGACCTCGCCGAGTTCAGCGTCGAGGTCGGCCCCGCGCTCCGCACCACGTTCGGACGCTTCGAGGTCGCCGCGTGCGGCTTCTGGTGCCAGGGCCCGTCGTTTCTCCAGATGCTGAACCTCCTCGAAGGCGTCGACCTCAAGGCGCTCGGCCACAACTCGGCGGCGTACCTGCACCGGATCGTCGAGACGATCAAGCTCGCGTTCGCCGATCGCGACGCGTACTACGGTGATCCGCACTTCGTGAAGGTGCCCGCCGACGGGCTCTTGTCGAAGGCGTACGCGGCCGTGCGGCAGCAGCTCGTCAAGGATCGAGCGTGGCCTCAGATGCCGCCCGCGGGCGACCCCGATCGGCTCGACAGCGTGAGGCGGCCCGAGGCCGCGCTGCCCCTCGCCGGAGGCTCGCATCCGGTACCCGGACAAGAGACCGACGCGCTCGACACGAGCTATGTCGCCGTCGTGGACGAGGCCGGCAACGGCTTCTCGGCCACGCCGAGCGACCCGAACGTCGACTCACCGGTCGTCACGGGTGTCGGCTGTGTCGTGTCGCCGCGCGGCTCGCAGGGCTGGCTCGCCCCCGAGCATCCGAGCGTGGTGTCGCCGGGTAAGCGGCCGCGGCTCACGCCCGCGCCGGCGATGGCCTTCACGGATGGCCGGCTGCTCATGCCGTTCGGCACGCCCGGCGGCGACGTCCAGCAGCAGGCGATGCTCCAGGTCTTCCTCAACACCACCGTTTTCGGAATGGATCTGCAGGCCGCCATCGAAGCCCCGCGCGTCGCTTCGCGGAGCCATCCCGATTCCTTCTGGCCGCACGCGGTGTCGCCGGGGAAGCTCGAGGCGGAGCGGCGCATTCCGCGCGAGACGCTCGACGCATTGGCCGCCCTCGGTCACACCGTCGGCGAGTGGCCGGAGTGGGAGTGGCGCGCCGGCGCCGTCTGCGGGGTCAAGGTTGGGGCGGAAGGCACCCGGTGGGCCGGCGCAGATCCACGCCGCGGCGCCCACTCGATCGGACGCTAGCCGGCAAACGGCAGGCTGCGTCAGCCAGTGGCGGGCGCGGGGCTGGCCGTCGGTCGCGCGACCACGGGCTCTTCGCGTATGGCGAGCGCCAGGCCAGCGGCGATGAAGCCCATGATCGCCGCTGACACGAACGCGATCTCGTAGCCGCCGGTCCACTCGTAGATCCAGCCGGCCAGCGCCGCGCCGAGCGCGGAGCCCACCTGGTGCGAGAAGAAGATCCAGCCGGAGAGCTCGCCGACCGAGTAGCGCCCGAAGATGTTCGCGGTGAGCGTCGTCGTCGGTGGCACGGTCGAGATGTAGTTGAGGCCGAAGATCGCGGCCCACAGATGCAGAGACGGCGCGTTCCAGACGTAGAGCAGGAACAGCAGCGAGACGCCGCGGAAGAAGTAGTAGAACGCCAGCGGCCCTCGCCGGCCGAGCCGGTCGCAGATCCAGCCCGACGAGATCGTGCCCACCACGTTCATCGCGCCCATCACCCCGAGCGCCGTCGAGGCCTGGAGCTCGCTGAAGTTGTGCTCGAGGGCGTGCGGCATGAAGTGCGTGAGCACCATCCCGTTGGAGGTGTAGCCGCACACGAAGAACGTCGCCATCAGGAGCCAGAACTGCGGCACGTACATCGCCTCCTGGAGGTGAACGCGCTGCGACTTCTCCACGGCCGCCAACTGCGCCGCGGCGAGAGCCGTTCCGGTCGCGCCGTAGGGGCGCAAACCGCGCTCGGCGGGGTCGTCGCGGATGAAGAACAGCGCGATCGGAAGCACGATGGCGAGCAGCGCGACGCCGAGCCAGAGGTAGCTCGCGCGCCAGCCGAACCAGAGCGTGAGCACCGAGGCGAGCGGAATCATGACGAGCTGTCCCGCTGACATGCCCCCGGCCGAGATGCCGATGGCCATGCCGCGCCGGGCCTCGAACCATCGGGCGGCCACGGTCGAGCCCGTCGTCATCGAGGCGCCGCCGGCGCCGAGCGCCATGAGGAACCCGCTCGTGACGTAGACGTGCCAGAGCTTTTGCACGTAGGAGGCACCGATCGAGCCGATGCCCAGCAAGAGGAGCGAGACGATCACGATCCGCCGTGGGCCCCAGCGATCGGCGAGACGGCCCACCACAGGACCCGCCGCGCCCAGGAGCAGCAGCGAAATCGCGGCGGCTCCGGAGAGGGCGCCGCGGCCCCAGCCGAACTCCGCCTCCATGGGCTTGATGTAGACGCCGAAGACCGACCGGATGCCCGACGCGGCCAGCATGCAGACCGTCACGGCACCCAGCACGATCCACGCCGGGTGCACGCGGCGGATCGAGCTCACGGGGCTTAGGATACAGGCCCCCCGCGTGGGGATTCGCACCGAATCGAGAAAGACGAACGCGGACCTGGGCGTCTGGCGGAGGACGCCAGACGCCCAGGCCAATCGCTAGCGGGGGACCGCGGCCTTTGGCCGGAGGACGATCGTGTCGCCCTCCGCGTCGACCGTGATCGTGTCGCCGTCGTTCAGCTCGCGCTGCAGCAGCTTGAGCGAAAGCGGGTCCTGAACCAGGCGCTGGATGGTCCGCTTGAGCGGCCGCGCCCCGAACGTCGGGTCGTAGCCCTCGCGTCCCAGGAGGCTCCGCGCCGCGTCGGTGACCTCGAGCTCGATCCGCCGCGCCGCGAGCCGGCGCCGGAGGTGTCCGAGCTGGATGTCCACGATCCGGGCGATCTCGTCGCGCCCGAGCGGCGAGAAGATCACCACCTCGTCGATCCGGTTGAGAAACTCCGGCCGGAGCGTGTTGCGCAGCTCCTGCATCAGGAGCGGGCGAACCTTCTCGGGCTTCTCGTACTCGCGGAAGATGTGGCTCCCGAGATTCGACGTCATGATCACGACCGTGTTGCGGAAGTCGACCGTGCGGCCGTGACCGTCGGTCAGCCGCCCGTCGTCGAGCAGCTGGAGCAGGACGTTGAAGACGTCCGGATGCGCCTTCTCGATCTCGTCGAAGAGAATGACCGAGTACGGCCGGCGCCGGACGGCCTCGGTGAGCTGGCCACCCTCGTCGTAGCCGACGTATCCGGGCGGGGCGCCGATCAGACGGGCCACCGTGTGCTTCTCCATGTACTCGGACATGTCGATGCGGATCATGGCGCGCTCGTCGTCGAAGAGGAATTCGGCGAGCGCCCGGGCCAGCTCGGTCTTGCCCACGCCGGTCGGCCCGAGGAACAGGAACGAGCCGATGGGCCGGTTGGGATCGGCGAGGCCCGACCGCGCGCGCCGGACCGCGTTGGCCACGGCGCGAATCGCGTCGTCCTGGCCGATGACGCGGAGCCCCAGTCGATCTTCCATGTTGACGAGCTTCTGGATCTCGCCCTCGAGGAGCCGCGTGACCGGGATGCCCGTCCACTTGGCGACGGTGACCGCGATGTCCTCCTCGTCGACCTCCTCGCGCAGCATCCGCCCCTGCGCGTGCTGGTCGGCCAGTCGCGCATCGAGCTCCTTGAGCTGCTTCTCGAGCGTCATCAAGGTGCCGTAGCGGAGCTCGGCGGCGCGGTTCAGATCGCCCCGGCGCTCGGCGTCGGCCATCGCGTGACGCGTCGTCTCGATCTCTTCCTTGATCTTCCCGATCTGCGTGATGCCGTCCTTCTCGGCCTGCCACCGCGCCTTGAGACCGTCGCCCTTCTCGCGAAGCTCGGCCAGCTCGGCGTCGATCTTGGCCAGGCGCTCGTGCGAGACGGCGTCCTCCTCGCGCGCCACCGACACGCGCTCGATCTGTAGCTGCATCACGCGACGCTGGATCTCGTCGATCTCCTGCGGCATCGAGTCGATCTGCATCCGGATCCGCGCCGCGGCCTCGTCCACGAGGTCGATCGCCTTGTCGGGCAGGAACCGGTCGCCGATGTAGCGATGCGACAGCACCGCCGCCGCCACCAGTGCTCCGTCCTTGATCTTCACCTTGTGGTGCACCTCGTACTTGTCCTTCAGGCCGCGCAGGATCGCGATCGTGTCCTCGACCGAAGGCTCGCGGACCATGACCGGCTGGAAGCGCCGCTCGAGCGCCGCGTCCTTCTCGATGTGCTTTCGGTACTCGTCGAGGGTCGTCGCGCCCACGCAGCGCAGCTCGCCGCGCGCCAGGGCGGGCTTGAGCATGTTGGCTGCATCGACCGCGCCTTCGGCGGCGCCGGCGCCCACGAGCGTGTGGAGCTCGTCGATGAAGCAGATGATCTGGCCGTCGGACTCGACGATTTCCTTGAGGACGGCTTTCAGACGGTCCTCGAACTCACCCCGGTATTTCGAGCCCGCCACCAGCGAGCCGATGTCGAGCGCGACCAACGTCTTGCCCTTCAACCCTTCGGGCACGTCACCGGCGACGATGCGCTGGGCGAGCCCCTCGACGATGGCCGTCTTGCCGACGCCGGGCTCGCCGATGAGCACGGGATTGTTCTTGGTGCGGCGCGAGAGCACCTGGATCACGCGCCGGATCTCTTCGTCCCGGCCGATGACCGGGTCGAGCTTGCCGCGGCGCGCGAGGTCGGTGAGGTCGCGAGAATAGCGCTGGAGCGCCTGGTACTTCTCCTCGGGGTTCGGGTCCGTGACGCGCTGGTTCCCGCGAATCTCCACGAGCGCCTTGTAGATCGCCTCGGCATTGATGCCGGCTCCCGCCAAGGTGCGGCCCGCGGCGCCGTCGCGGTCCTGGGCGAGCGCGAGCAGGAGGTGCTCGGTCGAAACGTACTCGTCCTTGAGCCGCTCGGCTTCCTTCTGAGCGCGCTCGAGGGTTTGCCGCGTGCGGTCGCCGAGATACTGGCCGCTGCCGCCCTTCACCGCCGGCAGCTTGCCGAGCGCCGCCTCGAGCTCACGCTGGATCGCCTCCGGACGCGCCCCAAGCTTGGCCAGCACGGGCCCCACGACGCCTTCTCGCTGTTCGAGGAGCGCCGAGAGCAGATGCTCGGGCTCGACGGCCTGATGATTGTGCTGGTCGGCCTTCGACTGCGCCGCCTGCAGTGCTTCCTGCGCCTTCACGGTCAACTTGTCCAGTCTCATTGCTCCGCTCATCCCTCTTCGTGAGATTCGTCTCGTCAGCCCAGATACGCGCGCGGGTTGTCGGCGCGCAGCGCCTTGAGCTTCTCGTATAGCTCGCGTTCAGCCGGCGTCACATCGCTCGGCATCACGATCCGTACCGCCACCAGCTGATCGCCGGCGCCGCCTCCCTTGAGGCGCGGCATGCCGTAGCCGGGTAGCCTGAACGTGCGCCCGCTCGACGTCGCGGGCGGGATCTTCATCGACACCTTGCCGCGCAGGGTCGGGACTTCGATGCTGGTGCCCAGCGCGGCCTCGGGCGCCGTCACCGGGAGCGTCAGGTGGATGTCGTCGCCCTTGCGCTCGAAGAACGGATGCGGCGCGACCGTGACGCTCAGATAGAGGTCACCGCGCGTCCCAGCCCCACCGGCGCCCTCGCCGGAGACGCGCACGCGCTGGTCGCTCTTCACGCCCGCTGGGATCTTCACGTCGACCTGACGGCGAACCTGCTGCCAGCCACCTCCGCCGCAAGCCGTGCACGGCTGCCGCTTGACGTGGCCGGAGCCATGGCAGGTCGCGCACGGCTCCTCGATGTCCATCGCAAAGGTCTTGCGGGCGCCGTGAAATGCCTCGTCGAGCGAGATCTCGATGCCGGCCTGGACGTCGCCGCCGCGGGCGCTCTGGCCACGCTGGAAGAGATCCTCGAGCCGGATGCCTTCACCTCGCGCCCCTCGGCCGCGACCGCCCATGTCGCCGAAGATCGTGCGAAAGAAGTCAGAGAAGTCGCCCGCGTCGCCGATGTCGCCGCCGTACTCGACCCTGAACCCTCCACCGGGACCGCCGCCTGGCGGAGCCTGTGTGTAACGCTGCCAGTCCGGTCCGAGCGAGTCGTAACGGCGCCGCTTCTCGGGATCGGACAGGACCTCGTAGGCCTCGTTGATCTCCTTGAAGCGGTCGGCGGAGTCTTTGCCCTTCGCGACGTCGGGGTGGTGCTTCCTCGCGAGCCGTCGATAGGCAGACTTGATCGTTTTGTCGTCGGCCTTTCGGTCGACTCCTAGAATTCGATAGTAGTCCTTGAAATCGACGGCCATAGCTGATCTATCTCACAAGGAGTATAGCAGATGATTTTAGTCTTGCACGCTAAGGGCGGCGCGCACTAGCCTCCGATAAATATTTCCGGAAACCATTGAGATCCCTCGATTTACCCGCGCCCGACGCGGAAGGCCACGTACAGCGACATCGCCCCACGCTGGAGAAGGACCGTGAGGGGATCGCCCTCCTTCATATCACGCGTGAGCCGCTCGAAGTCGGCCATCGTCCTGACGGTCTGGCCATTCAGCTGCTTGACGATGTCACCGCGCTGCACGCCGGCCTCCGCCGCTGGGGTCCCGTCTTCCACCCGGAACACGATGACCCCGTCGGTCGACCTCAGATTGAGCTGGCGCGCGATCTCCGGCGTCACGGGACGCACCTCGAGCCCCAGCATCGAGCGCGCGCGGCCGCCGCCCGGGCGCTGCTGCTGAGCCTGACGCTCGTCGGGCGCCTGGCCAACCTTGATCTCGACGACCTTCTCGGCCTGGTCGCGCAGGATCTTCAGCTTGGCGGTGCGGTCGGGAGCGAAGAAGCCGACGGCGCGTTGCAGGTCGCCGGTGCCTTCCATCGGGCGTCCTTCGAACTCGAGCAGGATATCGCCCGGCTTCAGGCCGGCCTTCGAGGCCGGGCTGTCCGGCATGACCTCGTTGATCAGGATACCCTTGGCGTCCTTGGAGCCGAACGACCGCGCGAGCTCGGGCGTGAGCGGCTGGATCGACACGCCGAGCCAGCCGCGGGTCACGCGGCCCTTGTCGCGAAGCTCCATATAGATCTTGCGCGCCATGTTCGAGGGGATCGCGAAGCCGATACCCGAGCCACCCGCGACGATCGCCGTGTTGATGCCGACCACTTCGCCCTGCATGTTCACGAGCGGCCCGCCGGAGTTGCCCGGGTTGATCGCGGCATCGGTCTGCAGAAAGTCGTCGAACGGTCCCTGGTCGAGCTGCCGCGCTTTGGCGCTGATGATGCCGGCCGTCACGGTCGCCTGAAGCCCGAACGGAGAGCCGACGGCCAGGACCCAGTCGCCGACCTGGATCCGGTCGGAATCACCCAGGCGGGCGTACTTGAACGAGGCCTTGCCGTCGTCGAGCTTAAGCACGGCGAGGTCGGTCTTCTTGTCCACGCCGATGACCTTCGCCCGATGCTTGCCGCCGTCGAGGGTCACCACCTCGATCTCGGTGGCCTTGTCGACCACGTGAGCGTTCGTGAGCGCGATCCCGGTCTGATCGACGATGACACCCGAGCCCAGGCTGCGTTGTGGGATCCGCTCGGGCACCTCGCCGAAGAAGCGCCGGAAGAACTCCTCGCCGAAATACTCCTCGAACGGCGTCCGGCCCTGAGGCCCGGCTCCTCGGGACACCGTGTTGATGTTGATCACGGCGGGCTTGATGGCGTCCGCGACCGACGCAAAGGTGCCGCCCTGGGGCGGCATCTGGACCGGAACGACAGGGATCGGGCTGACGGGCGCCTCCGCCACCAGCGGGGAACGGCGAAGCTCCGCTCGGGACGCCGAGAACGCGCCCAAGGCGACACCCGCCACCAGGGCGAGCACCACCACCCCGACAAAGTTCCGCCGCTTGAGCTGCATCATCGCGTCGCCTCCATCGTACTCTCACCAGCGAGGGCCCGTCGGAGCCGCTCACCCTCCAGAGTCTCGGTCCGCTTCAGCTCCTGAGCTGCCGCGATCAGGACGGCCTTCTTCGTCGTCAGGATTCCCCGGACTCTGTCGTGGATGCGCTCGAGGATCGCCCGCACCTCCTCGTCGATCGCCCGGGCGGTCTCCTCGCTGTACTCGCGGTCGCCGCCGACCCCGCTTCCCTTGAGGAACAGCGGCGTGTGCTCGCCGTAGCTGGCGAGGCCCAGGCGCTCCGACATCCCGTACTTGGTGACCATGAGGCGCGCGATCTCGCTCGCGCGCTCGAGGTCGTTGTGCGCGCCGGTCGAAACCTCGCCGTACACGAGCTCCTCGGCGACACGCCCACCCAGGAGCACCGCGATCCGATCGTCCAGCTCGCTGCGCGTCATCAGGAAGCGCTCTTCCGTCGGCAGTTGATAGGTCATCCCGAGCGCGGCGATGCCTCGGGGGATGATCGTCACCTTGTGCACCGGATCGGCGTGCGCGACGGACGTGGCCACCAGCGCGTGACCCATCTCATGGTGCGCGACGATATCGCGCTCCTTTTCCGAGAGCACGCGGCTCTTCTTCTCCAGCCCGGCCACGACGCGGTCGATCGCCTCCTCGAAATCGGCCATCTCGACCGCGTTCTTCTCCTTGCGGGCCGCAAGCAGAGCCGCCTCGTTGACGATGTTCGCGAGGTCGGCGCCGGCGAAGCCGGGCGTGCGGGCCGCGATGACGCCGAGATCGACGCCCGGCGCCAGGACCACCGCTCGGGCGTGCAGTCTCAAGATGGCCTCACGGCCTCGCAGATCCGGCTTGTCGACGACGACCTGACGGTCGAAGCGGCCGGGCCGCAGGAGCGCCTGATCGAGCACCTCCGGACGATTCGTCGCCGCCATGATGATGACGCCCTTCGACGAGTCGAAGCCGTCCATTTCGGCCAGGAGTTGGTTCAAGGTCTGCTCCCGCTCGTCGTGGCCGCCGATGAACCCGGTGCTGCCCGCGCGCGACTTGCCGATCGCGTCGAGCTCGTCGATGAAGATGATGCACGGGGCCTTGTCCTTGGCCTGCTCGAACAGGTCGCGGACGCGCGCGGCGCCGACCCCGACGAACATCTCGACGAACTCTGAGCCGGACAGGGTGAAGAAAGGCACGTCCGCCTCGCCGGCGACGGCCCGCGCCAGCAGCGTCTTGCCGGTGCCCGGAGGGCCCACCAGCAGGACGCCCTTCGGGATCCGGCCGCCGAGACGCTGGTATTTCTTGGGGTTCTTCAGGAAGTCGACGATCTCGACGAGCTCCGCCTTGGCCTCGTCGACGCCGGCGACGTCGCCGAACGTGGTCTTGAGCTCCTTGCGGTCGAAGATCTTGTGCTTGGAGCGCCCAAAAGATAAGGCCTGCGTGGGCCCGCCGCCGACCCGCCGCATCAGGAACATCCAGATGCCGACCATGACGCCGAGCGGGATGATCCAGCCGAAGAAAAGGTCGCGCACGAACGTCGACTCGATACGGCCGGTGAACTCGACTTTGTGCTTTTCGAGCTCGGCGATCAGAGGCGCCTCGTCCACCCCGGGGATCCGCGTCACCGTGAACAAGCGCACCTCGCCGTCGGAGCCGAGCCACTGGCGCAGACGGTCACCGGGACCACTGGGCGGGGGTGTCAGGGCATCCGGCTTCGCGATGCCCCGGATCTCCTTCTCGGTCAGGGCCACCTTCTCGACCTTGTCGGCCCGCACGAGCTCGAGGAACTTCGACATCGGAATCTCGACGGTGCGGGGGGCCTGGAGCCAGGACTGGAGCAGGAGCAGGACCATCGCCGCGACCAGCACGTAGGCCAGCGAGAACTGGATGCGCTGGTTGAGCCGCGGCCTCATCGGTGTCCCCATTCGCCATGCTAGCGTCGGGGGCCTGGAGTGTCAAACATCCAGCCTCTTTTCGCTTGACACTTCAAGCCCTTTGGCCTAAAAGTTGGCGCTGATCGCTCGTGTGAAACTGAGAACAAGCTCCTCTCTCGCGAGGGTCCACCAACACCGTTGCGGGTTTCTGGTTCGGTCGTCGAGGTGACCAAAGGCCGTGTGGTTCGCCGGAGCGCCTGGGCGGCTCTGGCGGTGGTGGCGCTCCTCACACTCTTCTCGGCGCTGCCGGCCATTGCTCAAGAAGCGGCCAAAGAGCCCGCATATCGGGCATTCCCGCTGATCGGCTCGCGGCTCGCCGTCTGGGCGATCGCGCAGCTCCACCTGAACTTCGCGGCGTTCATCCTGGGCGTCCCGATCTTCGCCGTCATCATCGAGATCATCGGCTGGCGCACCGGGGATGCCCAGTACGACTGGCTCTCGCACGAGTTCGTCAAGCTGACGTTCGCGGCCTTCTCGACCACGGCGCTGCTGGGCGCACTCCTCCTGTTCCTGTTCATCGGCTACTACCCGAAGTTCTGGACGTACATGACGTCGATCTTCTTCCCCACCTACGGGATCTACGCCGGCCTCTTCTTCGCCGAGACCTTCACCGTCTACATCTGGTACTACGGCTGGGACTGGCTCAGCGGTCCCCGAAAGTGGATCCACGTCAGCCTCGGCGTCCTCTCGAACCTCTTCGGCACGGCCATCCTCCTGGTCGCGAACTCCTGGGTCACGTTCATGATCTCGCCGGCCGGCATCGACGACTCCGGCGCGCTCAAGGGCTCGGTGTGGGCGGCGATCAACAACTTCACCTGGATGCCGATCAACATCCACCGGCTGATCGCCAACATCGTGTTCGGCGGCACGATCGCGGCCGCCTACGCGGCGTTCCGCTTCCTCGGCGCCAAGACCGACGAGGAGCGCGCCCGCTACGACTGGATGGGGTACATCGGCAACTTCGTGGCGCTCTCCGCGTTCATCGTGCTCCCGTTCGCCGGCTACTACCTCGGCCGCGAGATCTACGCGTTCAACCAGACCATGGGCATCACGATGATGGGCGGCTTCATGTCCTGGCTCTGGATCATCCAGGCGATCCTGATCGGCGTGCTGTTCATGGGCTCGAACTACTACCTGTGGCTCGGCATGGAGCGCATCCCCGGCTCGGAGCGGTACCGGCGCTACGTTCCGATGCTGATCGGCATCCTCGCGTTCGGCTTCATGGTCTGGGCGACGCCGCGCTCGATGGTCATCACGCTCGACGAGGCGCGCGCGATGGGCGGCACGCATCATCCGCTGCTGGGCTTCCTCGGCGTGATGTCGGCGAAGAACACCGCCGTGAACATGATGATCCTGACGACCTTCCTGTCGTTCGTCCTCTATCGACGCGCCAACCGCGTCTCGACGAGGTCGTGGGCGGGGACCGGGATGGCGATCCAGTGGGCCGCGCTCGGGGTCGCGGCGGTCATCGTCATCTTCTTCGGCGTCTACGGCTACTTCGTCGAGTCGCTGATCCGGATCGGGTTCTCGGTCTATCAGGTGCTGGCCGTGCTGGGCGCGATCTTCGTGGTGATGGCGATCGACATCCCGATGTTCAAGGGCGCCCGCTCCACCGGCGCGATCCGCTGGGGCACGATCGCGCCGCGCTCGCAGTACGTGCTGATCTTGCTGGCGGTGACCTTCACCTGGCTCATGGGCCTGATGGGCTTCGCGCGCTCGGGCATCCGCCAGTACTGGCACGTCTACGGTGTCATGCGCGACAACTCGGTCGACGCGGTCACGCCGGCGATCGGGTACGCGGCCAACATGATCACCGTGGTCACGATCGCGTTCTTCGCGCTCGTCCTGTTCATCTTCTGGCTCGGCGGTCTCGGCGAGAAGGGCGGGGCCGAGGCGCACGGCCACGCTGCGCCGGTCATCGCCGGCGGCAGCGGCCGCGATCGCTAGCCGATGCGCCTCCCGGTCGCGGTGAAGGTCGGTGTGTTCGCGCTGGTCGTGATGGGCACCTACACGTACTACGCGAACTCGATTCCGCAGATCCAGTCCAAGCCCCCGGCGGAGCTGTCGCTCGAGGGCGGCAACGTGACGACGGCCCAGCTCGTGAAGGCCGGCGAAGAGATCTTTCACACCAAAGGAACGTGCGAGATCTGCCACCGCATCGGCCAGAAGGGGACCCGCGCCCCCGACCTCGCCGGCGTCGGCGCGCGGGCCGCCAAGACGAAGCCGGGCATGAGCGGCAAGCAGTACATCATCGAGTCACTGCTGCAACCGGGTGCCTACATCGTCGAGGGGTACCCGAACATCATGCCCCAGGTCGACAAGCCGCCGATCGCGCTCAACCGCTCCGAGGTCTGGGCGCTGGCCGCGTTCCTGGAATCTCTGGGCGGCAACGTCGACGTCACGCTCGACGACATCCCGAAGACCGCTGGCGCTGCCGCCGGCGGGGGCGCGCCGGCTGAGATCAAGCTCCCGGGTGACCCGAAGGCCGGCGAGGTGGTCTTCAGCACCAAGGGCGGCTGCATCGCGTGCCACAAGGCGGGCAAGATCGGCGCCTCGCCGGTCGGTCCGGATCTCTCGCAGATCGCGAAGATCCAGACCCCCGACTACATCATGAAGAAGATCCTCGATCCCGCCGGCTCGGGAACCGTGTCGGGCTTCCCCAAGGGCGTGATGCCGCCGATGTTCGGCCAATCGCTGACAGCGAAGGAGTACATGGACCTGGTCTCGTTCCTGCTGACGCTCAAGTGACGCCATGAACCTCCTTCGCTCGCGCTTCGCGCAGGCCGTCCTGGTGCTCGTGCTCGCGTTCGTGATCCTGCGCTTCGGCATCCGGCCGGCGGCGCCGTGGAGCGTGCTGACGCTCTACATGGCGATCGTGCTCCTGGCCGTGCTGGTGTACGTCTCGTCCGACTCCGACTCGTGGCGCGACTTCATGCGGCCGATCCGGTCGACTCTGGTCGCGCCCGACAAGCGCCTCACACGGCTCGCGCTCTTGATCGTCGTGCCGCTCCTGCTCGGCTACTACGCCTACACGCAGGCCGCGGCCAAGTCGCAGGCGCCGCCCGAGCTGCGCGCCGTCCATCCCGCGCCGCCCGGGTCCATCCAGTTCCGCGGCAAGGAGATCCAGATCACCGGGCTCGACAATCCGCTCCGCAAGGATCAGGCGGCATTCAAGAAGCACGTCGCGGCAGGCGCCGAGATCTACATCCGCAACTGCATGTACTGCCACGGCGACAACCTCGACGGCAAGGGCCACTTCGCCTACGGCTTCAACCCGCCGCCGGCGAACTTCCAGGACCCGGGCACGATCGCGATGCTCCAGGAAGCGTTCCTCTTCTGGCGGATCTCCAAGGGCGGTCCCGGGCTGCCGAAGGAGTCGACGCCCTGGAACTCGGTCATGCCGGCGTGGGAAGACCGCCTGA
>WNGJ01002349.1_pt1 | contig 22892 bp, 20 predicted proteins | sample 5400611 | NCBI WGS metagenome assembly WNGJ01 (sample SAMN13153375, study PRJNA577476) | soil metagenome | isolation source: 40 cm soil or saprolite under Garry oak tree replicate 1 | place: USA:California | collected 2016-06-15
ACTTCTGCCAGATCGACACCGGCAAGCCGCTGCCGCTCGACGAGGGCGAGCCGCGGCGGGTCGCGGAGTCCGTCGCCGCCATGGGCCTGAAGTACGCGACCGTGACCGGCGTCGCGCGTGACGACCTGGCCGACGGCGGGGCGTGGCTGTACGCGCAAGTCTGCCGCGAGATCCACGCCGCCATCCCAGGCTGCGGCGTGGAACTGCTCATTCCCGACTTCAACGCCGAGCCGGGCCGGCTGGCGCTGGTCTTCGACGCCCAGCCGGAAGTCCTAGCCCACAACATCGAGACCGTGCCGCGGATCTTCCGGCGGATCAGGCCCGGCTTCCGGTACTCGCGCTCGCTCGACGTGCTGCGCGCGGCCCGCGAGGCGCGGCTGGTCACGAAGTCCAACCTGATCCTCGGGCTGGGCGAGGAGCGGCACGAGATCACCGAGGCCATGACGGACCTGCGCGCCGTCGGCTGCGACCTGCTGACGATCACCCAGTACCTTCGGCCGACGCCGCGGCACCATCCGGTGGAGCGCTGGGTCAAGCCCGAGGAGTTCGTGGAGCTGCGCGAGGAGGCGGAGGAACTCGGGTTCGCAGGCGTGATGTCCGGGCCGCTGGTGCGGTCCTCCTACCGGGCCGGGCGGCTGTACGCGCAGGCCATCGAGCAGCGGGCCGATTCGGCCCCGGCTCTCTAAGGGCCAGACCCTCCGCCGGCTGGGTCGCGTTCCTGGCGTTGTTCCCTTATTCCCTTCAGCAGGGCGACGATAAGGACCAGCAGCCCGAGCAGAAAGGCCCCGGCGACGGCGGGCAGCACGAACCCGATGACCATGAGCAGGACGCCGACGAAGAGTGACACGGGCTCCCAGCGGACCCGCGCCGTGCGGACGATCCGCAGGACACCGAGGACCATGAGCAGCGCGCCGGTACGAAGCCACCAGCGGAACCGCCTGGTGCGTGGTGGTCGTGTGCGCCGCGGACTCCGCCTGCCCCCGAACCTGCCGGCCGGGACAGCGGACGAATTCCATACGACAAGGTTCCGCCGATGCGGCCGCAGTCTCATGACAACTTCCTGTGAGCCAGACGGCACGTCCCGATCCATTCGAGCGCCTCTCCCACCATAAGCGCCCGGGAGACTACGGCAGCGCGGATTTCAGGTCGGCGGTTTCTGTCCGGGGCGGCTTAACCGTATGCTGCGGAGCATGGCACGCATGTCAAGGAAGTCTGAGGCCGCTGACCCGGCCATCACTAAGGGCGCCGCCGAGGACCTGGCAGGGGCCGGGCGGCTGAAGCAGATCCGCATGGTCGCCGGCCTGGTGCGCAAGTCCAACCCGAAGGCGATGCCCATCGTCCTCGGCAGCGGCCTGGGCGTCCTGGTGATCCTGGTGGTCGTCGGGCTGCTCACCGGGCTTGCCCCGCTGCTCATCCCCTTGGGCGTGCTGCTTGGCCTGCTGGTCACGACGATCTTGTTCGGCAGGTTCGCGCAGGCCGCGCAGTACTCGGCCATCGAGGGACAGCCGGGCGCGGCGGCCGCCGTGCTGGAGAACATGCGCGGCAACTGGACGGTGACCCCGGCGATCGCCGCCAACAGGAACATGGACGTGGTGCACCGGGCCGTGGGCCGGGCGGGCGTCATCCTGGTCGGCGAGGGCTCCCCCAGAGGGCTGGCCAGCTTGCTCGCGGCGGAGAAGAAGCGGGTCGCCCGGGTGGCTTACGAGGTGCCCATCATCGAGTTCCAGGTCGGGGACGGCGAGGGGCAGGTCCCGATCAGCAAACTGCAGCGCAAGGTCATGAGGCTGCCGCGCCAGTTGAAGCCGGCCGCGGTCAGCGACATCAACCACCGACTCAAGGCGCTGCAGCCGTCGCTGCAGGCACCGAAGGGGCCGATCCCGAGGAACGTCAGGCAGCCCAAGATGCCCAGGCCGAAGGCCCGCTAAGCCGACGCTGGAGGCCGGTTCTGGAGGCCGGTTACAGCCGGACGACGATGGTGTCCGAGGCGCGGTCGTGCAGGCCGCGCAGATCGCGATCGGTCAGCAGCGGCGGGATCACGGTGAGCAGGATCGCCGTCCGGACCAGTGCCCACCGGAGGCCGACCAGGCCGCCGTTGGTCCGTATCGTCCTGATGCCGACCAGCCGCTTCCCGACGGTGAATCCGGTCGTCGCGGTGAGCACGTAGACCTCCACCGCGAAGACGGCGATGGTCCAGAACTGCGAGCCGGTGAGCCAGTACGCGATCAGCATGCTGAGCAGCCAGTCGATGAACAGCGCCAGTACCCGGCGGGGCATGCTGGCCACGCTCCCGGAGCCGCGCTCGGGCAGGCCGAACCGCTGGCCCGGATAGGGCAGCTCGCCGGTGGCCGACGGGGCGGTCAGCTGCGTGGTACTGGGTTTCTTGGCCACGACACCACGGTATCCGTTCCGGGACATCGAGCTGGCAGCGGGCCATAATAGGGATCTGACCTTGGCTGTCGGCCCGTAACATCCGTGAAACACATCAGACACGGCGCGGAAATTGCCGACGGCTAACGTCCTAATCGCGTGCCTTGAGAACCGAAAGCGTGCCCTGGACCCAGGAGGGTTGATGTTCAGCAGTGCCGAGGAGGTCCTCCGCTTCATCGCAGAGGAAAACGTGGAGTTCGTCGACGTCAGGTTCTGTGACCTGCCTGGAACGATGCAGCACTTCACCGTGCCCAGCGTGTCGTTTAGTGAAGACGTCTTCACCGACGGCCTCATGTTCGACGGCTCGTCGATCCGCGGGTTCCAGCAGATCCACGAGTCCGACATGCAGCTGCTGCCGGACCCGAGCACCGCGGTGATCGACCCGTTCCGCACGCGTAAGACCCTGAACCTCACGTTCTTCGTGCACGACCCGCTGACCGGCGCGCCTTACTCCAGGGACCCGCGCAACGTCGCCCGCAAGGCCGAGGACTACCTGCGCGGCACCGGCATCGGCGACACGGCGTACTTCGGCCCTGAAGCTGAGTTCTACATCTTCGACTCGGCGCGCTTCTCCACCTCCGCGAACGAGGGCTACTACCACATCGACTCGGTGGAAGGCGCGTGGAACAGCGGCAAGGACGAGGCCGGCGGCAACCTCGCCTACAAGCCCAGGTACAAGGGCGGCTATTTCCCCGTGCCGCCGATGGACCACTTCGTGGACCTGCGCTCGGAAATGACGAGCAACCTGCTCGCCTCCGGCATCCAGGTCGAGATGCAGCACCACGAGGTCGGCACCGCGGGCCAGGCGGAAATCAACATGCGGTTCAGCTCTCTGCTGGCGCAAGCCGACAGGCTGATGCTCTTCAAGTACATCATCAAGTGCACCGCCCAGGCGGCGGGCAAGACCGTGACGTTCATGCCTAAGCCGCTGTTCGGTGACAACGGCAACGGGATGCACTGCCACCAGTCCATCTGGAAGGACGGCTCGCCGCTGTTCTACGACGAGGTCGGCTACGCCGGACTTTCGGACCTCGGCCGGTACTACATCGGCGGGCTGCTCAAGCACGCGCCCTCGCTGCTGGCGTTCACCAACCCGACGGCGAACTCCTACCACCGGCTGGTCCCCGGCTTCGAGGCCCCGGTCAACCTGGTCTACTCACAGCGCAACCGCTCGGCCTGCGCGCGCATCCCGATCACCGGCACGAACCCGAAGGCCAAGCGCGTCGAGTTCCGCGTCCCCGACCCGTCCTGCAACCCGTATCTCGCCTTCGCCGCGATGCTGATGGCGGGCCTGGACGGGATCAAGAACAAGATCGAGCCGCCGGAGCCGGTGGACAAGGACCTGTACGAGCTGCCGCCGGACGAGGCGGCCGCCATCCCGCAGGTGCCCGGCTCCCTCGACGCGGTGCTCGATAAGCTGGAGACCGACCACGCCTTCCTCACCGAGGGCGGCGTGTTCACCAACGACCTGATCGAGATCTGGCTGGACTACAAGCGGACCGTCGAGCTCGACGAGCTCCGGCTGCGGCCGCACCCGCACGAGTTCGAGCTCTACTACGACTGCTGAGGTTAAGCAGGTCGTGATAGCGGAAGCCCGCAGGGAGGCCCTGGACCTTCTTGCGGGCTGTTCGCAATCGTGCCGCAGCCGAGCGGCAAGCCGGGACCGCTTGTGGTTTAGGTGGCGGCACCGGTTACGAGCGCCGCACGCTCGACGTGCGGGGTGACGTATTGCTTGGGGTTGCGCTCCAGGCATCGCTGATGGCTGAGTGCTTCGCAGGTGGGGCAGGCGACGCGGAGGGCAGGGTCGGCATGAGCAAGCTGGTCGGCGCTTCCCATGTCAGCGATCACGAGGCCGATGGCGATTTCGGATTGTGTCACACTGGACGCTCTTCGTGACGGCGCCGATCTGAAGGGCATCGCGTTTCATCTCATTTCAAGTTGTACTTCCAAAGTATCATAATGCAGCGAATTTCGTACGATAAAGAGATAAATCGAATATACGATCGATCCGATGCGGGCGGTCGCCGCAGCGACAGAAACCCGATCCATGAGTCAATGCCGGTCAGCTGTCGCGCCGGGCCTGTCGCGTCAGCCGGGAGCACCGCCGCGGCCACCTCGGCCGCTACCGGGACAGCCCCGGACCCGCCGCGTGACGCTCACTCCGGAAATGAGCCACGCCGATGTGACATCGGGGTGGCCCTGGCAACGCCGATGTGACATCGGCGTGGTTGCTGCCGCGGGCGGGCGGGCGGATCCGGGTTCCGGGACGGGGCGCGCGGGACTCATGGGGCATGCGGGAAGCGGTGGCGGGGCAGGCCGGAGGGCCGGGCAGGCCGGAGGGCCGGGGCAGGCGCCGTTGGTGCAGGCGCGTGCGGGCTTTCCGCATCGGCTCACAAGAACTGACCAGGCGTGCTGTCCGAATCGTCGTTCCAGACCACCGCGACGACCTGATCCGGGTCGATCACGGCCCACCCGGTCGAGCGCTCGATACGGACCAGGCCATCCTGGCGAACCTCCACACCAGTGAGCTTCTTGTTCTCGGCCATCGGGAAAGCGATCGGCCCGATCCTGCTCACTAGCATGGAAATCTGCCCGGACTTACCGATGAGAGGCTTGAGCAGGTCGCGCATCGTCTCGCCGGTCATGACCATCACCTCCAGGTATCGCTAACCTGACAGGGCACGGGGAACCCCGGGTTCGATGGGTGACTGTGCCTAACTCGTCACGATAATCGAGACGCTGAAGCGCTGCCCCGGCGGGCAGAACCGGAGCGGATAAGGATTAGGCACCGGGTCCGCGGGCTCCAGGCCTCCCTTCTCCGCGGAGATGGCGACCTGGCACGGCGGCCGGACCGAGGTCACCAGCACCCGCCCGGGCCGGACCGCGGCGAACCAGCCGCCGGTAACCCCCACGGCCAGGGAGGCCGCGCCGTTGGGAGTCGGCTGCAGCGCGCCGCTGCTGGCCAGTGGCGGGAGCCACCGGCTGGACTTGTTGCTGTGCAGGAGCACGGCCACCGTGTCGCCGACCCGGGCACAGAAGGTCTTCTCGTTGTCGGCCTGCGTGATGGTGGGTGGCTGGCCCTGGCAGCCCGGTCGCTGGCCCGGATGTGCTGATGGCGCCGCCTGGACCGATCCGCAGCCAACGGTTACGGCGGCCACCAGGCAAGCCGCCAGCCCGGCTGAAAGGCGATGCATCTGAGCCTCCTTCGCGGAACTTGGACGCTCCCGGCGGAAAGACGGTTCCGCGGCGCGCCGCCCGTGCCCGGCCTTCAGGTGAAAGGTTAAGTAAGGCCCCGGCAGCACGGTCGCTGGCCGGCGGTTTCGAAACCGCCGGCCAGCGCCGCCAGTTCAGCACGGCCCATTCAGCGCCAGATCCAGCTGTCGGTGTGCGCTAGTTTCTCGTCCCGCTCGGGCTGGATCGGTGCCACGGCGGTGACCGGGGTGGGCGCGGGGTCCGCGCCGGCCGCCGTCCGCAGCCTCCGGTTGCCCCGGAAATAACTAGCCACCACCACGATGGCACACAAGGCCAAGATCGCGAAGACGATCACTGCCAGCCAGGATGACATTGCCCGCTCTCCTCCCCTTGCTCATGAGACGCACGTGCAGCGCCAGCAGAGCACCACAGTGACCTGTTCGTGACCTTTGGTCCCGGTGTGCCGCAGGCTAGGTTGGCATTGGCGCGGGAACGTCACCGCTCAGCGCCCCGCCCGGAGGGAGTCATGGTGCCCGCAGCACAGCCTGTCGTCCGCACGGCGGCCCCGGCGGATGCCGAACAGGTCGCCGCGATCTTCGCGCACTACGTCGCGACCAGCGTGGCCACGTTCGAGGAGGTCGCGCCGGCCGCCGCGGACTGGCGGCAGCGGCTCGGCGACCTGGCCGGGCGGAACCTGCCCTTCCTGGTGGCCGAGGTCGAGGGGGGCGGGTCGGTATGCGGCTTCGCCTACGCCAGCCCGTGGCGGCCCAAGCCCGCCTACCGGCACACGGTCGAGGACACCGTGTACCTCTCCCCCGGCCACACCGGCCGCGGGATCGGCAGCGCCCTGCTCGGCGGGGTGCTGGCCGGGTGCGCGGCGGCGGGCGCGCGGCAGGTCATCGCGGTCATCGCCGACACCGGCAGCGACGCGTCGGCCGCGCTGCACCGCCGGTTCGGCTTCACCCAGGCGGGCGTGCTGTCCGGCGTCGGCCGCAAGCATGGCCGCTGGATCGACACCGTGCTGATGCAAAAAGACCTGGGCCCGGGCGAGTGAGCACCGCGTTCACCGCCGGGGAGCAGAACTGGCAGGCACGTCTGGGGAAGCTGAGGGACGTGGTGCGCCAGGAACTCGTGGCGAGACAGCTTGAGCGAGAGCTGCCACCCGCGCCCGTTCGGATTATTGATCTTGGATGTGGTCAGGGGACGCAGGCCCTCCGGCTGGCCCGGCGCGGGTACCACGTGACCGGGGTGGACGCCTCGGCGGACCTGCTGGCCCGGTTCGGGCGGGACCTGGCCGCCGAGCCGGCCGGGGTCCGCGGCCGGGTGCGGGTCGAGCGCGGCCTGATCGAGGACTATGCCGAACGGTCCGGGGTGTCACGCTACCCCGTCGTGCTGTGCCACGGCGTGCTGATGTACTCCTCGGATCCCGCCCCGGTGCTGCGGACGGTCGCGGCGCTGGCGGCGCCCGGCGGCGTGGTGTCGTTGCTGGTGCGCAACGGCGACGCGCTGGCCATGCGACCGGGGCTGCTCGGTGACTGGGTGGCGTGCGCGGGGGCGTTCGGCTCGGACCGGTATCAGAACCGGATCGGGGTCACCGCCCGTGCGGACCGGCTCGCCGACCTGACCGGGCGGCTGGCGGATCACGGGCTGCGGGTCACCGCCTGGTACGGGGTCCGGGTCTTCACCGACACCGCCCCAGAGACCCCCGACTCGGCGCCAGGTGACGCCGAACCGCCGCCGGACCTGCCGATCCTGCTGGACTGCGAGGAGCGGGCCGGGCGGACCGACCCGTACCGGCGGGTGGCGGCGCTGCTGCACATCATCGCCCGGGCTGGCTCCTGATGCGGCTGACGGTGCTCGGCGGATGCGGGGCGTGGCCGGCGGCGGGCCAGGCGTGCAGCGGCTACCTGGTCGAGCACGACGGGTTCCGGCTGCTGATCGACCCCGGCTACGCGACCCTCCCCCGGCTGCTCGAGGTGCTGGACGCGGCCGACGTGGACGCGGTGCTGGTCAGCCACGGGCACCCGGACCACTGCGCCGACCTGAACCCGCTGCTTCGGGCCCGGGCGATGCGTGAGGAGCCAGTGCCGTCGCTGCCGGTGTTCGCGCCCGCGGACGCGCTCGGGCCGGTGCTCGCGCTGGACCGGCCCGGCATGCTGGACGACGCCATCGCGCTGCGCGAGTTCACCCCCGGAGACCGGCTGACGGTGGGGCCGTTCGGGGTGCGCAGCTGGCTGCTCCCGCACTGGGTGCCGAACGCCGGGCTGCGGCTGGAAGCGGGCGGCCGGTCGCTGGCCTACACCGGCGACAGCGGGCCGAGCCCGCTGCTGGCGGACCTCGCCCGCGGCGCCGACGTCCTGCTGGCCGAGGCCACCTATCCGTGGCAGGTGACGGACGCCGACCCCCGCTACCTGTCGAGCGCCCGGCAGGCCGGCGCGGTGGCGCGGCAGGCCGGGGCCGGACGGCTCCTGCTCACCCACCTGTGGCCCGGCACCGACCCGGAGGAAGCCGTGCGCGCCGCGGCCGGGAGTTACCCCGGCGAGATCGCCGTCGCTTCCCCCGGCCTGGTCGCGGAGCCGGGATCTCGGGGAGAATGAGCCGCGTGGCGGGACAGCTATGGCCGGGCTTGCTGGCCGAGGCGTGGGCAGCCCTGGCGGACACCGACGCAGCGCACCCGGACGGTCCTGAAACCCGGCTGCCGGCCGGGCTCGAGGTGCTCTGGGTCAGCGGCGCTCCGGGTCACCTGCCGTCCCGGCTGCCGGTCGAAGACGTGGCCGTCGCCTGCACCGGGGCCGCGCTGCTGGCCGCCGCGGCCCTGCACGCCCAGCGCGGCGGAGACTGCGGGTCCCGCGGGTCGCCGACCGCGCGGCTGGACCGCGGGCACGTCGCGGCGGCTTTCCGCAGCGAGGCCCACCTGCGGATCGGCGGCGAGCAGGCCGGGCCGGGCTTCGCGCCGCTGTCGCGATTCTGGCACGCCGCCGACGGCTGGGTGCGCACGCACGGGAACTACCCCTGGCATCGCGCGGCGCTGCTGCGGGCGCTCGGCTCTGCCGATGATCCGGAGTCGGTCGCGGCGACGATGGCGGACCTGGGCGCGCGGGAGGCCGAGGACCTGGTGACCGGCGCGGGCGGGGTCGCCGCCGCCGTCCGCGGCGAAGCCGGCTGGCGGGCGGAGCCGCCCGGCCAGGCGGTCGCCGCGAGCAGGCTGGTGGAAGCGGTGACGATCGGCGGTGCGCTGCCTCGCTGGCGCCCCGCCGGGGCGCTGCCCGCCTCGGGCATCCGGGTACTCGACCTCACCCGCGTCATCGCCGGCCCGGTGGCCACCAGGTACCTCGGCGCGCTCGGCGCGGACGTGCTCCGGCTCGACGCGCCGGACCGGCCCGAACTGACGCTGCACGCCTACGACGGACTGTTCGGCAAGCGCAGCGCGCTGCTCGACTTCGGCGCGGCCGAGGGCAACGGCCGGCTGCACGAACTGCTCTCCGGCGCCGACGTCTTGATGCACGGATACCGGCCGCACGCGCTGGACCGGTTCGGGCTGAGCCCGCAGGTCCTGGCGGAGCGGCATCCCGGCCTGGTGGTGGTGAGCCTGTCGGCGTGGGGCAGCCGCGGGCCATGGGGCAGCCGCCGTGGGTTCGACAGCATCGTGCAGGCGGCCAGCGGCATCGCGATGGCCGAATCGGCGGACGGCGAGCGACCCGGCGCGCTGCCGTGCCAGCTCCTCGACCACGGCACCGGCTACCTGTGCGCGGCCGCCGCGCTGCAGGCGCTGGCCCGGCAGTCCGCCCGCGGCGGTACTCAGTTCCGCGAGCTGTCCCTGGCCCGGACCGCGCACTGGCTACTTGGCTTGCCCCGGAGCGCGGCGGTCCCCTCCCCCGAGCCCGATGGCGACGATCCGGGGTGGCTCGTGACGCTGGACAGCGCCAAAGGGCCGGTAACCACCGTGCGGCCGCCCGGCCAGCTCGACGACGAGGCACTGGCCTGGCCGCGGCCGCTCAGCGGGTACGGCAGCGATCAGCCGACCTGGCGTACGGCTGGCTAGCCGACCGGGACCAAGGTGAGATGCGCCTGGCCGAGGATGCCGTAGTAGCCGCGCAGCCAGAACGAGCGGTGCTGGTCGACCTGCTCCCGGATCCCGGCGGCCTTGGCGTGATCGCCGTGAGCCGCGAGCCACTCCTCCTCGTCACACTGGTAGCCCGACTCGAAGTCCTCCCACTCCTCCAGTGTGGCGGTCTCGATCCAGGCCGGGCGGAAGCCCGCGCCGACAGCCAGGTCGACCAGGCTGGCCAGGTCGCCGAACTCCCCGGCCGACGTGCCCGGCCACATGGCGGCCAGCTCGACCTCGGTCGGCGTCCGGTGCCAGAACCCCTCGGTGAGCAGCACCCGCCCGCCCGGCGTGACCAGCCGCCGGAGTTCGCGCAGCGCGGCCTCGGTGTGCCCAGGAGGCTGGACCTCGGTGAGCGCGTGGCTGGCCCCGAGGCACAGCACGACGTCGGCGGGTCCCCGGGTGGTCCCGACCGCGGACTCCCGGACGAACGTGACACGATCCTCGAGCCCGCGGGCCCTGGCGTTGTCCCGGCCCCGGGCCAGGTCCGCCTGGTCCCTGTCGAGGCCGAGCCCGGTCGCGTCCGGCGCCGCCGCGAGGATGCGGAGCATCAGCTCACCCCACCCGCAGCCGATGTCGAGGACGGTACGGGGACTGTTCCGGGTGAGCCGGGCGAGGAGCCGGGCGGCCCTGGCCTCGGACAACGGCCCGTGAAAGGTCAGCTGACTTAGCCTCGACGGGAGTTCGGCGCCATTCATGTGGGCACGCTAGTCCGGCGCCCGCAGTTCTGTACACCAATTATTAATGTCAGGGCCCGCGCCCTTGCCGCGTCGGGTTTTCCGGAGCACCGGCATCCGAACCCGGGTAAACGCAGTTGGTCTGGCACGGCTGGGACCTTAAGGTGAGTACTGCTGTGAGAGCTTACGAGGCCATTGAGCGGATTGACGCGTTCTGCGACGCCGTCCCCCGGCGCCGGGCCAGAGCCGACGAACACGGGCCGCTCGTGCTGTTCGTTCCCACCGGTCCGGGCTGGCCGTATTACGCCCGGCCCAGGCGCGGCTCGAGGCCACCGGTTACCGCCGCCGATATCCGCGCGATCCGGGCCCGGCAGCGCGAGCTGATCATCCCCGAGTCTTTCGAATGGATCGAGCAGGTCGCGCCCGAGATGGCGGCGGCCGCGGCCGACGCGGGCCTGGAGGTCCAGACGCATCCGCTGATGGTGCTGTCCTCGCCGCCGCAGGCCCCTGCGCTCCCGCCACGCGTCACCGTGCGCGCGGTCGCCCCCGAAGATACCGAACTCGACCGGATCTGGGCGGTGCCAGCGGTCGCGTTCGGCCATCCGGGCACCGCGACGGGGGAAGCCGGCCCGGCCGAGCGCGACAAGATCGCCGCGGACCACGACGGCGGCACGATCGCCATGCTGCGGGAACGGCTCCGCTCCGGGCATTCGGTGCTGGCGGCGGCGTTCGGCCCGGACGGGCCGCTCGCGGCCGGAAGCTGCCAGGCGGTGGACGGCGTCGCGGAAATCACCGGCGTCGGCGTGCTGCCGTCATCCCGCCGCCAGGGCCTCGGCGCGGCCGTCACCGCACTGCTGGCCCGTGACGCGCTGGACCGCGGTGTGGAGACCGTGTTCCTGTCCGCCAGCGACGACGCGGTGGCCCGCGTCTACGCCAGGATCGGCTTCCACGAGATCGGCATCGCCATGATCGCCGAGCCCGCCCCCGATTGATACCTGGCGGCTCGGAAACACCTGACGTATCACCCGCCCTAGACTCATCGGTGATCGAGCGCGACGGATGTCGGCTCTGATCCCGCATAGTCGGGTCAGCCGTTAGGTTTGCCGTCCTTGCGCCTGCGCAGTTCGCTGGCACGGCGCCGCTTGTCCCAGGCTGCCAGGCGCGCGAACGAGCTAGCCTGGCTAGCTTTCCCCAGGCCTGCCACCGCGGCGATGGCGATCACCACCACGATCGCGGTCTCGTAGGTCCGGGGATCGCGCATGATACGCGCCGCCACAGCCAGGCCGATCATCACCATGGACACGCGCTGCCCGCTGTTCTCCTCCCGCGGTTCACGCGCCGCCCTCGCGATCCGCGGGGTCGCGGGCAATTCGTCTGACATACGGATGGCCGACGATTTACTGGTGATCGGCATTTGTCACACCCCCAAGATTGGCGGCGCGCGCGGCCTGGACCCATGTGCGGGCCGACGTGCTCGCCGCTAAGGCGTATCCAGCCCAGTCCAATCAGTGTGGGTGGCCGCACAGTGCTGCGCCTCACCCCGCCTGGGTGAATCGAACCCGTCTCCCGCCGCCTGGCGGCCGGGGGGCAACACCACGCAAAAGCACCGCCCGGGAGCAAGCCACCTGCTAGGCTGCCGCCCGTCTTGGGGTGTTACGCGTGTGTAGGGGGAGCCTGGTGGGTGATTTCGAAGAGGTCGAGCGCCTCCAGGCGGGTATCCGCGCGTGGCTGCTGCGGACGGCGCGAAGCGGCCGTCGTGAACTGCGCGGCATCAGTGCCCCCGCCGTGCTGCCGTCGCTGTGCGCGGCGGCGTTCGGGCCGGCGCTCGCCGACGCCGACGGCCCGGCTCCCGCCGCGGCCAGGATGGGGGTGCTCGTCTCGGTCGGAGCTGATGTCCTGGCTCATCTCCTCGAGGAGGCGACCAGCCGCGCCCGTTCGGCACATGGTTCCGGGCCGGCCGCGTCCCCAAGCCCGCCGCCGGACCTGCTCCGGAGCCTGGAGCGGGAAATCAGCCGGGGCGTCGAGGAGATCCTCGCCGCGCGCGACAAGCGCGCCGATGGCCTGCGATCCGACATCGCGATGGTGATGCGGGAGATCGACGCGGGCGGCACGGTATTCCGCGCGGCGATCGAGGCCGGAGACGAGGACCTCGAGCGCGAGGTGCTCGCCGCGTTCGAGGCGCTGGGCGCCGAGTTCGGTGACATGGCCTTCATGCTGGCCGACCTGGGCCGCGCGGCCGGGGAGATCCAGGACAGCCTGCGCGGGCAGGGCGCGGAGCTCCGGGCCGCCAGCGAGCAGGTCGGACGGCAGTCAGCGGACGTCCGCATGATCCGCGAGGAACTCGCGGTCATCGAGCAGCGCACCCACCAGTGGCAGGCGGAGCCGGCCGACCCGGGTCCGCGCTGGACCGGCGGCTGCCCGTACCGCGGGTTGCTGCCCTACGACCAGGCTCACGAGGCGGTGTTCCACGGCCGGGAACGGCTCACCGCCGAGCTGGCGGGCAAGGTAGCCGGGACCGGGATCGTCATGGTCACCGGCGCCTCGGGCGCCGGCAAGACCTCGCTGCTGCAGGCTGGCCTGGTGCCCGCGCTGGCCCGGGGGGTGCAGGTGCCCGGGTCGTCTGCGTGGCCGGTCGTCAGCCTCACCGCAACCGCGCGGCCGCTCACCGAGCTGGCGGCCGGGCTGGCTGCGCTGAACGACAGGGATCCGGCCGCCATCCGGCAGCGGCTGGCGGGTGCGCCGGGCGAGACGCACCTGCTGATCCGCGAGATCACGCGGCCAGCGGGTGACGCCTCCCGGCTGGTGCTGATCATCGACCAGTTCGAGCAGGTCTTCGCGGCCGAAGGACCGGATGAGAGGCTGGAGCGGCAGGCGTTCATCGACGCGGTGTGCGCGGCGGCCGCCCGCCCGGCCGGGCCGCGGGGCGAGCCCGCGGCCAGGGTGGTGATCGCGGTCCGCGGGGACTACTGGGACCGGTGCGCCGCCTACCCCCAGCTCGTCCCGGCCATGGAGCGCGATCAGCTGGTGGTCGGCCCGATGCCGGAAGCCGGCTTGCGCCGTGCGATCACCGGTCCGGCCCAGGCGAGCGGGGTGCACGTTGAGAGCGCTCTCATCGACGCCATCGTGGCCGACGCGCGCACGGCCGGCGCCGAGGCGCTTCCGATGCTCTCCCAGGCCCTGACGCTGACCTGGGAGAAACGCGAAGGTGACCGGCTGACCCGCGAAGGCTACGACCGGGCCGGCCGCGTCGCCGGCGCCGTAGAGGTCAGCGCTGAGGCGGTCTACGCCGGGCTGACGGAGGACCAGCAGGCGATCGCGCGGGACGTGCTCAGGCGGATGACCGCCGTAGGCCATGACGGCAGGCCGGCTCGCCGTCCGGTGTCCCGCGCCGAGCTGCGCGAGGGCCACCCGAAGAACCAGTGGGCGCAGGCCGGCGCGGTGCTCGACGCGCTCGCCCGGAGCCGGCTGGTGGTGCTCCGCGCCGGCACCGCGGAGATCGCTCATGACGTGCTGCTGCAGGCGTGGCCGCGGCTGCGTGACTGGCTCGAGGAGGATCAGTCCAGTCTGATTCTCTACGGCCAGCTCATCGAGGACACCGCGCGGTGGCGCCAGAATGGCAAGGACTCCTCGCGGCTGTACCGGGGAGTCCAGCTCGCCGCGGCCCGGGAGGCCACGCGCGTCTGGGCCGCGGATCCGGGCCGGTACCCGGCGCTGACCGCAGCCGAGGCTGAGTTTCTCCGGGCCAGCGGCCGGGCCAGCACCCGGGGCCGGTGGGGGCGCCTGACCCTGGTCGGCGCACTCGTCCTGGTGCTCGTAGCCGCGCTCGCCGGGGCGGGTCTGGCCGTCCGGTCGGCCAGGAACAACGCCAGCCAGCAGCGCACCACGGGCCTGTCGGAGCGGCTGGCCGCGCAGAGCACGGCGCTGGAGACCGCCGACCCGGTCACCGCGGCGCTGCTCGCCGGGGCCGCGTGGCGGATCGCGCCGACCGCGCAGGCGCGTTACGGCTTGCTCGAGTCCCTCGCCCAGCCGGTGCGCGGCATCCTGACCGCCTCGTCGGGCCCGGTGACCGCGGTGGCGTACAGTCCGGGCGGCAAGAACCTGGCGGCCGGCTACCGCGACGGCACGATCCGGCTGTGGGACACCGCCTCGCATCGCCTGCTCAGCACCGCGACCTGGAGCGGCGCGGCGCTCGCGCTCGCGTTCACCGGTGGCGGCAAGGCGCTGGAGATAGCCGGGCCCGCGGCCCTCGGGGTGTGGAACCTGACCAGCCGGGCCAGGATCGCCGCCCAGCCGCTGGCCGGCGTGACCGGCGGCCGCTGCGTCGCGTTCAGCCCGGATGGCGCCACGCTGGCCGCCGGCGGCGACGACGGGAACGTCCGGCTGTGGAACGTCGCCACCCAGCAGGAAATCGGCGCGCCGATGAGCTCGGACTTCAAGCCGGTGCGGGCCGTGACGTTCAGCCCCGACGGCGCGACGGTGGCCGCAGCCAGCAGCGACGGGACGGTCCAGCTGTGGGATGCGACCACCCAGCAGGAGGCGGGCGCGACGATGGTGGCCGGTCCGGCCGCGGTCATGGCGCTCGCGTTCAGCCCGGGCGGGAAGTTCCTCGCCGCCGGCGGCGAGGACGGGAACATCCGGCTGTGGGACGTCGCCACCCATAGCCAGGCGGGCGCGACCATGGCGACCGGGGCTCCGGTCGCGGCCGTGTCGTTCAACGCGAACGGCACGACGCTCGCCACCGCGGAAAGCGACGGGGGCACCGAGCTGTGGGCCTTCGCCACCCAGAAGCAGACCGGCGCCGCGCTGACGGCGCAGGGTTCCGGCCGCGTGAGCGCGCTGGCCTTCAGCCCGGACGCGGGTGTCCTGGCCACCGGCGACGGGAACGGGACCATCGAGCTGTGGAACCCGGCCCTCTTTCACCAGTCCTCCGCTCCGATCGCCACCGGCACGCCCGAATCGTCGGCCAGGATCGCCGACCACCCGCCGGCCGTGCTCAGCGCCCACGGCGATGTCCTCGCGGTGAGCGACGGCCGGGGCACGGTCCGGTGGTGGAACGCCCTGACCCGGCGGCCGGCCGGCCGGCTGGTCGCCAGCCATCACGCGGTGACCGGACTCGCGCTCAGCCCGAACGGCAAGATCCTGGCCGTGGCCGGCGATGACCTGCAGTTGTGGTCGACGGCGACCGGGCAGCGGATCGGCGGCCCGCTGCCCGCGGCTGACGCGGCCGGCCCGGTGGCCCTCAGCCCGGACGGCAGGCTGGTGGCCGCTATCGGCACGGACGGGAAGGCCCGGCTGTGGCAGGTGGCCACCCGGCAGGAAACCGGGGCCGCGGTGACCATCGGGCCGGGCGCGGGCCAGGGCGCGCTCGCGTTCAGCCCCGACGGCAAGACCCTCGCCACGGTCGGCGCGAATGGGACCGCGGCGCTGTGGAGCGTGGCCAGCCAGCGCCGGGTCGGCGCGCTGATGAGCGAGGGTTCTTCCGGCGCCCTGGCGGCTGGGGGCAGCACGCCCGCGGCGGCGGCGTTCAGCCCGGATGGCAGCACGCTCGCCACCGCGGGCGCCGGTAGCGGCATCCGGCTGTGGAACGCGGCCACCCAGCAGGAAATCGGCACGCCGATGACGGCGGGCCCCCAGCCGGTCTACGCGCTGGCATTCAGTCCGGACGGCACCATGCTCGCCACCGCCGGCGCCAGTGGCAGCTCCAGCGGCAGCGCCCGGCTGTGGGACGTGGCCACCCAGCAGGAAATCGGCACGCCGATGACGGCCGGCTCTCAGCCGGTCTACGCGGTCGCCTTCAGCCCCGACGGCGCCACGCTCGCCACCGCCGGCGGCGGCAGCGCCCGGCGGTGGGACGTGGCCTTCCCGGCCAGGCTGCTGGCCGCCGCCTGTGCCATCGCGGACCAATCGCTCACCCGCCAGCGGTGGGCTGACTACGCTGGGACCCAGCCGTTCCAGCAGGTCTGCCCCGCGAGTTAGCCGTCGCCCGGGCCGGCCGGGAGGGCTTTGGCGAGGCTCGCGATCGGGATGGTGGTCAGGACGTCGGTCTCCGGGATGACGGGCAGGCACTCAGCCTCCGGGTCGAGGCCGCCCCGAGCGCCCATCCGGGTCGTGCTCGCGGCGCTCGGCGCCTGCCTCGCCATCGCCGTCGGCACCGTGGCGGGCCTGGCCGCGGCGGGTCCGGGGAGCCCGCCCCGGGCGCGAAGCGCGCCGGTCGGGACGATCGGCGCAAAGAGCGATCCGCCCGCCTCTGGCCGGGTGAACGTGACCGTCCCGGCGCCGATGCCTTCGCCGCAGCTGCGTTCCCCGCGGGCGTCTTCCTCGCGGGCGACGGCTGCCGCCGGGTCCGTGGCCGAGGCAGGCCAGCGGGATCCGTTCGGGTCGGCGGCGGCCTCGTACCTGTCGGGCCGGGCCGGCACCGTCCTGGCCGCCGTCTACGATCTCGGCACCGGCCGGACCTGGGATCTCGGCCAGGGCCAGCCACAGGCCGAGGCGAGCATCGTCAAGCTCGACGTTCTCGAGACCCTGCTGGGCGAGCACGAGCAGGACGGCGGCACCGGGCTGTCGGCCGCCGATCGGTCGCTGACCGAGCAGATGATCGAGGATAGCGACAACGACGCCGCGACCAGCCTGTGGTACGAAGTCGGCGGTCCGGCCAGGATCCGCTCGTTCAACGCCAGGGCCGGCCTGAGCCACACCGCGCCATCGTCGTGCGTGGTTTGTCCCGGGTTCGCCTGGCCGGGATGGGGGCTGACCACGACCACCCCCGATGACCAGATTGCGCTGCTCAGGCAGCTGGTCAGGCCCAGTTCGCTGCTCACGCGGGCCGAACGCGACTACGCCTTGTCGCTGATGGAGGACGTCACGCCGTCCCAACGGTGGGGTGTTTCCGGTGGTGTCCCGGCCCAGGTCACGGTGGCCCTGAAGAATGGCTGGCTGCCCCTGCTCGGCACGGGCAGCGGCTGGCAGGTCAACAGCATCGGGTGGATCTCCGGCGACGGCCGGAGCTACCTGATAGCCGTGCTCACCACCGGGAATCCCACCGAACAGTACGGCATCGCCACGATCGAGGCGCTGGCCGCCATGGTGTGGCAGCACATGCGCTAGCCGGTCCGGGCCTTCCTAGGCTGCTCGCTGCCTGGCCAGCGCGGCCGGGGTGAGGCCGGAAAGACTGCCGCATTCCCTGGTCAGGTGGGCCTGATCGGCGTAGCCCGCCTCGGCCGCGATGGCCGCCAGGTCGAGGACGCCCGGGCAGGCGTCGATGCGGGACACGAACCGGCGGAACCGCAGCACCCGTTGCAGCGTCTTCGGGCCGTAGCCGACGGTGGCATGGCAGCGGCGGCGCAGATGCCGCAGGCTGAGCCCGACCGCGGCGGCGACGTCCTCTGCGCGGGTGTGCGGATCGCGCAGCAGGCGAGCCGCCCAGGTCACGGCCGGGTCCGGCGCGCCGCCGTCGACCAGGGCAGCCGTCACGTCCAGCACCCGGGCGGCGGCGGTCTGCGGGTCGAGCGCGGCGGGCAGCCGCCCCGCGTCGGCAGGCCGCAGGTCGGCGAGGTCGACGCGCTGGTCGCGGAGTTCGCTGAGCGGAACCCGGAGCGCTGGGCCGCCCGCCGAGGGACGGAAACGCACTCCGAGGATGACCGTGCCCGCCGCCAACGTGGTGGGCACCGGGCCGGTGTCCGGGCCGGCTACGAACGCGCCCCGGCCCTGCTCCCAGATCAGGTCGGTGCACCCGTCGGGCAGCACGAGGCCTGTCCGGTCGGCACCCTCGGTGGTGACCTGCGCCCACAGGCAGGCGATGGCGCCCCGGAGCGCGGCCGGAGCCGGCCATTCGGTGTAGCCGGGAGGCAGTGCTCGGACATCCACCTGACCAGCATTTCACGACGACGGCCGTTTCGTTCAATACGCCCTGGGGCGCACCGGTGATCTGATGGGCCAATGGACGCTCCTGACTTCAACGCCGCCGCCGGGTTCGTCGCCGCCAACGCCAGGGTGCTCGACGGGCGCCGGTTCCAGCGGCTGTTCGAGAACGGCCCGGCGACCGCGGTGCGGGACGCGGTGGCCGCCTACCGCAACGAGGACGGCGGGTTCGGTCACGCGCTCGAGCCGGACTGCCGGGCGCCCGGCAGCCAGCCCGCCGCGGCGGACATGGCCCTGCGCATCCTCAACGAGGCGAACGCGTGGGACGAGAACCTGGTCCGGGGGGCCTGCGACTGGCTCGCGGCGGTGGCCCCCGCCGAGGGCGGCGCGGCCTTCGTCGAGCCACCCCTGGCAGCCTGGCCGCACGCGCCCTGGTGGGTCCCCGAGGAGGGCGACCCGGCCTCGCTCATCGCCACCGGAATGATCGCGGGCACGCTGCATGCCCGCGGCGTCAGCCACCCCTGGCTCGACGGCGCCACCGAGGTCATGTGGAACCGGATCGGCAAGCTCAGTGCTGGATACGGGGGGACGGCCCACCTGGGCGGATACGAGATGTTCGGCGTGCTGGGGTTCCTCCAGCACGTGCCCGACCACGACCGGGCACTCGAGGTGTTCGGCCGGGTCGGCCCGCTGATCCTGGAGCGGAACCTGGTGGCGCTGGATCCGGAGGCACCCGGCGAGGTGCACGGCGTGCTCGACTTCGCGCCCGAACTCGACTCGTTGGCCCGCGCCCTGTTGCCTGGTCGCCGGCCGCCGAGCGGGACTGGCGCGGCTTCCTCACCGTCGACGCCCTCCGCGTCCTGCGCGCCAACCGTCGCCTGTAGGAGCAGGCTGGGGTGGCCGCGTTACGGACGTGGCGGGATGATGACGACGGTGTAGTTGATGTCCAGGCTATTCCCGCGGTCAGCCTCATGGCCGCGCGCGGTGACCAGCGGCTGGGCGGACAGCGTCGCGGAAGCCACCAGGTCGCCGCCTCCGGTCGCCCCGCCGACGATAAGGTCCCCTCGCCGAGCGCGAGCCGGGGCGCCGGGGCCACTCTTACGGTCCCCGTGGCCAGGTCGGCCAGCGCTACCCGGGCCGCCTGGCCAGGCTCGATCATCGGGAACACGGCCAGCCGGTGGACGGCGAGGCCGGCCCGGGCGAGCGCCTGCCGCTGGCCAAGGACCTCGCGGCGGTGCTTGGCGTGAACAAGAACACCGTCCTGCGCGCGCTGCACCTGCTCCGGGAGGAAGGCCTGCTGGAGTTCCGCCGCGGCCGCGGCATCACCGTGGTCGGCACGCCCCAGCGCGGTGCGGTCCTGGCCCGGGCCCGGGAGCTCGTCGAATTCGCGCGCCTGCACGGCTTCGGGCGCGAGGAGATCATCCAGCTCATCCAGAGCCTGCCCTGACCGCCGCGGCACCCGGTCGCTCAGCCGTAGAACAGCGGCTCCATCACGGTGCGGGCGCGGCGGGCGGCGCGGCGGTAGTCCTGCTCGAGCGCCTGCGCGGCGTCGCCCGGCGGATAGCCCAGCAGCCTGGCCACCGCGGTCAGCTCGGCGTGCCGGGGCGGCGTCGGCGGCGGTCAGCAGGCCGGCCTGCACCGCGGCGGCCATGGCCGCGCCGGTGCGGGTGGTGCGCAGCGCGGGCAGCGCGTGAGCATGCTGCAGCTGCAGCAGCTGCAGCGTCCACTCCACGTCGGACAGGCCGCCCGGTCCCAGCTTGACGTGCAGCGCGCGGTCGGCGCCGCGCGGGATCCGTTCGGCTTCCATCCGCGCCTTGATGCGCCGGATCTCGCGGACGGCCGCCGGGCTGATCCCGTCCAGGGGGTAGCGGAATTCGGCGATCATCCGGGTGAACTTGGCACCGAGGTCCGGGGCGCCCGCGACCGGCTCGGCGCGCAGCAGCGCCTGCGCCTCCCACGGCGCGGACCAGCGCCGGTAGTAGGCGCGGTAGGCGGCCAGCGTACGGACCAGCGGGCCCTGGCGGCCCTCCGGCCGCAGGTCGGCGTCGACGATCAGGGCGGGGTCGGGCACCGGGAGCATGAGCAGCCGCCGCAGCTCGGCCGCCACCGCGTGGGCGGCGTCCGAAGCCTCCCGCTCCGGCCGGCCCGGCAGCGGGTCGTGCACGAACAGCACGTCGGCGTCGCTGCCGTACCCCACCTCGTGTCCGCCGAAGCGACCCATCGCGATCACCGCGAACCTGGTCGGCAGCGGGCGGCGCAGCTCAGCCGATACCTTGCGCATGGCCACCGCCAGCGCGGCCTCGATCGACGCCCGGGTGATGTCGGTAAGCGCCTCCCCGGTAGCGGCCAAGGGAGTCCGGGGGGACGGGTCCCCCCGGAGAAGGGGCCGGGGGGACTTGTCCCCCCCAAGGGGGGCCGGGGGGGATGGGTCCCCCCCGAGGGGGGGCCGGGGGGGATGGAATCCCCCCTGGAGCGGGGGGTTCCGGGGGGTCGTCCCCCCGGGGAAACACAGCTCGGCGGCGGCGGTGCGCAGCAGCTCCCGGCGGCGGACCGAACGCACCGCGGTCACCGCGGCCTCGGCATCGTCCTCGTAGCGCTGGGTGGCCGCCATCATCTCGGCGCGCAGCCCGGTCAGGCTCCTGGCCTTCAGCTCGGCGTCGTTACCGAAGATGGCGACCGCCTCGGGCGCGCGCAGCAGCAGGCCGGCCGCGTACCGGCTGGACGCGAGCACGTGGGCCATCCGCTCGGCCGCCTTGGTCTCGTCCCGCAGCAGCCGCAGGTACCAGGGCGACGACCCCAGCTCCTCGCTGACCTGGCGGAACGCCAGCAGGCCCGCGTCGGGTTCCGCGGCGTCGGCGAACCAGCCGAGCAGCACGGGCAGCAGCGTGCGCTGGATCGCCGCGCGCCGGGACACACCCGAGGTCAGCGCGTCGATGTGGTGCAGCGCCCCGGCCGGATCCGCGTAGCCGAGCGCCTCGAGCCGGGCCCGGGCCTCGGCCGGCGTCAGCCGGGCCGCGTCGGTGGGCAGCCGGGCCACCGCGTCGAGCAGCGGCCGGTAGAACAGCTTCTCGTGCAGCCGCCTGACCTGGCGGGCGTGGCGGCGCCACTCCTCGTCGAAATCGGCTGCCGGGTCCGAGCGGATCCCGGTGACCGAGGGCTGGAACCACGGCTCGTTCGGGCCGTCGTTGAACCGCATCGCCCGGCCCAGCCTGCGAAGTACGGCGGGATCCTCGGGCAGGGTGTGCGTGCGGCTGAGCCGGCTGAGCTGCAGCAGGTGCTCGGTGCGGCGCAGGAACCGGTAGGCAGCGCCGAGTTCCTCCGCGTCGGCCCGGCCGACGTAACCGCCTGCGGCCAGCGCGGCCAGGGCGGGCAGCGTCGCGGGCGAGCGCAGTGCCTCATCGGTGCGGCCGTGCACGAGCTGCAGCAGCTGGACGGCGAACTCGATGTCGCGCAGCCCGCCGGGTCCGAGCTTGAGCTCGCGCCCGGCCTGCCTGGCGGGCAGCGACTGCTCCACCCGGCGCCGCATGGCCTGCACGTCCTCGACGAAATGCTCCCGGCGGGCCGCCTGCCAGACGAGCGGGCCGAGCGTGTTGGCGTACGCCTCGCCGAGCGTCATGTCGCCCGCCACCGGCCGGGCCTTGAGCAGCGCCTGGAACTCCCAGGTCTTGGCCCAGCGCTCGTAGTAGGCCAGGTGGCTGGCCAGAGTGCGGACCAGCGGCCCGGCCCGGCCTTCCGGGCGGAGGTTCGGGTCGACCGGGAAGATGCTGCCCTCGGGGGTGGACCTCGCGCACACGCCGATCAGCCCGGCCGCGAGCTTGCTGGCGCTGGCGAGCGCGGCGCTCTCGTCCTCGTCCTTGACCGGCTCGGCCACGAAGATGACGTCGACGTCGCTGGCGTAGTTCAGCTCACGGCCGCCGCACTTGCCCATGGCCACCACCGCGAGCCGGCACGGCGCGGCGCCGGGCGCCAGTTCGGACCGGGCCACGGCGAGCGCTGCCTCGAGAACCGCGGCCGCGATGTCGGCCAGTTCCTCGCCCACCACGTCGACGGTCGCGGCCCCGCTCAGGTCGCGCGCGGCGAGGTGCAGCAGCCTGCGCCGGTACGCCGAGGCTAGCGTCGCTGCGGGCTCCGGGCCCACGGCCACCGGGCCATCGGGGTCGTTGGCGTGCGCGCCGACCGCGCGCAGCATCTCGGCGCGCAGTTCGGCGGGTTCCGGGCGGGCGACGGCGCCGCGCAGGATCTCGGCGTCCTCCGGGTGCCGGGCCAGGTGATCGGCCAGGCCCGAGCTGACGCCGAGCACCGCGGTCAGCCGTTCGCGGAAGTCCTGCTCGGCGCGGAGCGCGGCCAGCAGGGCGTCCTTGCGGGTGGCGGCGACGCCGAACAGCCGGGCCAGGCCGGTCAGGGCCAGGTCCGGGTCGGCCGCGGCGGCGATCGCGGTCACCAGCGGGTCTGCCCTCAGTTCGGCCGCGGTCGCGCCGACGTCGTTGAGCAGGAGGAGTTCGGCCCGCGCGGCATCCGCGAATCCCATCCGCGCCAGCCACCCTGCCAGCGTGGTCCGCGAACCACTCACCCAGTAAAACTAACGGATACCGGGCCGGACCGCTGCGCCGGGTGAGCGTCCGGTCGCGACCGGA
>WNGJ01001520.1_pt1 | contig 22873 bp, 18 predicted proteins | sample 5400611 | NCBI WGS metagenome assembly WNGJ01 (sample SAMN13153375, study PRJNA577476) | soil metagenome | isolation source: 40 cm soil or saprolite under Garry oak tree replicate 1 | place: USA:California | collected 2016-06-15
GATTGCCCTGAAACACTTAACGCGACGTTACCGGTGAATCCTCCAGAAGGCGTGACGGTGACGTTGTAGTTTGCCGCGTTGCCGGGATTTACAGTCTGTGAAGCTGGAGTTGCACCTATCGCGAAGTCAGTCGCGGGCGTAGTGTCGGAGATTCTGGCAATGAACACATCGCTCGCGCCACCAGCGTTGGCGCCCTGAATCGGCGCCGCCGTGGGAAAGTTGCTGGAACCTGTATAGCCGGTGATATAAGCGTTCCCGCTTGAATCGATCGCAATATTGCCACTGAAAGTCGTGGTGCTGGTGAAATTTTCGTTGGCGCTGCCACCAAGATAAGTCGAATAAAGGAGACCAGTGCCGGACGAATTCAACTTCGTTACAAACGTATCAGTGCCACCGGCATTGGCGAGTTGCAAGGGTATGGCGGTTGGAAAATTTGTGGAAGCGGTGTAACCAGTAACATAAGCATTGCCTGACGAGTTGACGGCGACACCAGTGGCGCGGTCGTCGCCGCTACCGCCTAGATATGTTGCGTAGAGCTTGGTTCCCGACGAACTAATCTTCGCAACGAAGGCGTCGAAGTTTCCACCCTTCGCGGCTTGAGCCGGATTCAACAAAGGAAAGTCGCTTGATGTTGTTTGACCAGCCACATAAAGATTGTTCCCGGGATCAAGCGCCAGTCCATATCCCTTGTCGTCGCTGCTGCCTCCGAGATAACTACAGAATGCCAGAGAAGCGGCTCCGGAGGCGTTTGTATCAATCTTGGCGACAAAAGCGTCGAAACTTCCTGCCAGTGAATTTTGGAAGGCTGCCTCCGTGGGGAAGTCCTGCGAACTTGTATAGCCGACGATGTAGGCGTTGCCCGCATTATCGATCTTGACGCTGCTACCGCGATCTGTCGCGCCGCCGCCGAGCAGTGTTGAATAAAGCATCGCACTTCCGGCGGCGTTCAACTTGAGCAGATAAGCATCCGTATCGCCCGCGAGTGTGAATTGAAGCGCGTTAGGTGTTGTGGGAAAGCCGTGCGACCGCGTGCCGCCCGTCACGTAAGTAACTCCACTTGAATCTGCAACCACGCCGACTGCGGAGTCGTTCTCCTCACCACCCAGGAAGGTCGAATAAGCAAGACTGTTTCCCAGCGGATCCAGCTTCATGACAAACGCATCGAAGTCCCCGCCGCGATAGGTTGACGCAAATGCTCCGGGCGTTGTTGGAAAATCGACCGACAAAGAATCCACGCGGCCAACCACATAAGCTGCGCCACTGATCCTGTCGACGAATAGACCGTCACTCCGATCAGTGCCCGAGCCACCCACGTAAGTTGAATAGATGATACTGCTGCCCGCGGGATTGAGTTTTGTAACAAACACGTCATCCAGTCCGGCATTCGATGAGTGAAACGGATTCTGCGTGGGGAACGTGGTGGAACTGGTGGTACCGGTTATGTAAATGTTTCCGCTGTTATCGATATCAATGCTGCTGCCTGAGTCATTTCCGCTCGCTCCAAGATATGTCGAATAAACGAGGGTCGGATCAATTACAAGAGGGCGATCGATATCGTACTTTCCGATCTCCAATCCAATCTCACGTCTACCCCGGATTACAAAACGCCCGGCAATAGCAACCCGCTGCCCATTCAACTCTTGATAGACAACGGGGCTATGTTGGCGCAGTTCCCCACCCTTTAGTTTCAAGACCAAATCGCCATCTGTATCAATCTTCAGCGCCTTAGCTCCGTCGCATGAAAACCTGATGCTGGTTGGGTCCGCACCCGGGGCTACTTCAAAATCGTATTCAAGTTGGCGTTGACTGCCGTAATAGCTCAAATTGATTCCCGGGTAGATCTCCTCAAAACGCACTTTGCCATAGATAGGCACGTCAGTCTGCCACCGGCTCTCATCGCTACCGATAATGTAGTTCTTAACACCGGGAAGGCGCTCAACTCCTTTCGCAGGTGCTTGAGAACGAGCGCCTCTAAGCGTCAAGCGTAAGACAGCCACACGTTCGCGTTCGGGCCGTTTACTTTCTTCTTTTGATGCCGTCTTGATCCTGGTTTCGCCAGGCATTCGCAACGCCAGCACTGCTTCGGTCGGAGTCAAAAAGACGTTATAACCGGGAGCGCGGGCCAAGAACTTTACCTGCGAATTTGTCTGCCCACGGTTGGGCTCGAAACTCAGCGGCAAGTTCTCTATGAGAGCGTTTGCCGAAAGCGCCGGATCGGAACCTCTAAATGCGCGAGGCTTGAGTTCTGAACCCTCAGGATGTTTGGTAGTTTGAGTTTCCCCAATTTTGATATGAGTGTCGTTCTGCTTGGAATTGTCAGGATTTGAAGCCAATAGTCCGAGCGTCAGCAACGCAAAAACAAAGGCCGCTAAGATCCGATTTCCTTTTACATGGCCATGTGTCTGCATTTGTTCAGAAGAACTACTACTGACTCTTTTTGAATAGTCTCAAGATCATCATCACGTTTCCCTTTTCGCAATCGCTTTCATTATAGCGGGAAAGACAATGATTAGGACGCGCGCCAACTATAAAGGGCCGAGATGGTTGAACGATACATTTGCTCAACCACGCTCGGCCCTGGCGCAATCTCGCCAATTCTTCAGCTCAGGAAACCAAGATTCGATGTCGCGAATGTTGAAAGATTTGGGAACACGGCCGTCATGTCCGCAGGCGCCAGCCCATACCAACTCGCGAGTGTCGCCGCATACTGATCGATCGACGTAGTCGGTATCCACTGGCCACGATTACTGGTGGTGTCATCCGGACCCCCTAGTTGCAACGCAGGATAACCATAGGGCAGCCCGGTGTTGTCTGGTCTCTTTGATCCGTAGAACTGGCTACCAAGAACGGCGCCTCCCATGATGAAAGCGTGACTGCCCCAAGCATGATCGGTGCCCACGCTGCCGGCGCCTGAGCCGGATGGCTGTAGAGTCCGCCCAAAATCAGAGAGCGTGAAAGTGGTTACGTTATTGCTGAGTCCCTGGGCCACCATTTCATCGAAGAAGGCGCGCATTGCCTGGCCGAGCTGCGTCAGCAGGCCGCCTTGCGTACCCGATTGTGCGCCACCATTCCCGGGGTTAGTGGGGTCGCTGCCAGTCTCATTTGTATGTGTGTCGTAACCACCTACCGAACAGAAGAAAATCTGTCGCTTCATCGTAATTCCCACCGCGTCTCTGATCTTGATGAGCTTGGCGATTTGCTTCAATTGATTCCCAAGCGACGTATTTGGGAAAACAGTCGGATTACCTGGCGTCGGGATGACCGGCTCGGTCTGATTCAAGGCTGCGTCAGCAGTCAGAGCCTGGTTCGTCGTATCGGTAGCACCCTTGATCAGCGTTGAGTTTTGATCGAAGCTGAGAAGCGTCCGATAACTGCTATCACTAGTGTTGGGATTCACGATGGCTGGCCCACTCCAATTTAGTACCAGCAGGTTCGCCAAGGTAGTGGGCGCTGCGGCTATGGCGAGTTGGCGCGAGTTGATTCCAGTCGAGAACAGGTTCGTACCCGCCAGCGAAATATTCATCGGCAATGCTACGGTGCCATTCAGCGAATTGGTTTTATCGGCGACGCGTCCACCCCAACCAGTTTGCCCTACTGTTTTGGCTACAGATGTTTGCTGCTGGGCAACCTGATCTGAATGGGAAAAGAGTTGATAGGGGTGTCCGATTCCTGCCACGTACTGTGCGCGTGTGATTGGCTGCACCAGGGAGCCAACATTGCACAGCACAGCGAGCTTACCTGCGCTCCAGATATCCATCAGGCCTTTAGCCTGACCTGCATTGTTCGCCTCGGGCGAGAGATTCGGGTGAAAGGCATACGACACGCCGCTGGTATTGGAAGGAGTAATCTTCGTGTTGGTCAGTGCTGACTTCGGTACGGCAAGTCCAGAGCCGGTGCGCACGTTGTCGTACCCATTAGTCGTTCCACCTCCGTTCACGGTGTAGTCGTCGAAAGGAATAATCATGTTATTACAATCCGATCCGCCGTTAAGGAAAATGCATACTAACGCTTTATAGTCAGTGGCCACATCCAGTTGACTCTGGACCATCGCACTAACGAGGCTGAACCGATCCAGACTGGCAACCATTGCGGCTCCCGTTAGGCCACAAACTGATGTCCTTAGAAATTTTCTGCGCGCTTCGTCCATTTTGTTTCTACCTCTCCACCTGATATTGGGCTGAGGTTGCGATGAGATAAATTGCCGTACGCGTCCGACCTGCGGGATCTGAACTTGCTATGGCTGTCACCGCGGCAACGATATTCGCGTTCATCACCTGAGACATCGTCCCATGCATCAACCTGGTATTAAGGTCGTCCACAAGCTGCTGCGGGTTTCCTGCCAACGCTTGATAGGACGAATAATTGAGTTGCGTACCCGAGGGGCGGTTCGGCGGATTGGCAGCAATACCGTTACCGCCGTTAGCAAGAAATAAGGTGTTCATGAGGTTGGTGCGCCCGTAAGTCGTAGAAGTGTCAAGGATGCCAAACTCGGGTCCAAACAGGTTCGCACCAGGCAGGCTATAATCAGCAGGAAAATAGCTAAAGACTGTCGGGGGGTTAAATACATTCTGTCCGATCGGTGTCGTGAAACTACCCCCGGTGCTTGTCACCAGCACCCCATCACTGGTGGCGTTGAAGGTCCGAAGCAGGTGTGTCATCAGCAACACAGGCTCGCGCAAGTGGCCGTAATTCGGATCATTCTTCACATCGCCTCGCGCCTCTGGATCCAGGAGAATCTCGGTGATGATCGCCTTCATGTCGCCACGGGTTCCTGAACCATTATTCGCAAACACCGCCGCACAACGACTAACGTAAGGAGCACTCGGATTGCTGGTAACCAACTGATGAATTAACTGACCACAGAGATAAGGGCCCGTGTTTGGGTGATTGAATAGGTTGTCAATCGCCGTATTCAGTGAAGTGACTGCGTACGCCTGAGTGTTCGCAAGATTTTGAGCGTTCGTGCCGCCCGTACAGTTCAGACAAGCAGGAACCACTACAGGACTTGCGTTATTGATATCGGTTAACAGCGTCTTCTGTGCGATGTCGAATCGATTGATGTTGCCGTTTGGCACCATCGGATCAAGGTAGTTTGTTACTGGCGTATCGATGCCGTTGATATTAGTTGTCTTGTTTGGCCCCAAATCCCAGCCCGTAAAAACCCGGGCCAGATTGGCAATAGTTGTCTGATCGTAGCTCGGTACTCGGTTGCCCTGGCTGTCGAGCGCCGGCGTCCCATCCTGATTTAGCGTGTCCACGCCAATAGAAAATAGTTGCATGACTTCTCTGGCGTAGTTCTCATTCGGTGTGGGATTGGCGCGATTCACGACCGAGTTTCCTCTCATATTCAGGTACTCACCCATGCCGGGACTGAGCGTGACCTCAAACAGTAGCGTACGGAAGTTGCCGAAAGCGTTTCGATCAATCGCCTGCAGATAGGGCGCATACCAGCTGGTCTCGTTGTTGTTTAATTGCACACCACCGACCACGAGGAGCTTGTGTAACGCGAATGCTACCCGCTGTCTCAACTGATCGGGTTGCGTTAGGGCATTCGTCATGAACTGCTTCTGCAACGGGTACAACGAATAGTTATCGCGAACGCAAGTTGCGTCGCATGGGCTCGGCTGATTAATCGGATAAAGCGGTGTGGGTGGATAGTCCGATTGGACGCTGGGAAAGGCGGGAGCAGTACTAAACTGTTCATTGAGGTAGGGCAGCATTCCTATAGTGCGCAGATGCGCCAGATCTGCATCGGCTGGACCCCAGGTTGTTTGCTCGAGGAACCGCAGACCGTCAGGGCCGGCAGCCAGCGATGGATTATTGAATAGCGCTTGATAATCCGACATGGTCATAGGCGGATTCGCCGCCGGTGGTGTTGCGGGCGCCGGAGTCGGCACGGATCCAGGGTCATCTGCCGGTCCGCCTCCCACAACGCCGATGGCCGTGCGGACACGATTGCTCGACAGCGTGTGCAAGCTCAGACTCAGAAGCACGTCACCCAGGTTGTTGGTCATGTTATCGTTGAGCCGCAGGACAATCATGTAGATACCGGCAAAGCCTGGCACCTTGTCTACGTATTCGACGTTCAACGAATAATGAATATGGGAAGCATCTTCAGCGTCGGCTGTGAAGGAGGTCGGATTGCCGTTTACGATCTCGCCTGCCAATAAATTCAGGTTCATCGCAAAAATCGCGACGCGTGTTCGGGTATCGTTGCTGAACCTCACAGTAGAGGTAGTCGCGAACGGTTCTCCCTTTAACGTTACAGACTCTAAGGCGATAGCTCGCGTGGAAGCGGAATCGCTTATCAAAATCGGCGCATTTGGGTTTGCAGCTTGCGCGGTACTGACGACACCACATATGACGGCGAGAAGAGCGAAATTGATAAGTCTAGGAAGACTGTTAGGTGAACGGTACAGGAAACTGATTTTCATTGGATGGGCACTCCATTACAGGTTTCTGCCAAAGTGCAATGCAAAAAAATATGAGGCTGATTCCCAATTGGATTGGTGAAGGGGCCACTCGACCAATAACCCAGGCTGGAGTCCAATATAACATTTTGACGTCCTCCAGGGTCAACAATTTAGACGAGCGGATAGCGAAGAAAGCCGAAGGAAAGTTTTGTAAACTTTAGGGTACAAACGCAGGCAGCCAGGAATCCTACCGATGATGTTTTGGACCAGGTTTGACAGTAGGTGACGGCTTCCCTATTATCCATCTACTTGTCGGGGCGTGGCTCAGCCTGGTAGAGCGCTCGGTTCGGGACCGAGAGGTCGGAGGTTCGAATCCTCTCGCCCCGACCAGTTTTTCTTAGTATCAGATCTCGCTCAAGTCGAGGTGGTTCCCGACTTAGCTCCCTTCCTTCGCAGGTGCCCGAGGTGGCGCCAAATCCACCAGCCGGCGAGCAGCACCACGGCGATTCCAATCAGAAAATCGAAGCGATGAAACCAGGTTTTGAGCGTGTCGTCCTTGTTCCATTTTTCACCGAGTTTCTGCCCCACATAGGCTAGTGCCAAGCACCACGGCAATGACCCGGCAAACGTGTAAAGCACAAATCGTTTAAGATTCATCCTTGCTACGCCGGCAGGAAAGGCAATGAATGTGCGTATAGCGGGCAGCAGACGACTTACAAAAACAATAATCTCGCCATGGGTCAAGAACCAGCGATCGGCCATGTCAAGATCGTGATGTGAAACCAGCACGTATCGTCCGTATTTTTCAATTAGGGGGCGCCCACCATACATGCCCACCCAATAAGCGACCAAAGAGCCAAGGACGCAACCAACGGCGCCTGCGATTCCAACTGCCCAAAGGTTCATTTGACCAGTGGACACCAAGTATCCAGAAAAGGGCATGATGACTTCTGACGGTAGAGGTATGCATGCCGATTCGATTGCCATTAGTAAGACAATTCCGGAGTAACCCAAGAGAGAAATTGTGGCGACTATGAAGCCCGATAGGATTTCTATGATTCGTGCAATCATTACTTACCAGCGTTTCGCATTTACCGCAGTAGTACAGCGTTCGAGTCTCGGTTTTTTCCGAGTCCTGGATCCCAATTCCCATTTCGAGTTGCAAAAATCGACAGCTCCCTTGAACGCGGGAAATTTACAACGAGGTCTTCGCGGGCTGAACTTATCAATCGCATCGATCTCCAACCCGCAAAACCCCAAACTCGAAACTTCAGGTTGTCCAGCCGTGCTGCCCGATTAAAGGAACAAACGAGCAGGCGCCATGATCGTCTTGCCTGTACCCGGTTGCAGTTTTGATCACGCGAACTAAACGCTGGGACTCACGCGCGTCTCCGACAGGCACAACCAGGCGACCCCCAACTTTCAATTGCGCTACGAGGGGCTCCGGAATAGTTGGACCACCCGCGGCGACTAGTACGGCATCGTAGGGAGCGTTTGCGGCCCAGCCCAAGGTACCGTCAAAACACTTTACCGTCGCGTTATAGATGTTCAGTTTTCTAATGCGACCCTGGGCTTCGCGCGCCAGACCTGCAATTCGTTCGATCGAATAGACCTGCCCTGCAACCTTAGCTAGAATTGCCGTTTGATATCCGGAGCCGGCCCCTATCTCAAGCACCCGGCTCTCGCCGTTGACCTCAAGCAACTCCGTCATGCGTGCCACAATATAGGGCTGCGAGATCGTTTGACTGCCACTAATCGGCAAAGCATGATCTCCATAAGCGCGGCCTTGCAAGGCTTCGGGCACGAAGGCATGCCGCGGAACAGATCTCATCGCTTCGAGAACGCCCTCATCACGAATTTGATAATGCTCGCGAAGTCTCTCGACCATGCGTTCGCGTGGGATGGAATAATCCTGACTTCTATTTGCGGGATGTTGACCGGTGGTTTGCACGAAACTTCAATACAACTGAGGAATATACCGAAAGTAAAGCAGCTCACATTTTATGGAGTAGCTCCTGGTCCTTCAAGTAATTCCACGTTTCGATGGCAGTGAGCGCTCGATGGTCCGTCATATCACTCTTCAAGGGCGTTACTGAAATATAACCTAACTCGATGGCGTTGTAATCAGTACCGTCGGCCGAGTTATTATTGAAATACTCTTCTCCGATCCAAAAATACGGTTTGCCGCGGGGATCAATATGTTCACTAATAACCGGACGAGCGTTTTTGATACCCTGCCGGGTAACCCGAACGCCTTTGATCTCCTTAGCGGGAATGTTGATATTCAGCAGCGTGCCTTCGGGTAGTCCTTCTGCCAGGACCTTTCGTACTGCTACCACCGCAAACTGCGCGGCCTCGCGGAAATCAAAATGCTCGCGCGCAACCAGACTGAAGGCCAGACCCGGGATCCCAAGAATTGTGGCTTCAAGAGCCCCGGCAACCGTTCCGGAGTAGGTCGCGTCGTCGCCGAGATTGCCACCGTGGTTGATTCCCGATGCGCAAATATCCGGTAGTTCTTCGGGCGGAAGAATCTTGTTCAGCGCGAGCGTGATGCAGTCAGTAGGTGTGCCGTCAACCGTCCAATGTCGTTCATCGATCTGGCGGATTCGCAGAGGCCGCGCCAAAGTGAGACTGTGAGAAGCGCCGCTCATTTCGGAGGCTGGAGCAACAACGTAGACATCGCCGATTTCTCCTAGCGCTGCTTCGAGTTTGATTAGACCATTCGACTGGATTCCGTCGTCGTTTGTGAGCAGAATTCTCGTCATAACAAACCCATCGTTCCTCGTCCTCCTACATGATTAGAACTTACTAATCCTCAGGCCAGGCCGGGGGATGAGAATATCGATCTGTGGACTCAGACGCGGCTGGAGAGAGCGCGGCGTGGCGCGCTGAAGTCAAAGGCTGGCTCTACCGATCAGATTAGTCTCGGGGGGCAGTGCGCATGCGACCTTTTTTCTTGTTCCGCTTGCGCGCCAGAGCTGACTTGAGTTTCGCCTTCTGCCCAGGAGGGATAAAGAACGCGTGCTTTTTTGCATCCTTGATGATCTCTTCGGTCATCACTTTGCGTTTGAAACGACGCAAGGCACTTTCGATCGATTCACCCTGATTAATAGTAACTATAGCCATTCGCTTTCTGTCTTCCTTAAAGTTTAATCTCTTCTGTTCTGACCGAGCTATTTAACACGGCGCCAATGCCCGTGGTCAAGTGGGCGCGGCAATGCAAAAGTTATGCGCCATGGCAAAGCGCGCCATTGAAAGAAGCAACGAGCCTTCGTTACGCAGTGAACCCCGCGAACATTGAATCACTCGCGGGGTTCTTTCGTAAATCGCGAAGCTATAACTAAACCAGTGCGGGCTCCGCAGTCTGATGCTTCTTGCGACCGAGACTCTGAATCTGGACCGGTTTGTCCGCTTCTTTTGTATCGAGCTGCTTTTTGAGCACGATCTCCTGATAAAGCTTGCGCATCATCACTGCTTCTTCATGGGCCGTCTTTGGTCCTTCCATTTCCGGCTTGTTAGGTCGCGTAAGGTCAATAGGATTCAAGACCAGATTATGAGTCTTCTCTGTTAGTTCAACTTCCTTGCCACGAGCGAAAATTTCATGACGGCCATGGTCCTCATACCACTTCGCCACGGTCGCATTCTGGTGCATGTTCTCAATGATGTTTCTCCAACCTATGCCGGTGTTATAGGCACAGAAAGAGATTTCACCCTCCTGAGTGCCATAAGGGATAATGCACATCTCCGTACGGCGGAAGTCATAGTTGAACAGGTCCTGGAACCACATTCCAGCAATGAAAAGAAAATTCCAACGGTCGGAACGACGCTTTTCAATATCATCCTTTGAACGATCGCCACTTACCTTGCCGTAATCCTTGCCGGTCAGGCCAAATGACTTGTCAAATTTCTTGAAGAGCTCATACAGAGTAAACTGCGACGGAGATTTGTATGGATTGTAATGCTTGAGAAGGGCCAATCCCATCATCAAATTCGACATCCACTTGCCGCGCGCCGCGTCTGTGATCTTCTGCATATCTTTTACCAGACCGGGGATGTTTAAAAACTCCGGCACCGGGCGCATTTCGCGAGTTTCCTTATCCACCATCACTGCCGTGCCGACGCCACAATTCGGATGACAGCCGCAGGAGACCTGGCCCCATTCAGCTTGTGGTCCGTGGACAAGGTCGGCGAAATCTGCAAAGGCACCCATCAATGATAAAGGAAACCAGTCACGAGTTGGTTCGGTTATGCCAACTTGATTCTTAACGTCATGAGCGAGGTGCGACAACGTATAGCGTTGTTGCAAGCGACGCTGTGGCGTGATCTCTTCATCGCGTCCGGTAAACGAAACCGGTTGAAAGGAAAGGAACGCTATTTTCTTCGGATTGTCTAAGGCGAACCTAATAATCGATCCTACCTGATCATTGTTAATGCCGTTCACCAAAGTCGTTACCAAAACGATCTCTACGCCCGCTTCGTGGAGGTTGTTGATCGCCCGCATCTTCACATCAAACAGATTACCCACCTGGCGATGGCTGTTGGCATCATTACCCACCCCGTCAAACTGCAGGTAAACGTAACGCAAGCCAGCCTCGGCAGCTTGACGACAGAAGTCCTTGCTCTTGGCAAACTCGATTCCATTCGTCGCCGCCTGAACGCTGTTGTAACCAACTTTGCGTGCATACTTGATCGATTCGATAAAGTGCGGTGAAATTGATGGCTCGCCTCCTGAGAACTGTACCGACATTTGCCGGCGGGGCTTGATCGAAATTGCGTTGTCCAAAATCTCGCGAATTTCGTCCATGCTCAACTCATGAACGAAGCCAACCTGATTGGCGTCCATGAAACAGGGATCGCACATCATATTGCAGCGGTTGGTAAGGTCTACAGTCAGGACAGCGCCGCGACCATACTTGATCGTGCTGGTGCCGTGGTTATGAAGTTTTTCATCGCTGTGCGCGTCGATGTCTCGGCCCGGAAACATCTTTTCGATGTGCGTCAAGAACTTAACGTCGACGGCCATCATGTCTTCAAAGTGCCCATGAATCGGACAATCTTTGACCATCCACACTTCGCCATCGCGTTCAATTATCTGAGCCTTGATTTCCCCAACCTTTTCATTAATCAGAACGCTCACGTCCTGCTTGCCAGTGATAATTGACTCCCTTGCCTCGATGACACAATTTGGACAAAGGGAATCCGTGGTTCGCGGCCAGCCCAGAGTTGGCTTACTCTTTTGCCACGATTTCAGCAACGGCTTGTCAGACCATTTCGGCGTAAACGATGGATTGGGTTTGTACTTATTAAATGACTGAATAACGTCGTGTAGGCCGCCGGCTGCCAGCGTGAGGCCCTTTTCGGCGCGCTTAATTAATCGCATGCTGTCTCCTCTAGCTCATTCTTTATGTTAGATAGAATTGTTTGGTCGCAAGGTGGGGATTGCACACGGTACCCTTGCTAACTGAATTGATTCAATGGCAATGACCATGCCGCCCGCGGGATGACGCGTATAACCGAGCAAATAGTTAGGCTTAGCTTCGATTACCGGACAGCGATAGCAGACTATATGATCGCGGCTTGCGTGTCAACACGACGCAATGTTCGTTTATCTGTCCCGTAGCGTAGCATTTTGGCCATACCGGCCGGAGGGGCCTAGAAGGTTTGTTTGGTGGACGAAGCCGTTCATTCGGCTGCAGGACTGCCTGGCCGGTGAAGGTCATCTCCTGGGTGCATAGTAACCAACTCGAGCGGAGACGCGGTGCGTAGCATCAGTAGTTTCCACCCGAAGGCGGCGGAATTGACCATTGCGCTCTGTATTGAGAGGGGAATAATAAAGAGTGTATTGGTGGCGTAGCTCGTCCGCCACCTCGGCGTAAGTCTTTTCCAGATCATTGAAACTTCTTGGTCTATAAAGCCGGCCGCCTGTAGCTGTGGTTAATTGTTCGAGGTTACGTTCGCTTTCGCCTAACGCCACAAGGCCCATGCGCAGATCTTCAATTCGAATTTGGTTAAATCGCACCGAGGAATCGGAGCCCGACAACAACGTCGAGATTTCTTGCTCTTTTCGGGACCTTTCGATCTCAGTGTTACTGACCACGTAGACTGTTGTTTGAGACTGAAGTGCGGCGCGCAAGGCAGCATTGAAGGTCGTTCCGCGGCCGCTATCAATTCCGTCAGTTAGCACAATAATCGCGTGTCGAGCATTTCCGCGCGGTAGTTGATCGCGCGACGCCAGAAGCATCGCGTCATGAAATCGCGTAAACATACCCGGGACAATTCGTTTCAAAGCCCGTCTCAGCTGTACCAGACTGCCAGTCCAATCCTGTAGCAGGACAACGCGATCATCAAATTGAATAAGACTTATGCGGTCCTCAACCGCCAAATGGGAGGCAAAACCCTCCGCAGCCTTGCGGAAGTCATCAAGGTTTTCGGCTACAGAGGAAGAGGCGTCAACGATTAGTGCAACATCGACGGGAACCTGCCGCAGGCTAAGATCGCTGAGTGTTTGTTCTACGCCATCCTCGAAGATCCGAAAGTCTTTCCGTGTCAGGTTACTAACCAATAAGCCGGCACTGTTACGAACAGTCACCGGTAACAGTATCTCGGTGGTATTAACAGAGATCACGTCATCGGGATCGATTTCCTGTTCGTTTTGTTTAGGTGAAGGAGTGGGACTTGGACCGGGAGATTTTGACTGCGCTGAGATGTGAGGTGAGATTCCAGCAAAAATGACTAACAGCAGGACCGCGAACCCGGGCGGAAGTAACCGAACAATTAGACTGCTGGGGCGCACGGCGCTATTTGCCTTTCGCTCTGCCAGAAGTGGGTTGCTTCACGCCTGATTCGTCTCCCATCGCATCTGTCATCGCGAGGATGATTGCCTCTGTGACGCGCCGCCTCCGCAGCTCTTCCAGCTTGGCGATGGAGAGATCGAAGTCGGCGGGTGAGTCTTCAATTCTCTTTAAGATCGTTCCCTCCGAAAAGCCAGCTTCGACTAATTTGATGATTGAGTCGTTGGTTAAGGTGGGCGTCTTTTCCAGTTTTAACTGGGCACCTCCGCCTTCTGATGGCGGCCGCAGAATTCTTACTGTTGCATTTCCAGTAGTGGTAGTGTTCCCTTGGTTTGATCCACCCCTGCCTCGCCCTTTGGTCTGACTGCTGGAGCCGTTGCTGCTTCCAAAAATATCAACATCCCCTGTCTGCCCATTGCCACTGCCATCGGATCGACCCTTTAGTTTGGCATCGTCGCTCCAGTCGTCATCGGCAAGACCAAACGATTCATCCTGCGCCAACATCGCGAGAATAATGTTTTCACTTACTCCGCTGCGCTTCAACTCAATCAATTTATCAGGGTCAAGATTAAACTGGTTTGGCCGACTGTGGATGATCGCGATGACTGTCTTTTCTTTGAAACCTGCCCGCACGAGTTTGACGACTGCCGAGTTGGTTAGCGGCGCTCCTGAAAACTCCTGTGCCTGAGAACACAACGATGCTGTAAAGCAGATGAGCGTGATTACCGCAAGTCTGACGAGCATACTCTTCATTATTTCTTCAACGTTGATTCTTATTCGCGGCAATACGAGCTCGTTAACCTCATAAGGCAGCTCCTCCCACCGTTGCGACTTCACTCTTCGCGGGAACGATTGGCTTCGTTCGGCGATAACGGTAGCTTATCCTTTTTACATAATCTCGAGTTTCCCGGTACGGCGGAACCTTGCGGCCAAATTTCATAACTGCGCCTTCGCCCGCATTATAACTCGCCAAGACAAGCTCGATCCGGCCATTAAATTGTTGGATCAATTGTTTCAAGTAACGCGTGCCGCCGGCAATGTTTTGCGCCGGATCGGAGGGTCGTCTGACTCCTAGCCGGGCGCTGGTGCCTGGCATTAACTGCATCAATCCTCGCGCCCCTTTTGGCGATAGAGCGCGTGCATTGAAGTGTGATTCCTGTTCCATTACGCAGAAGATCAAATAAGGGTCGACACCGTATTTCGTGCCGCTCTGTTTGATCAACGCGTCAATCTTTAGATTCCCGGTCGTCCAACCGCGCGCTTTTTTGGAAGAAGAATCCGATTCGGCCAAGGTTTCCAGTTCCTCCCGCTCAATATGATCAATACGCGACCGTTCGACGAAAACTGAGAGTGAACCGCGACGATACCAGGCACCCGCCGCAGATTCAATTACGCTATCAGCCTCAACACGCGCGCCACCGACGAGATAGATCCAAACGAGTTCGTCGGGCCTGTTGGAATCGTCAGACCGATTTTCCATATCATTGCTGGCTACAACTTTGGCGACTTGCACCTCCGGCTTGGGCTTGGACGTGGCTCCCCGTTCAATTGACTTTACCCGCTCTCGCGAAATCAGGTGACTCATTCCACCTCGTCTGTACCAAATTCCCTGCTCGCTTTCCCAAGCTTCATCCACCGCTATGGTACTTCCGTCGGCCAGTCTCAAGCGCACCGTTTGCGAAACTTCAGTAGCCGCGGGCTGGGCAGACAGTCTTTGACCCGGATTCTTTTGGCCATACACAGTGGCGAAAGCGAACAGTGCTAGCGCACTCAATGCCAAAGTTTGAAAAGCCTTCCGATGGATATCCATATGATGTCACAGACTTCAGCTGGTTGTTTTCTCTGCCGCTTCCGAAGCCGAGCTTCCGCACCTCGCTAAAACTCAAGCGGATCCGCCAGGGTTCTTTCAATCATTGTTTCCTGCGTGTTAATAGGTGCGAATGAGTGAGACGTGCCGAAGTAGTTGCGCCATGCAATATCCAGAACCTGGGGCGTCAACTCGAGTGGCTGGCCCTCAAAGAGGCATATGTCAGTTGCGCGATCAAGCAGGTCGCGTGGTTCGCAGCCTTTCATTTGGCGACGTTCTATTCTGTATTTGTTGAGCACGTGATCCATAACCGGTTGATCATAACGAATGCCTCGGGTATAGGCCTGGCGCTTGAAGATCTCCGAATAAGCTGCTGCTGTGGGAGGCTCCACACGGGCGCGGTAACCCATTCTTCGCAGGAACGCCTGGTCCGCCAGGTCATTTTCATCAAGGTTCGTTGAGAACACTACTAACTGCTCAAAAGGTACTTCGATCTTCTTTCCGGTGTGCAACGCAAGGTAATCGACACGACGTTCGAGCGGAACAATCCAACGGTTGAGTAAATCCTGAGGCGCGACGCGCTGACGGCCGAAGTCATCGATAACAAGCGTGCCGCCATTTGATTTCATCTGAAACGGTGCTTCGTAAAACCTGGCAGCGTCGCTCCAGGTTAAGTCTGCATTTGCCAGTGTCAGTTCGCCACCGACCACGACCAGTGGTCGGTTGATAAGAACCCAGCGCCGGTCATATTCAACCGGCGTAACATCAGGCGAAGCAATGCGATGACAATGGGAATCAAAAACGCGGATGATCTGACCATCAATCTCGACGGCATAAGGAATCCAGATCGCACCTGGCAATGCATTGTTGATGCGCTCGGCAACTGCGGTTTTTCCAGTGCCAGGCAAACCAGTTAGAAAGAGCGAGCGACGTGAATTGATTACACAGCCTAGCGTTTGCAGAAGCGACTCGGGCAAAATTAGATCATGAAAAGCCGAGCGCACAGTTTCAAATGATGCTGGATGCGACGGTATCGACTGCAACCGCATCATGTGTGCGTAGTCGTTCAGTGAAACTGGGGCCGCTCCACTATAACCGCACGCCGCGAGTAATCGCAGCAGACGGTCCCAACCGCGATCCAACATGCTATATCGTGTCGAGCCAACAGCGGTTTGCAAACGAACTTCAATTAGTTTTTCTCGATAGAGTTTCTCCAGGATCTCCTCGGTCAACGCGCGTGGCAGGTGAAGTCCCTCGGCGACGGCCATAGTGGTCGGTTCGGGGAGCATGGCCACGTGCTTGAGAGCCAAGTCACAGAGAAAGCCTTCGCCAATGCCAAGGTCAGCCATCTCCTCGGCCGCGGGCGGTCCCATTGATTCCACTTCAGCGCGAGAAAGTATGGTTGTTTGCGACATGACAAATGTTCACTTTCCTGAATTGTTCATCCTGAGAAACAGGCAGGAATGCCTGTCATACTAACGTCCTGCTGCTGCCGCACTTGAAACTGAAACCCCGGCCAGCGTGTTGGTAACTGCCTGAGATTGTTCGGCCTTTCCCGTTCGCTTGTAGAGATCGGCGAGGCGTTTTAAGGCCATGGTTGAAGTAGGATCAATGCGGCGAGCTTCCTCGTAGTATCTGATTGCGTCGTCCTCGCGGCCAAACCTCTCGAGCATGCGAGCGGTGTTGAGGTTTCCGGTAAGCGGGCCTGCCGCGCGTGCAAAATGCTTGTAGGCATCATCAAACTTTCCCAGTCGGCACAGCGCTAGTCCTAAGTTATTTAAAATGCGTTCGTCCGTGGGGGCCAATTTGACGGCCCGTTTTAGGCGATCGACGGCCGCACGATAATTCCCGTTTTGGTAAAGAGAAAAGCCCAGGTTGTTTAATATCTGCGCATCTTCCGGTTCAATCTTGACGGCTCGCTCGTAGGACTCTTTAGCCCGGTCGGCCAGACCCTTCTTATCGTATGCAACGCCAAGCAGGTTATGGGCTTCGATAAGCTTCGGATCGAGAGAAGCGGCTGTCGAGAGTTCAGCGATCGCCTCATTGATCTGTCCATTTAAGAGATAAGAACGGCCATTCGCCAGATGCTCCCTGGCGGAATTGGCGAGTGCCAGTCTTTTTGGTTCTGGCGTGCGGCTGTCATCAACTCGCGAAACACCCACACTCTCAAATTTTTCCGCATCCTTTGCCGTCATGCGCTGTAGTTTGTTGTCGTCCTTATGACTAAACAACCGGCCGAAAGCCTTAAAAGGCGCGGCGAGAATCTTTACTACCTTGTTTCCACTTTTCTGGTGCTCGTTGGCATTCCCTGCCGATGAGCCCGAGTCCTCAATCGCGTTAGCATCCGGGTCGCCCTCACGCAGGATCGTTGAAGCGCTCCACATGGCTGTGACGGCCAGGGTTAGAACGAACGCTATTAGAATGGCGAGTAATCTTCGTTTGCTCATGGTCAAACTCCTTCTTACATTTTGCCGAGAGTGTCCATCAGTTGCAGTACCGCTGGGCCAAGGATCGCAATAAATAATGTCGGGAACAGGAAACATGCGAGTGGGAACAACAACTTGACCGCGGCTTTTTGCGCGGCCTGTTCAGCACGCTGCCTGCGTTTGGTGCGTAACGAATCAGAGAAGGCACGAATCGCTTTTGCGATTGAGGTCCCAAACCGATCGGTCTGAATCAGCATAGCCACCAGGCTACGCAGATCGTCAACACCAGTTCGGTCGGCAAGATTGCGCAACGCCTCATCACGTTCTCGCCCCACTCTTATCTCCAGATTTGCCAACTCAAACTCTTCGCTGATATCAGGATGAACTCCCTTTAGCTCACTGCTGACTTTCATCATTGCCGCGTTTAGTCCGAGCCCGGCTTCGATCGAAATGACCATCAGATCCAATGCATCTGCGAGTCCCCAGCGGATAAGTTGTTGGCGCGAGCGGATCATGCGGCGCAATGCGTAGCGCGGCAGAAAGAAGCCAATGACAAAAGCCGCGAGTATCCAGAGCAGGGCGCCACTGAGCGGTCGGGCCAGGAGCGCGCAAAGGAGTGCGACGATTGCGGGGAAACTGACCATCGTCGTTAGTTGAACGGCCCGATAGATTCCGGGTGTAGTTGGTGAACGAAACCCGGCTTGCATCAGTAGCCTTTGTAACTTCTGTGCTTCCGCCGCAGAGGGCGGTGCCAGCCGGCTAAATGGCGATGCAATGCGCTCTGCGAGTTCCGAGCCGGGACGATTTTCATCGAGCGATATGGGAATGCTCGAAGCACTCGCAGTTCTGTTACCGAGTCTCTTCAATCGCTCAGTTGCTGCACTCTGCGGGCGATAAAGAAGCCAGTAGACTCCCATCATGCCAAGAGAGATACAAACGAAAGTTGAGATGGTAATTAGTATGAGCATGGCATTTGTGGTTGTCAGTCAGTCAGTGGTCAGCAGTCCGTTCATTTGGTTGGCCGTTAGGGGGATCGTGGTAAGCATTATGTGGTCGGTTTGGCTGGGTCGGGTTCTACAACGGACTACTGACCACTGATTACTGACCAGTCTCAAATTTTTATCCTCAAAATCTTGCGCACGATCAGCATGCCGGTGGCTTGCAAGAACAATGCGGTGGCGATCAGGTAATGGCCGCGCTGGTCCTTCCAAAGAATGGCCATGTACTCAGGGTTCATGATAGTGATGACTATAGTGACAAATATCGGTAGCCCACATAGCAGCCAGGCAGACATCCGCGAGCTGGTCGTCAACGTTTTCAAGTCGCCCATGATGCGAAAGCGTTCACGAATCGTGGAGGCAACTTTCTCGAGAATCTCAGCAAGATTGCCGCCGGTTTCCCGTTGAATCAGCACGGCGGTTACGCACATATGCAAATCCAAAAGCGGAATCCTCTGCGTAAGATTCTCCAGCGCAAGTTTCAATGACAAACCAAGATTTTGCTCTTCGTAAGTTTTGCGAAATTCGGTGGCAATGGGTTCCGGCATCTCGGCAGAAACCATATGCATGGCTTCTGAGAACGCGTGCCCGGCGCTTAAGGCGCGGCTCATTAAATCGAGGGCATCCGGCAAGTGTTCCAAAAACGCGTTAAATCGTTTTTTGCGTTTCCACCAAACGTGAGCGAAAGGAATGGCCGCGGCGGAAACGCCCGCAACAAACACCAGCACAATGGAGATGCTGATAATCGACGCAGCCAACGCCGCGAGCATTCCTGCCATAGCTGAGAACATGACCAGGCGGGAGGGGGTAATATGCAGATCCGCCTGGTCCAACATCCGTTTTAACTGCAAAGCTGCCTGGACGCGAATAAGCGCGCGATTTAGCCAGGGGATCTCGCTCATCAATTCGTTACGCGCGAGCACAACATCGATATCTTCAGTATGTGCCGAATGCAGCAAGGCTTCGGACAGCCGCTTTTGCAGGCGCGCGCGCTTGGCATCAGTTCCGTGGGTGGCCAGCAGATAGGCACCAAACACCAGGAACAGGGCGAAAAGAAATACTAAGAAGGAGATCAGCATGATTTCACATCTCTTCAAAGAAGACTCGCGGCAGTTGTAGTCCGCAGGCTTTGAGTCGTTCAGCAAAGCGCGGGCGTATGCCGGTAGGACGAAAGCGACCGATGACCTGTCCCTGCGAGTCGACACCAGTACGTTCATACAGGAAAATGTCCTGCATCGTTATGGTCTCGCCTTCCATCCCAGTGATCTCGGAAATCGCTGTGACGCGGCGAGTGCCATCCGATAACCGCGCCACCTGCACGACGAGATTTATCGCCGAGGCGACCTGTTGGCGCATCGCGCGATCAGAGAGGCGCATTCCCGTCATCTGAATCATCGTCTCCAACCGCGCCAGCGCGTCGCGTGGGGTGTTCGCGTGAACTGTCGTCAAACTTCCGTCATGGCCGGTGTTCATTGCCTGCAACATGTCGATGGCTTCGCCGCCGCGCACCTCACCAATCACGATGCGATCGGGCCGCATGCGGAGGGCGTTGCGCACAAGATCTCGCTGCGTTACTTCACCCTTGCCTTCGATATTCGGAGGCCTCGTTTCAAGTCTCACTACGTGTGGTTGTTGCAATTGAAGTTCGGCCGAATCCTCGATCGTAACTATCCGCTCGTTTTCGGGAATATAGGCCGACAGTGCGTTCAGCAGGGTGGTTTTGCCTGCTCCGGTGCCTCCGGAAATCAAGACATTGAGCCTGGCGTTGACACACATCTCCAGCATGTCGGCAATGTCTCGCGTCACAGCCTTGTTTTCTATCAGCATGTCCATGCGTAGCGGTTCGGCTCCGAAACGACGAATGGAAAGCACTGGTCCATCAATAGAGAGCGGCGGAATGATGGCGTTCACACGAGAGCCATCCTTCAGACGAGCATCCACCATCGGCGACGACTCATCAATGCGTCTGCCAACAGAAGAGACAATGCGCTCAATTACGCGCATCAGATGTTCATCGTCTTTGAAAGCAACATTCGTGACTTCGAGTTTGCCGCGACGCTCCACATAGATGGTGCCGTGAGAATTCACCAGGATGTCGGAAATGGTGGGATCGGCGAGCAGCGGCTCAAGCGGTCCCAACCCAAAGAGTTCATGCTGAACGTCGTTAACGAGCCGATCGCGTTCCGCAGTAGAAAGCGGCATCGCTTCCTGCGCCAACACACTCTCCGCCAGCCGCGAAACCTCAGCGTGAACCTGCTCCGGCGTCAGTGTTCCCAGCTTGGTCAGATCCATGCGATTAATGAGAGCGCGATGGAGTCGGGCTTTCATCTCCTGGAAGGAATTAGCGCCGCCATCCTGCCAGTTGCCATTGGCGTTGCTATTGCCTGGACCTGGAACGCCAACCGTTTCTCTAATTAATCTTTCTCGTAGTGCCATATTGTTTCTAGTAACGCAGACTCGACGTCTGCGATCCTCTGCAATTTTCAGACTTACAGACTGAGGTCTGTGCTACTAACCTGGAGCTCGAGCTGATTTTGTTCGCGCGCACGTTTGAAGAATGAAGTCCAGAGCGTTCGTCTTGGCTGGGGCGCCTCCTGAACGCCGATCGCCCCTGTTGCGATCGTTTTCGCCACGCGCCGGATCTCCTGTGCGATTTTGGAATTCGGATCAGACTGAACCAGCGGCTGACCGAGATTGATCGAGGTGACTGCCGTCTGATAATCACTCGGTACAAATCCTATGACCGGCTCGCCAAGAAACTTCTCAACCTGCTGCAGATCAAGGTCGATTTGTTTACTCCAGCGATTTACCACGATGCGAATTTTCTTGCGTGGGTAGCCGAGCCGATCAAATATCTCAAGCGCTCGTTGGGTGCTGCGAATAGCCGGAATGTCCAATGTCAGAATCAGGACGATTTCGTCTGACTGGTCGAGCGCGGCTAGTGTTATTGAGTCAAACGTATGTTGAGGATCCAGAACGACGTATTCATACGATTCGCGCAGTCGCTGTAGTACTTCGAAGACGTGCTCCGGCTCGATCTCGTCCGCCGCATCAGCCTCCTTGGGCGCGGCAAGCAGTGAAAGATTCGAGGAATAGGGAGTGACGAAGCTCGTGATAAGCGCATCATCGAGCCGGTTGCGATTCTCGGCCATGTCCGCGAAAGAATATTTTGGATCAACGCCGAGAAAGAGAGGCAGATCGCCGGCTTGAAGGTTTAAATCCACCAGGACAGTTCGGGCGTTGACTGCAGCCGCGAGATTGGTAGCGACAAACGAAGTGCCGCAACCGCCCTTGCTGGAAAAGACAGCAACCATGCGGCCTCTTTTCCTCGGGGCTTCAACCTGTCCTGCGCAGAAGTCAGCTACCCGATCTAAAACTGTTTTCAGTTCTTCGGCTCTTATTGGCAGCTGAAGAAACTCACGAGCTCCCGCTCGCAGACTTTGTAACAACAGATCGGGAGCGGCGTTATGAGCCGCAGAGATGAGCGCAGTCTTGGGCGACTCGGCGGCTAGTCGCTGAATCAGCTTGATTGCCTGGTCGGAGTTGGCGCCCAGCGTGATAATGGCGGCAGTGGGCTTAAGGCGAACGATCTCTTCTCGCAGTTGCTCCGAGTCGTTTCCTCCTGCCAGCAACTGGACGCGATTATCGGTCGATATTGCGGTCCGTATTTCCTTAAAGTTATCAAGGCCCGTGCTGAGAATTACGATTGTAAGTGGCTGCGTCATTTTTCTAATTTGCTACATCGGGGTTTAGAGAACGGGTGGAAGCAGTCCCGCGGATTCGCCGGTTAACGTCGTGGTGTAATTCGGCATTTGAATCTGCGTGCCTATAATGGGCATGACAAAGTGAAACTGGTAGTCAGTGATTGTTACCTGCACAGTCCCGCCATCCAGTGTAAAGTTGGTATAGTTCACCTGCACGTTAGTGGTGCTGAGGTTCTCAACCACCGGATTTGTTCCTCCCGCCGCGTCGCCATAGACAACCACGTTCTTCACTTCGTCAATTTGGTCTGCCCTGTGAAGGACCGCGTAACGCGCGCCTCTGCGAGCGGCATCCGTTAACGCATTATGTGTCCAGAGGGCGCGTCCGAATTCGAGCACGGCAAACATTGCCATGATAAAGACCGTTGCCGCGATCGAAAACTCAACCAGAGTCGCACCGCGCTGTCTATTTCCACTTTTCGTCGTTCGCATCTTCTTTGTCTCTTAAACCAGTGGCGTCGTTAGCAAGTAGCGCATTGTGACGCTTGGCTTAACGTCGACGTTTAGCGAGAAGGTACTGTTGTTCATTAACCCGCCCAGATCGAATAACGGTTGGTGTTTAAATCCGATGATCTGAACAGTGATTGTTTGCGGAACGCCAGCCAACTGCTCGACGCCAGAAGAATCTTTTGGAGTAACAATGACCTGGTCTGTGGTTAGTCCTTCGATCAGTGGCG
>WNGJ01002850.1_pt1 | contig 22870 bp, 19 predicted proteins | sample 5400611 | NCBI WGS metagenome assembly WNGJ01 (sample SAMN13153375, study PRJNA577476) | soil metagenome | isolation source: 40 cm soil or saprolite under Garry oak tree replicate 1 | place: USA:California | collected 2016-06-15
CAGTACAGCGCAGTGGCTGCAGCCCGCAAGAACTTGTCATGATAGGCGATACGGCCTACGATATTGAAGCGGCAGCGAAAGTGAATATCAAGACCATTGCGTTTCGCTGTGGTGGCTGGAGTGATAAGGATCTGGCGGGGGCGATAATGATCTACGATGGCCCCGCTGATCTCCTCGCTCACTACGATACGTCAGTACTGGTAAAAAGGCTATGATCCCATCAGCGAGCGTGCGGATGTTGCCAGCTTTCTAGAAAGCATGAGACCAACAGCAGGATGGAGACCAGGAGTCATCTTCTTCAATTAGCAGCATATAATAATGCCGTCTGGTGTGATAGCGTCTGTCGATCTCATAACGTGCCAGGAGAATTTCTCGAAACAGTATGGGTGAACCGGCATCAAACTCCCGTCTATTATCCCAATCTCGTGACTCTTTCAGCAGCAGCAGAACGTGATCTCCAAAAAGAGCCTATCGTAGACCTTCTCACCGCGAAGAGAGGTCACACTGTCTCCGTAAAAGATAGTTTTGCCCGCTTAGACCTCGCCCCCTTCGGATTTCATCATCTGTTTCAAGCGCAATGGATTCTTAGACAAGCACATACTGCTCTTCCTGGTCATGCAACGACAGACCTCCGGTGGGAGCGAATAGTATCAGAAGAAGAACTTGGACGCTGGGAAGAAGCATGGTCTGGAACAGCCCCGTCTACCAAGCGCCTCTTTCTGCCAGCTTTATTAGAAAATGCAGAAATCTGTATCATGGCTGCTTACATAGATCACCACATTGTCGCAGGAGCTATTGCCAACAGGACTACAGAAGTCGTTGGACTCTCTAATACCTTTACGCCACCAGATGGGGCAGAACTGTACTGGGAAGGATTCCTCGGCATGATAGGTACTCACTATCCCTCGCTCCCCATTGTTGGATATGAAAGAGATGAGAGCCTCACGATAGCATTACACGTAGGATTCACGGCACTCGGGCCATTAAGTGTTTGGATCAAAGAAGATTAAAACTGCGAATGAATGGTCTGCGTGAGACGGACGATCAATGACCGGATCATACGTCCATAGCCGTCTTCCGATAGGACGCGCTCGAACTCACGTGCCTTATCAATGTGCTCCTGTGCCTGCGTAAGGTTGCCGAGGCGCAGGTAGACGTCCCCAAGATTGGCGTGGAGCGATGGGTAAAATGCGCGAACGCGCTCGTCTCCCACGGTGTCAGCGGCCTGAAGGGCACGCAAATGCCAGTCGAGTTGCGCATCAGGCTCGATGTGCGCATGTGCCAGAAAGTGGGCGACGACACACGCCTGGTACTGGTCCTCGGCGCGTATCGCCTCTACCCAAAGGGCGTCGTAAAGGGCACGCGCGCCCTCGTGATCGCCACTGGCCACAAGATCCTGTGCTTGACCAATCGTGTCGATCATTACGCTATCTTCCATAGCTGGGCACCCCTCTCATCGTTTGTTCACCATTGGTTACCAGTATATCAGATGAAGTTGCAATTGGGAGAGGGAAGTGAGAGACTGAAGAGAGAAGGAAGAAAAAAGCGAGGAGGGAACACGTGAGCACCTTTTCTGGAAAAGCCGTTCTCATCACCGGAGCTGGAACAGGGATTGGCTATGCGCTGTGCCAGGCCTTCGCCAGCGCAGGAGCCACGGTGGCATTGAACGAAATCGATCCCGCGCTCTGCCAGAGAGCCGCGCAGCAGATCAATGGTACCCTGGGAGTTGAACTGGTTCACCCGTATGCGTGTGACGTCGCCGATGTAGATGCCGTCCGTATCATATTTCAACGGTTCGTTGACACAACGGGACGACTGGATATTGTGGTCGCCAATGCCGGCATCACAAATTACGGCGAGTTCCTGACCTATACGCCGGAAGCCCTTGATCGATTGATGGGCGTGAATCTGCGCGGGAGTTTCTTTACCGCGCAAACCGCAGCAAGGATCATGATCGATGCGCACATCCCCGGACGCATCATCTTGATGTCCTCCGTGACCGGCATCCAGGCACACGTAAACCTGAGCGTTTATGGGATCACCAAGGCGGGCATTCGGATGATGGCGAAAACTATCGCGCTGGAAGTTGGCAAATATGGTATTACTGCCAACGCTATCAGCCCGGGCGCGACCCTCACTGAACGCACGTTGCAAGATGATCCCAATTTTGAAAGGAATTGGGCCAGCGTGACTCCCAACGGGCGCGTCGGGTATGTGGAGGATATCGTAGCTGCCGCCCTGTATCTCGCCTCACCAGAAGCGCGCCATGTGACCGGGCAAACCCTTGTAGTTGACGGTGGATGGACCTTACAAAGTCCCCTGCCACCGGAGCTTCCAGACCTGCCCGCATATTCTTCACAATTGAGATGAGCGCCCTGGGCTGCATTGAGATCAAAGACAGCCTTTCGAGGCAACAATTTGCTTGGAGAGGCTATTATGACTGCTTACTGACACAAGAAAGGAGCACTCCAATGCCAACAGATCCACGAAAACTGCGTAGCCAGCGCCTGCGCTCTGTGAATTACCAGGGCGACGCGCTGCGCTTAGGAATGAACTGGACGGAAGAAGACCTGGACAAGCCACAGGTGCTCGTCGATAGCGCCTATGGTATGGGGCACCCGGGCACGTTCCACTTCCGACCGCTCATTGAGGAGGTCAGCAACGGCGTGTTCGAGGTAGGAGGGAAGCCGGCCGTCTTCACCGTCAGCGATATCTGTGATGGCGTCGCCCAGGCGCACGAAGGGATGAGCTACTCCCTCGTCTCACGTGACATCATGGCCGCCATGATCGAGATTCATGCCATCGGCCACCCGCACGACGGCATGGTCCTGATCTCCGGCAACGATAAGTCTGTGCCCGCGCACCTGCTGGCCATCGCCCGCTGCAACATGCCGGCCATTCACCTGCCCGGTGGCACCCAACTCAACGCGCCCGACTACGTGACCTCGGACCAGCTCTGGCCCATGGGGATGGCTGTCGAACGTGGAGAGCTTTCACAAGAGGACTTTGATCAGGCACAGCGCGTGGCGTGTCCAACATGCGGTGCCTGCCAATTCATGGGGAGCGCCAGTACCGGCCAGGTGATAGCGGAGGCGCTCGGCCTGGCGTTGCCTGGCTCGGCACTTGTCCCGGCCCCTCTCTCTCAGCTTCTACGCTACGCTCGCGCCACCGGCAAGCAGGTGCTCAACCTGATTGAGGAGGAGATCACCCCTCGCCGCATCCTGACGCGTGAGGCCTTCGAGAACGCCATCATCATCCATGCCGCAGTGGGCGGCTCCACGAACATGCTGCTCCACCTGCCGGTGATTGCGCGAGAGGCCGGAGTCGAGATTACGATTGATGACTTCGATCGCATCCATCGCCAGGTGCCGGTGCTGGCGAACGTCAAGACCACTGGACGGTACCCGGTCGAGTACTTCTGGTACGCCGGTGGTGTACCTGCCATTATGCTGGAGCTCCGCGATATGCTCCATCTGGATTGCCTCACCGTCACAGGCAAGACGCTGGGAGAAAACCTGCAGGAGATCGAGCACAGCCGCTTCTTCGCCGAGAGGATCAGCTACTTGAACAACGTCAAGGCGTCTCGGCGCGAGATAATTCGCCCGCGCTCGGAACCCTTTGGGCCCGATGGTGGTATCTCCGTGTTGCGCGGCAACTTGGCTCCCGGTGGAGCCGTGATCAAGGCCTTCTCGGTCCCCAAAGAGATGCACACCCATGTAGGACCGGCGCGGGTCTTCGACTATGAGGAGGCAGCCCTTGATGCGCTGCGGGATCGTCAGGTGACGCCTGGCGACGTGGTAGTGATTCGCTACGAGGGACCGCGTGCCAACGGCATGCCCGAGATGTACTTCGCCTCGACGATCATCGCAGCCGATCCCGCGCTCAATACCACCACCGCCATCGTCACCGACGGACGCTTCTCTGGAGCGATGAAGGGCCCATGCATCGGGCATATCACCCCCGAAGCCCTGGATGGCGGCCCCATCGCTCTGGTTGAGGAGAACGACCTGATCGAGATTCACGTGCCCGAGCGCAGGCTGGCGATCGTGGGCGTGCAAGGCCAGCGACTCCCCGAGGACCAGGTGAACCGTGTGCTGGCCGAGCGCCGCGCACATTGGACGCCACCGCCGCCACGTCACAGCAGCGGCATTCTCTCCCTCTATGCCCGCGTCGCACGCGGCTCGTCCGAGGGCGCATCCATGACCTAGTACAGTAGGTGCCGATTTATCGCGCACATCGCCGATTTATCGGCCCTCCGTGGCTCTTCCATACCTCTTTTTCATACACCCTTCAGCCATGGGGTCATTGACACACCGCGTTCGCCGGCATCACAGAAGAGCCACCATCTCATTGCAGCAGCTTATCGAGCGTGATCGGCAGGTCGCGGACACGGATGCCAGTCGCGTGATACACGGCATTAGCGATGGCAGCGGCGGTACCAACGATCCCCACCTCGCCAATCCCCTTGGCGCCCATCGGGTTGACGTGCGGATCGTCCTCGTCGATCCATGACACATCGATCTTCCCCACATCGGCGTTCGTCGCGATGTGGTACTCTGCGAAGTCGTGGTTCACGTAGTCGCCGAAGCGAGGATCCAGAACGCTCTCCTCATGTAACGCCATCGACAGCCCCATCGTCATCCCACCCAGGAACTGCGAGCGGCCCGCCCGCACCTCGCCAGTATCGATGTTAATCCGGACCTCCGCGAACTGCGCACCAAAGGCATGCATCGCGAACCGCTGCGCCTCAAGATTATCACCAACCTCGCCGGTCGCTTCGAGCCCCTCGGCAGGGACGACACCATTATACTCGTCGTGCAGGCGCGCGCGGAGCCTGCGAGCCGCCTCGACGACCGCCGACCCCCATGATGCAGTTCCCATCGAGCCTCCGGCAATCCGTGCACGCGGCAGCGCGGTGTCGCCAATCTCGATATGCACGCGCTCCAGGGGGACCTCAAGCGCATCCGCTGCGATCTGGGTGAGCACCGTCCAGGCTCCGGTACCAATATCCGAAGCATCGATGAGCACGCTGTAGCGTCCCTCATGATCGACGCGCGCGAGCGCCGTCGAGGCACTCCGACGCGCGGGATACGTCGAGGCAGCGACTCCCGTCCCAGTGAGCCATCGGCCCTCAGAACGTATCCCAGGTCTCGGGTCGCGCTGCTGCCAGCCGAAGCGCCGCGCACCCTCCCGCAGGCACGCAACGAGGCCTCGGCTGCTGAATGGATGCCCCGTTTCAGGGTCGATCTCAGGTTCGTTCCGTATGCGAAACTCTACCGGATCGAGCCCACACGCGATCGCCATCTCGTCCATAGCTGACTCGAGCGCGAACATCCCCGGGCACTCGCCAGGTGCGCGCATAATCGTCGGCGGCGGCACATCGAGCCGCGCAAGTCGATGCGTGGTACGGCGGTTTGGGGCCGCATACATCATCCGCGTCGCAACGGCCGTCTGCTCTGCAAACTCCTGAATGGTCGAGGTCTGCTCGACGACGTCGTGCGCAATCGCCGTGAGCTGACCGGTGTGGTCGGCGCCTAGACGAATGCGTTGGATCGTCGGCGTGCGATAGCCGACCACTGCGAACATCTGCTGCCGGGTGAGTGCCAACTTCACCGGTCGCCCCACTATCTGAGCCGCCATTACCGTGAGAATCACGTGCGGGTGAGTGTAGGCCTTGGAACCGAATCCACCACCGACATACGGCGAGATTACGCGCACGCGCTCGGGTGGGAGTCCAAACGCCTGGGCGACATCGTCCAGGATCCTGTATGAGCCCTGGTTCGCGTCGTAAAGGGTGACGGCGTCATTGTTCCACATCGCGACCGTTGCATGCGGTTCGAGCGGATTGTTGTGGTAGGTCGGCGTCGTATAGGTGCGGTCGAGCGAGATAGCCGCCGACGCCAGGGCGGTCTCGACATCGCCGCTCTCCGTGTCGGTCTCGTAGCTGGGATTGACCTTCTCCGGCTTGTACAGATCAGTGCGATCTGCACGCAGCTCGACGTCATGCGGTTGCTCCTCATAACGGACAACGACCAGGTCCGCAGCCTGGCGCGCAATCTCCAGGGTCTCGGCGACGACGACGGCAACGAACTGACCGTGGTACGCGATGGTATCGGATTGGAACACTGCCTGTTCAGCAGTACTTGGCGATGCAAGACGCGGCGCATTCTCGTGCGATAGCACGGTAACGACACCAGGAAGCGCACCCGCGGCGCTCGCGTCGATCGACGCGATCCGGCCCCTGCCGATCGTACTCTGCACCGGAAAAGCGTACGTCACACCTTCGACCGGGTGCTCGTAGGCGTATGGTGCCGCGCCGGCGACCTTCTTTGGTCCATCGATGCGGTCCAGCGGTGCGCCGATAGCCCGTATGGTGAGGTTCATGATTGGTCCTCCTCTCCTGTAAGGTCGAGCAGTGTGCGCACGAGGACGTTGCGTGCAAGCGGGACCTTGAACGCGTTGCCAGGCAGCGGCAGCGCGTCGGCGAGTTCGGCATCGGCAGCCCGGCTGAACATCTCTTCAGTGGCTGGCGCGCCACGCAGCGCGGCTTCAGCCTTCGCCGCCCGCCACGGTACATGCGCGACCCCGCCAAAGGCGATGCGCGCATCGCGCACGACCCCATCGGCGACATCGATTGCCGCGGCAACCGAGACGAGCGCGAACGCGTACGACGCCCGGTCGCGCACCTTGCGGTAGTGCGAGCGCGTCGCGAACGGAAGCTGCGGCAAGTCGACGGCCGTGATCAACTCACCGTGTTCGAGGACGGTATCGCGCTGCGGTTCATCACCGGGCAGGCGGTAGAAGCTGACGAGCGGAATCGTCCGCTCGCCGTTCGGACCAAGCACGCGTACAACGGCGTCGAGGGCGGCCAGTGCAACGGCCATATCCGACGGATGTGTGGCGATGCACGCATCCGATGCACCCAGGATGGCCAGGGTGCGGTGATAACCCTGGCGTGCTGGACAGCCGCTGCCCGCTATGCGCTTATTACACGGCTTGGAGACATCCTGGAAGTAAACGCAACGCGTACGCTGCAGCAGGTTCCCGCCGGTCGTAGCAAGGTTGCGCAGTTGGCCCGAGGCCCCCGCGAGCAGCGCCTGCGTGAGCATGGGATAGCGTGTGCGAATCGTGCGATCAGCAGCCAGTTCGCTGTTGCGCACCGTAGCACCGATGCGCACACCTCCGTCAGGAAGCGGCTCGATGCGGTCGTAGGGAAGGCGTGCGACGTCGACGAGCAGATCCGGCTGCGCGACCCCTAGCTTCATATGGTCGACGAGATTGGTCCCGCCGCCCAGGAAGGCGCCGTTCGGGTTCTCGGCGAGCAGTGCGACGGCGCTGGCCGCGTCGCTCGCGCGTTCGTAGCGGAAAGGATTCATCGCGCCCCCTCCTTATTCCGATCACCAACCCATTCGCTTCGCTCAGGGTAAACTCCGCTGCCGCCTCTACGCTCCGCGTCAGGTGATCGGATTGGTAGAACCTCCGCAATCGCCGGGACGATGTTGGCATACGCTGCGCACCGGCAGAGATTGCCGCTCATGCGTTCGCGGATCTCGTCGTCGTCGAGGGTAACGTGATCAGCGTTCAGATCGGCGCTCACCGCGCTTGGCCAGCCGGCCTCGGCCTCGCGCAGCATGCCCACCGCCGAGCAGATCTGTCCCGGTGTACAGTAGCCGCACTGGAATGCATCGTGTTTGATAAACGATCGCTGGAGAGGGTGCAGGGTCTCGCCATCTGCAAGGTTTTCGGCGAGCCCCTCGATAGTGACGATCTGGCTGTCCTGCTGCGCTACGGCGAGCGCGAGGCAGCTATTTACACGCCGACCATCGAGCAAGACGGTACAGGCGCCGCACTGACCGTGGTCGCAGCCCTTCTTGGGACCGGTAAGCCCAAGACGTTCGCGCAGCGCGTCCAGCAGCGTCGTCCGCGTATCTATGACAAGCCGGTGCGTTGCCCCGTTCACCCGCAGAGTAATCTCAAGGTCCATAGCCATGTGCCTCCTTATCCATGAAAATGCTCCTCTGTACTTGTTACTTTGTCTCTGGATCGCTGGCAACGACAGCTGCTTCGCTTTGTCCAAAATCGTGAGCATGACGAGATGCAGCGTCTCGCTGTTCTTCGCGCTCCTTAATGCGAGCAATCTTTTGTTGCAACTCGGCCATGTGCTGCTCCAGTTCTTGCATGTGCCGTTCCAGCGAGTGCTGGTGTTGTTCAAGCATGAGACGACGCTCGGTCAGAGTAGCGGAACCCTGCCGGCGCAGTTGGGCAAAGCGCACCATCTCTGCGCGAGGCATGCCTGTATTCCGCAATCGGATGAGCAAGTCGATCCAGGCAAGATCGTGCTGCGTATAGCGACGATGGCCGTTCTGCGCCCTCCCGATTGGCGCAAGCAGCCCGATGCGCTCATAGTAGCGCAAGGTATCGATGCTCAGCCCCGTCTGTTGAGCAACCTGTTGGATAGTAAGTCCTGTTTCCATGCCACAAGTATATAACCTGGAGTGGACTCCAGGTCAAGGGATTGTTACGCAATGCTCTGAACATCATCTTGCCCAAAAATCGAGCGAAGACGTTCTCTGCTACCATCCTGTCATGCTAATTGATACGTGGCGGTCCCTGTCTGATGCGTGTGCGTACGACATCAATGTCCTCTGTAGACCAGCGAGATTCCATCCACCAGGTGATACCGGCATCAACGTAGGGCTTAATGATATCACGGGCTTCGTTGTAATCATCCCCGGGCGTTTCGCCCTCCCAGACAATATCAAAGGGCGTCGTCTGGGTACGATGTTCGGCAATATATGCTTTCATCGCCCGAATGTCATCTGGTGTGACCTCGCCCCCGCTGCCGTCGGGGTTGATTTTCGTGGGAAGTAAACCATCGTAACGCAGAACGCGCTGCATCGATTTCGTGCGCGGCCATGCTCCAACGACCCATATGGGGATGCGTGGCTTCTGGACGGGAGGTGGAAGGAAGGTCATTTCATCGACATGATAATGTCCACCACGATAGCTGAATGGCTGGCCACTCCACAATCCAGTTAAAATTTCCAGGCTCTCATCTAGTAATTGCGCGCGTACTTTGCGATCCGTGACCTCACCTACTTTGCTGAAACCTCCATCTTCAAGCGCGCCCAGCCCGACAGGTAGCACGAGGCGTCCATGTGAGAGATGATCAACTGTCACTGTTTCTCGTGCAAGCTTCCATGGTCGGCGGCGGGATGGCGGCGTCAATACTGCTCCGATACGGACGTGCTGGGTACGCAATGCCATCGCAGCCAGCACCACCCACGGATCATACATCCCACCTATCGACTCAATATAAATCCCATCCCAATAAAAAATCCCATCCCAACCAGCCTCTTCCGCCTCAATAGCCATTGCAACGATCGTATCTACATCACCGCGCGGAATAATAAAACCATATTTCATAGGTGCCTCCTGATATGAAATTGCATCTCTTGTCAGGGATCATTTCCGCCCCCATCGAGGCAGAGATGATCCTTGTTTCTCTCCCCCAGCAAAACAACGGTTAGCAACAAATTCACGGAGTCGGGTGCTGTGGTAGCAAGAGCGCCAGCAGCACTGGTAGCATAACGACCAGGGTAGTGAAGCCCAGCGCCCACAGCGCAAAACGTGAACGTACGTGCAAACTACTCCGCTGCCATAATGCGACTTGCCTTAACGTCCGATTGGCAGCGAGAGCGTAAAGGATGATGGTTGCAATAAAACCAGCGATCAGGATACTTACCGCCACCTGCTGCTGCGCGAAAAATCCCACAGCGCTCACCGCTTGGCGACCGAGCGCAGCAAGAAGCAGCACTACCACGACAACGAAGAGGAGGAGCCCCAGTGGAATGAGCCCGACAAGTGCACCGTGCAGTGCTTCGTGCGGCGCGACTGAAATGCGTTGCTGCGATCCCGTCGGATCGATAGAGGATGTAGACAAGTTTTTCTCCTTGCTAGCTGCCGGATACCTTTCCGGTATCAGGGCCGAGGGCCAGATTGTAGAAGTCCGTCACGCGAGTAACATATTGCTGTCCCGCAGTATTGAACGACTGGGCATGATCAGCACCTGGCACAAGCCAGGTCTGCACATGCGCGTCGGGAGCAGAGCGGGCGGCCGTGGCCAGCACAAACATATTGGTGGAAGGGTTAAAGCTATCTTTGTCCCCATGAATGAAAAAAATTGGTCGCGGGGCGATTCTTGCGACAGTGTCTACGGGACGCACATCATAGAAGTTGATCCCATACAGTGCCTGCGCCGCGAGCAACGCCCCGGGGGTGAACAGAGGTGGAAGATGACCCCTTTTCGGTACCTCGCGCTCCAGAATGGATGCGAAATCGGGGTAGCCACTATCGGAAACGAGAGCTCGGATAGCTGGCTCTTTTGCCGCCGCGAGTAAAAGGGTGACTGCCCCCAACGAGACTCCCCAGCCAGCAATAACGCGAGGGCGACCAAGTTCTGGATAGGGCAGCTGGCCTGACCGCAGGAAGTCCACCGCCCCGAGCACATCGCGTTGTTCAAAATAGCCCAGCGAGAGTGGGGCGGGAGGCGATTCACCTGCCCCTCGCATATCGAAGGCAAGCACGGCGAAACCATGCTGGGCAAAAGCCACGCTGAGCTTGAGCAACCCTGCCCCTTGATCCGCGCGATTGGTGCGATCGCCATGCACCATAATAATCGTGCGTTGAGCAGTGAGATGGCTACCTGGCAGCACACCGGGAATGAACCAGCCGCGCAATTGCACGTGATCCTCTCGACTGGGAAAAGTGATCCTGTGGAACTGCATCCCAAAGAAAGCAGGTGTAGCGTAGAGAGGTTGCTGGGGAGCATAAACGAGTTGCGTGGCGATATAGAGGGACAGAGCCGTATAGGCGGACGTCAGCACAGCAGAGAAGATGAGAAACGCTGCGACAATCCTTCGCGCTCTCCGTGCAGACGACTTTTCCTTAAAGCTGAGAAAGTTGGGCGACGAATGAGTGGCCATACATATGACCTCCTTGTCTGCTTATGAAGACCATGTTTGCAGAGACATTGTCCTTCCAGAGTATAAGTGATACCAGATAAGAAAGGAAGTGTCATTTGTCCCATGTCCTGGTGCTCTCTGTGCTTTGTATATGTCCACTTGTCTAAAGACCAAGATTCCATTGCCAGACACCTGCCTTGGCAATGGAGAGATCAAGTAATATACTGTTCATGAAGGAAAGATCAAACGGTGTGATCTTGGCCTTGAAGAACACTCTTTTCAAGAGGAAGGTGAGCGGAACATAATGGGAAAACCATTATTGATTATCGTGAACGGCCTGCCTGGCACTGGAAAGACAACCCTGGCAAGACGGCTCGCAGCAGATGTACGACTACCAGTCTTCTCTAGAGATGGCATGTATGAGACCCTTTACGATGCGCTTGAATGTCAAAGCAATGGAATCCCCCCTTTGTTAGGCCCTGCAACTTTTACCCTCCTCTACTACGTCGCAAGCTCATTGTTAGCAGCAGGCCAACCGTTGATAGTCGAGGGATTTTTTGGTCGCCCTGAATTAAGAAGTGCCGAGTTTCTCCACCTGCAACACGCTTACGATTTTGAGCCATTTCAAATTCTGTGCAAGACAGATGGGAGAGTCCTCTTGGAGCGCTTCCTTGCACGTGCGGGGACAGGAGAACGACACGCCGGTCATCCTGATCTGGAATGGATTGAACAAAACAAAGAGCGGATCTTACAAGGACATCTTACTCCTCTTGCTCTTGGTGGTCAGGTCGTTGAAATCGACACCACTCCTCACAGTTTTGATTATGCTGACCTACTCCAACAAGTTCATGCAGCTCTCTTATAGCTTCCACCTTTTCGGCAAGCAAAAAGAATGAACTTGAACGCAGTGATTGTCTTTTGTTGCCATCCAACACAAAAGAAGGCTATTATCTGTATCGACAAGCTCATAATGGTCCTCTTAGCATGCAACTATCGAATTTTGAACGTATATGCACCGCCATCGACATCCAAAAAAAATGTGTCGCAAAATCGGACACATTTCCCTCGAAATACATCTTGACGCTCATTCGTACGCGGTGCTATGCTGCAAACAATCAGAGGGCTACGCTACCCGCACGGTGCCCTCTTAACATATTGACAACGATGTCGAGAGGACACAGGTATGGCCATTATCGAAACCCGCGTAGACCGTAACAGCCCCGAATTTCAAGAGAATGCGCACTATTTACAGCAACAGCTAGCTCTACTCAGAGAACGTATACAACTCGTACAGCAAGGAGGAGGCGAAGATGCCATCGCTAAGCATCGCAAACGCAACAAGTTGCTGGCGCGTGAGCGCATCCAGTTGCTGTGCGACCCCGATACGCCTTTCCTTGAACTGAGCCCGCTGGCCGCCTGGGATATGTACAACAATGAGGCTCCGTCGGCAGGCATCGTCACTGGCATAGGACTCGTCGAAGGGCAAGAGTGTATGATTGTCGCCAACGATGCGACCGTCAAAGGTGGCACCTACCATCCAATGACCGTAAAGAAACACTTACGTGCTCAAGAGATCGCCGAACAAAACCATTTGCCTTGTATCTACCTGGTCGATTCGGGCGGCGCCTTTCTTCCCTTGCAGGCCGACGTGTTCCCCGACCGTGATCATTTCGGGCGCATCTTCTACAATCAGGCGCGCATGTCGAGCCAGCGCATTCCACAAATAGCCGCGGTAATGGGTTCCAGCACCGCGGGAGGTGCATATGTACCGGCCATGAGTGATGAATCGGTGATCGTACGTGGCAATGGCACTATTTTCTTAGGAGGGCCCCCACTGGTAAAAGCGGCAACCGGCGAAGAGGTTACCGCAGAGGAACTGGGCGGCGCCGATGTACACAGCCGCATCTCTGGCGTGACGGATCACTACGCCCTGAATGATGAACACGCGCTGGCAATATGTCGCAGCATTGTTTCCAATCTCAACCGCCGCAAGTACATTCCATGGGATATCACCGCCCCGGAACCGCCGCGCTACGATCCCGACGAACTGTATGGCATCATCCCGCTAGATGCACGCAAAAGTTATGACGTTCGAGAGGTGATAGCCCGTCTCGTCGATGGGAGTAAATTCCACGAATTTAAGGCACGGTATGGCACGACTCTCATATGTGGTTTCGCCCGCTTAATGGGGTATCCGGTAGGTATCATCGCTAATAACGGTATCCTCTTCTCAGAAAGTGCCTTGAAAGCTACACATTTCATTGAGCTCTGTGCGCAGCGGCTGACACCGTTGATCTTCTTGCAGAATATTACCGGCTTCATGGTAGGTCGCCAGTACGAACAGGGCGGCATAGCCAAAGACGGAGCGAAAATGGTCATGGCGGTTGCCAATGCCCCTGTACCGCGCTTCACTGTGATTATAGGGGGCTCATTCGGCGCCGGTAACTATGCCATGTGCGGACGCGCCTACGCGCCTCGACAACTATGGATGTGGCCCAACGCCCATATCTCGGTCATGGGCGGCGAACAGGCTGCCAGTGTACTGGCAACAGTGCGCCAGGAAGGGCTGGCCGCCCGTGGCAAAGGTATGAGCGAGGAGGAAGAGGCCGCTTTCAAACAGCCCATTCTCGACAAGTACGAGGCCGAGGGCAATCCCTACTATAGCACCGCCCGTCTCTGGGATGATGGCATTATTGATCCTCGCGATACACGCACCGTGCTTGCGCTGGGAATTGCAGCCTCGCTCAATGCACCAATGCCCGACACCCCGTTTGGCGTATTCAGGATGTAGCATAGTTAAGTAGACACATGAGGAAACGGTGCGAACAATGACATATACACACATAACCGTCGAACGCAGTTTTCAAGACAAGGTTGCTACCGTCACTATGCGGCGAGCAGAAGTGCACAACGCCTTTAATACCCGGCTCATCCAGGACCTGCAGGCAGCTTTTAACGATCTCTCCACTGAAGAGAAACTCCATGCCGTCGTTCTGACCGGTGATGGGCCATCATTTAGCGCTGGAGCTGACCTCAATATGATGAAAGCGTCAGCAACGTTCACGCAGGAACAAAACTTGACCGATTCGCTTCGCCTTGCAGACCTCTTCGATACCATCAATAGTTTCCCTTGCCCGGTAGTAGCGCGTGTTAATGGTACGGCAATGGGTGGTGGAGTCGGTTTAATCGCTGTTTGTGATATCGTCATTGCAGCCGAGAGCGCACGCCTGGCTTTCAGCGAAGTGAAACTGGGCATCGCGCCGGCAGTCATTTCACCTTACGTGATACGTAAAATCGGTGAGACCCATGCTCGCGTCTTATTTGTAACAGGGGAACGCTTCAGCGCAACTCGTGGCCGCGAGATAGGCCTTGTACACACGGTCGTCCCCTTGCCAGAGCTTGACGCCGCGTTAGAAAAGACGCTTAACGAGTTGCTGAGTAGTGGGCCACAGGCACTACGCGCCTGCAAAGCGCTGGCGCTGAATGTCGGCAGCATGCAGCATGAGACAGCTCGCAGGTATACTGCCGAAACGATCGCTGCATTGCGCGTAAGTGCTGAAGGTCAGGAAGGGTTACGCGCATTTCTAGAGAAGCGCAAGCCCAGCTGGGTGTTATAACATGTTCACAAAAATACTGATCGCCAACCGGGGCGAAATTGCAGTGCGGATCATGGTAACCTGCCGGGAGATGGGCATCCGCGCTGTTGCGATCTACTCCGAAGCGGACCGCAACGCGCTACATGTGCGAGAGGCTGACGAGGCCTATCTTATCGGTCCCGCCCCCGCGGCACAAAGCTATCTAAATATCGAGGCTATTATCAACACAGCGAAACTGTGCAATGCTCAGGCAATACATCCCGGCTACGGCTTCCTTGCTGAAAACACTGCCTTTGTCGAAGCCTGTTCGCAGGCAGGTATTGTCTTCATTGGGCCGCCTGCCTCCGCAATGCGCTTGATGGGATCAAAGATTGCCGCGAAACAACTGGCGCAATCGGTTGGCGCGCCGGTTATCCCCGGTTACAACGGCGATAGTCAAGACGATGCTGTCTTGCTGAAAGAGGCAGAGCGCATTGGATTTCCTCTGCTCATCAAAGCTTCAGCCGGTGGCGGCGGCAAGGGCATGCGCGAAGTACACGCTCCTGATGCCTTTATGGAGCAACTCGCGGGAGCACGAAGGGAGGCGCTGAGCGCGTTCGGAGATGATACTGTTTTTCTCGAACGCTTACTCCAGCACCCCCGTCATATCGAAATACAGGTGCTGGGTGATACCTTTGGCAATCTCATACACCTTGGCGAGCGCGAATGCTCCATCCAGCGCCGCCACCAAAAAATCCTGGAGGAGAGCCCTTCCGTTGCGCTGACTCCCGCTCTACGCGCTGACATGGGAGCTATAGCAGTACGCATTGCCAGAGCAGCCGGCTACGTTAATGCAGGTACAATAGAATTCATGCTCGATGCAGATAAACGTTTCTATTTTCTTGAGATGAACACACGTCTACAAGTAGAGCACCCGGTTACCGAAAGTGTTTTTGGTATAGATCTCGTGCGCCACCAGCTCCTGATCGCAGCCGACGAGAAACTCCGCCTCAGCCAGGAAGAGATAAGCCCTCGCGGTCATGCAATCGAAATGCGCCTGTACGCCGAAGACCCCGAGCAGGGCTTCCTCCCATCAACAGGTACGGTTACGCGCTTTATCAAACCTGAAGGACCCGGCATTCGCACTGACAACGGCATCGAGAGCGGCGACGAGATTACGCAGTTTTATGATCCAATGGTCGCCAAAATCATTGTTTACGGGGAAGATCGTCCAGCAGCCATAGCGCGTTCGCAAAAGGCGTTAGCACAATGCGCGGTATTGGGCGTCAAGACGAATACATCACTACTTCAGACACTTGTCACTCACCCTGCATTTCAGGAAGGTCTGACGTATACCAGCTTCCTGCAAGAACATCACCTTGCAGAGGATCGTGCTACTCAAGAGCATGTGCCTATCCCAAATGAGGCGCTGATCGCGGCGGCACTATATGACATTTCCAGCGCAGGTATAACAAATGCTGCTAACGACGGCAATATCCGGGACGCGCAGCTCGCACCTGGTAGCATCTGGAATACCCTGGGTCCATGGCGTATGATTGGGGAAGCCTATCGCGTCAATTACACATGGTCTGGTGTAGAGCATACCGTTGCTATAAGAAAAGTAGGGGATGGTGAATGGAGTATTCAGGTTGATACGCAAACAGCAGAAAACCTCACCTGCACATTTGCGAATAATGGCCTTGTTCTACTCCGGTGGAAAGCAAGCCAGACGCGAGCCTATGTACAGCGCTTCGAAGAACGGGTAGAAGTCATACTCCACGGGCGTCTTTATCAGCTGGCGCGACGTCAGCCCCCTGACGTAGACACTGCCGCGAAAAGCAGTAATATCGCCCATACGCAGAAAATACTCACGGCACCTATGGCTGGTACCATTGTCAAGATTCGGGCACACGATGGCGATGCAGTGGAACAACGCCAGGTGCTGGTAATCCTCAGTGCCATGAAGATGGAGCATGCCATCATTGCTCCCTATGCCGGCAAAGTACGGCATGTCTTTTACCGAGAAGGCGCGGTCGTCAATGGTGGAGCGACCATCGTTGAAATGGAATAAGAAAGGATCATACTATGCAAATAGGATTTATTGGTATTGGTGTCATGGGACGTCCAATGTCCCTTCACCTCTTAAAAGCTGGCCATCATGTCACCATTTTCGCGCGTCATCCAGAGAAAGCAGAAGTCCAGGAGGTGTTAAACGCTGGAGCCAAATTAGCACCTTCACCTCGCGCTGTTGCAATTGCTTCTGATATGGTGATCACCATGGTACCAAACTCCGCACAGGTCGAAGAAGTGGTGTGCGGCCCACAAGGCATCCTCGTAGGCGCTCGAAAAGGGCTGATCATCATTGACATGAGCACTATTGCCCCGAGCACGAGCCGCAAACTGGCAAGCATAGCAGCCGAACGCGGTGTGCATTTTCTCGATGCTCCCGTGAGTGGCGGCTCACAAGGAGCAGAAAATGGCGCCTTGACCATCATGGTTGGCGGCGAACGCGAGATATTTGAGCAGGCGCGACCGGTATTGGAGGCAATGGGCAAGCAAGAGAATATTTTCTACGTCGGGCCGCACGGGTCAGGAGAGGTTGTAAAGATCGTCAACAATATCCTCTGTGGCGTTATTGCTGCTGGCATTGCTGAGTCTTTCGTTCTGGGAGTCAAAGCGGGTGCCGATGTAAAGACAATGGCAGAGATTATTGGCGTGAGCGCCGGCGCCAGCTGGCAGCTTGCCAACCAGTTTCCCGCCCGTGCCTTCAATGGGAGTTTTAAGCCAGGCTTCATGACCGATCTCCTGCATAAAGACCTGGGGTTAGCACTGGATTTAGCCGCCGAGAACCAGACTCCCCTGGCTTTAACGGCACTGTCACGTCAAATGTACGAGATGGCGCGTGCGGAAGGCTTTGGCCGCGAAGATTACACTTCATTACTCAAAGTCCTGGAACAGATAGCAGGCGTAGAAGTAAGAGGCTAGTGTTCTGTACGGCTACTGCACAAATGACATAATCAAGTTATGTGAAATCGTCATTCCGAATACAAGCACAGCAGCCAGCCCAAAGTAGAGCAGACTGAGAACAATGCGTTCCCCCACCGGGACAGTATAGTATGCACGAGTGTCTGGACTATTGGGCTGGGAGCGACGCGCCCAGAACTGGGTACCTGCTATTATCACAAAGAAGAGCAGCCACGGAGAGAAGTTACCATTTATCCATGACCAGATCTGGAAAGCAACAAGACCAAGGAAACCCAGGATCCAAAGGCGCCGGTCAATCGCTGCCAGGACACGCCCACCATCAAAAGGCACAACCGGAATGAGGTTAAACAGGTTCATGAAAAAGCCAAAGTAGGCAAGAGGAGCCCATACGCTTCTTACAGGTGACTGGAGCGCCAGGAATAGACAAACCGAAGCGGCAATCGCACCGGCAATAGGGCCTGCAATTCCCACCTCTGCCTCATCTTTGGCATTTTTGGGCATCCGGCGCATGAATACAGCGGCACCAAGCAAAGGAATGAAGATCATCCCCCCAACGGGTATCCCTTTCAACTTCATCACAAGCGCATGCCCCATTTCGTGGATGAAGAGTAACGCCACCAACCCTACAGCAAACTGCCAACCAAAAATGTATGAGTAGACCACGATAGAGATAACGGCGGAAATACCAGCCCAACCAAACTTCAGGAAAATGCCGAGCATAGGGAATTTCAGGAGGAGCGCAGCAAGCGCTGCACCAATACCGCCAAGGCCAGCAAGACCCTTACGTTTATTGCTACCGGCCTCGGACTTTCCACTGGCCGCTGGCTCGTCCTGCCCGGCGCCAGTAGCATAATCATCCGCGCTCGAAGCCCCGGTAACCTCTTGATACTCCGCCATCAGCGCGGGATCATAACTATTGACCACTGTAGGACCATGCGCATAATCAGAATATGATTTCAACTGTTGTACAGGTTGAGCAGAGCGAGGTGCCTTTGACGCATCATGCTGGTAATAAGACGGGTCAGCATAATCAGTCTCTTGTGGAGATTTGCTATATTCAGAAAAGTCATCAGGATTCCAGTGCATCATTGCCCTCAATTCTGGCTATGCTCTTGTATCATTGTATATAAACATATTATACAATACAGAACGCTACCCAGTAAGCCCTGTTCATTCATGGCAGGGATGAAAGGGTCTTCCTTTTATGGTGGATAGAGTGGGGAGGAACGCGATGAGGGTTGACAGAAGACGACGAAAAGGTTAGAATACGAACAAATATTCAAAAAGGATGAAACACGGTGAAACGAGGGAAGACGCCCACCTTCTTAGTTGAATTGCCATTGGCCACGCAGCCAGACCAGGCTAAACACCTGCGCGCCCACTTGGAGGCGGCTCGCTGCCTCTATAACGCACTCCTGGGTGAGGCCATGAAACGCCTGCGCCTCTTGCGTGCTGAAAGCCGATGGCAAGAGGCACGTCGTCTCCCTAAGAAGTACAAACAACAACGCAACACCCTGTTCTCATCCCTGCGAAAGCAGTATGGCTTCTCCGAATATGCCCTGCACGACTACGCTAAAACCGCCCGCTGTAGCTGGATTGCCGACCATATTGACTCAACAATGGCTCAAGCCCTGGCATCGAGGGCATACGAAGCCGCTAATCGCGTGTGCCTGGGCAAAGCACACAAGGTTCGTTTCAAAAGTCGTGGGCGTGGACTCGATAGTGTCGAGGGCAAGCGCAACGATACAGGGCTTCGCTTCGTTTTGCAAACGCCAGAGCAAGGGAACGCAGGTCACCTCATCTGGGGTAGCTCCCTGATCCCTGCACTCATTGACTGGGATGATCCCGTCATCAAACATGGGCTAGACCACAAGATCAAGTACACCCGACTCGTTCGTCGTCGAGCCACAAGTGAACGTGCGGCAGGTGCAGACAGTGATGGCAACCGCTACTACGTTCAACTAGTAGTTGAGGGAAGCTCCCATCAGAAACAGAAGAACACAGTCGGCACTAATACCATTGGGTTAGACATTGGTCCATCCAGTCTTGCCATCGTGCCCCAACAGGGGCCAGTCCAACTCCAAACGTTTTGCGAGGAATTGCGACCCAATGCACGCAAAAAACGACGGTTGCAGCGCAAGATGGCTCGGCAACGTCGGGCAAACAACCCACAGAACTACGATACAAAAGGCCGGGTGAAAAAGGGACGACTCACCTGGAAGAACAGTCGGAAGTCTCTCTCGACACGCCGAGAGCTAGCCAACGCCGAGCGCAGGCTGGCAGCCCATCGCAAGAGCCTGCATGGAAAGCTAGTCAATGACCTGATACGTGTGGGCAATACGATTCAGATCGAAAAAACGTCATTTCGAGGGTGGCAAAAGCTGTTTGGCAAGTCGGTTACCCGATCAGCACCAGGGATGTTTTCTACGCATTTGAAACGCATAGTTGCAAAAACTGGCGGCACCCTGAGCGAAGTCGGCACCTACCACACCAAACTGAGCCAGTACTGTCATGGCTGTCAGACCTATACCAAGAAGCCGTTATCCCAGCGTTGGCACTCCTGCCCGTGTGGGATCGGCCCGGTCCAACGTGACTTGTATTCAGCCTTTTTGCTCGCCTTCCTCAAACCAGCAGATACCACTCCCTCTATCGCCCAGCAAGACTGGGAAGGTGTAGAGCCGCGCCTTTTGACTGCGGTAGAGTGTTTAAAGCAACGTGCGAATGAGGGGCAGATCTTGCCTCGAAGCATGGGCATAACCCGTGCCGGAGCGCGTCAGTCGAAAAGTCTTGCCGGTCTCCAACAAGAGCGTTCTTCCCACCTGCTCCTGGATCGGAAAGGAAGAGTCGAAGCGTTGGACGAGCTGTAAGAACCTCCCGTCTTTTAAGCGGGAGAGGTTTCAGGTAAACAGTATACAGCAGTTGCGTTATTCCCTGGGAACGCGTGCATACACGCTTCGATCAAAGCTGTATACCAAAGATTTGATTGAGCAGAAACAACAGAATCAATGCCGTAATCAGCACCACAGTTCCCCAGGCGATAATATTAAAGACAAGATTATTGACGTGACGGCCCATTAAACGGCGGTTATTGACCAGTAAGATAATGAATACCAACAGGATGGGTAACATCGCAGCATTCAAATCTTGCAAAATGACTAGCACCTGAAAGATTGGCAGTCCGGGAATGAGGGTTATAAGCACTCCCAGTATGATGAGGCCAGTGAAAATACTTTGAAAGACAGGCGCTTCCTTGAAACTGTGCGAAACTCCGCGCTCAAAACCAAAAGCCTCGCAGATAGCATATGAAGTAGAAAGTGGCAGGACAGCCGCTGCTAGTAAAGAGGCGCCGAATAACCCTATGCCAAAGAGCAGCCCCGCATATTGGCCAGCAAAGGAGCGCAGGGCCTGTGCTGCATCAATTGCTGTGATGGGCATAGGCAGAGGATGTCCCTTGTAAAGCGCAGCAGCCGAAGCAATAATAACAAAACAGGCAATAGCTACTGCAAAGATAGTTCCACTATACACATCCAGTTGCTCGTAAGCATACTCGCTAGATTGAATACCCTTGTCAGCTACAGAAGACTGGACAAAAAACTGCATATAAGGACTGATAGTCGTCCCTACAAGAGCAACGGCCGTGAGTAAATAACCGCTGCTTGTATCGATATGGGGAAAAATAAGCTCTCGTCCAACCTCGCTCCATGAAGGGTGAGCAGCAAAAGCGGCCGGTATATATGCAAGGAAACCCAGAGACATAATGAGAAAGATTTTTTCAACTCGCCGGTAGGAACCCTTGATGACAAGCCACCAGAGAGCCAGGCCAGCAACTGGAACGATGACGTATACCCAGAGAGTATGAGGATCATTTGCCAGTACCTGGACACTGGCAGCGATGCCAAGGAATTCAGAAACAGTCACACCAGTATTCGCAATGAGTAGTGCAAGCATAGCAAGCGCGGTCCAGCGGACGCCGAATTGTTCACGAATGAGATCAGCCAAACCTTTGCCAGTAATAGCTCCCATACGAGCGCACATTTCTTGCACAATCGCCAGACAAAAACCAGCAATTGCTAATGCCCACAAAAGGTTATATCCATAATTTGCGCCCGCTGAAGCGAACGTGGCAATGCCACCAGCATCGTTGCCTGCATTGGCGGCAATCAATCCAGGACCCAGTACAGTAAATAGCATAAGTAGAGGTGAAGATCGACTGAGACGAAAACGTGACCGCGCTTGTTTTTTTCGGTCAGCGCGGTCAGTAGTCCTGAGTTTTTGTGCTTTCTGGTCTGGTGTATCCATGAGGCACGCTCGCAGAATAGAGGAGGCTAAAGCCTGTTCTCAATCTGCCCTTCCCAATGTACGTTTTGTTCTTCGTAACTGATGATACCACTCTTCACTTCATGGAGCAAGATTTCTGTACTTAATGGGGGAACTATTATTCCCCCTTCTTTACTCCCTCCAGATGCAAGCGCAGCAGATTGAGAGCCGTCATGATGGCGAAGCGCTTGTTGTCCGCCCGGCCACCACGCCATCCTGGACCCATCCCTGTTACAACACCTTCTGGCCCTTCAATGGCTATATGAATGGTTCCGGGGGCTTTCCCTTCTTGTTCGTCAGGCCCGGCAACTCCAGTAATACCGAGGTCTGCACCAAACCGCTCGCGTATAGCATTAGCCATAGCACGGGCAGCTTCTTCACTGACCGTACCATACTGTTCAATGACTTCATGTGGGACACCCATCTGCTCTTTGACTTTGTCACTATATGCCGCCACTCCACCAATGAAGTGCTTAGAACTACTAGGAACATCTGTAATAGTACCGGACAGGAGCCCACCTGTAACAGACTCCATTACAGCAAGGGTCTGATTGCGTGCCTGGAGCAAGTTGCCCACAACGCTTTGCAGTGTTTCCTTATTTATGCCGAAGACATAATGGCCGAGTATTTGGCGCACCTGCACCTCCATCTCGGACACCTGGCGCTCGGCCTCTTCACTGGAATCAGCTTTGGCGGTAATACGCACATCTATAGCATCAGCTTTGGCGTAGGTAGCAATGGTCGGGTTATTGCTGTGAAGCAGCGAAACCAGCCGCTCTTCAACAGCGGATTCGCCCAGGCCAGACACGCGTAGAATGCGGGTGAAGATCAAGCCCCCCGTATAAGGCTTCAACCTTGGAATAACCTCCTGCTCCCACATTCGATACATCTCTCGTGGTACTCCAGGCATAGCAACAATAATGTGACCATCTTTTTCAACCCACCAGCCGGGGGCAGTTCCTACCGGGTTGGGAAGAACCTTTGCCGAAGGAATCAGTGTAGCCTGTTTGACGTTACGCTCTGGCATCC
>WNGJ01001764.1_pt1 | contig 22852 bp, 15 predicted proteins | sample 5400611 | NCBI WGS metagenome assembly WNGJ01 (sample SAMN13153375, study PRJNA577476) | soil metagenome | isolation source: 40 cm soil or saprolite under Garry oak tree replicate 1 | place: USA:California | collected 2016-06-15
GGCGGCACCAGGGCCATCTTGGAGATGTACCGCGCCCGCCAGACCGACGCCGAACAGAACCGCCCGCATTACGCCGACCCGATCAGCTGCCCGGTCCTGGCCGTCGGCGCGCAGGCCTATCTCGGGGACGAAGTATCCAAACAGCTCGCGCAAGTGGCCCGCGACGTCCGCGGCGCCGTCATCCCCGCGTCCGGTCACAACATCGCGCTGGAGAACCCGGCCGCCCTGGCCCAGGCCTACCTCGACTTCTTCGCAGGCGGCTAAGCCGCGGGTACAGCCATGTGACCCAGCGGCATACAGATCATCCATTCGGCGCGACACTGGGCAGCCAACTTAGCGACCAGGCTGCCGTTCATAACGGCGGTTCGTGCGGTTTATGCTGCTCACGCTTGGTGGCCTCACGCGGTGCCTCTCGGTGCTGGTGATCTTCGGCGTCCGCCTGGCCGGGTTCTCAGGCGGCCAGGCGGAACGATCGCGGCTTACCAAAGTGCCTATCGTGCTGCGCCAGCGATATACGCGGCGACGATGTACGTGGCGTGCCGGTCCAGGGACGCTCGGGCCCGGTCGTAACGCATAGTGGTTCTCGGATCCGCGTGCGAAGCGGCTTCCTGCACGTCGCGCAGCGGCACCCCCGCGTCGAGCGCCGCGGTGATAAATGCGTGCCTCAGTGTGTGCGGCCCGATGGCCTTGGTGATCCCGGCGCGGCGGGCGACCTGGCGGACGATCCGGGCGGCACCGTGGCGGTCCAGCCGGCGGCCGTCCGGGTCCAGGAAGACCGGCCCCGCGCAGCGTTCGCCGATGGCCAGGTCGATCGCCCGCGCGGTGCGTGGCGCGAGCGGGATGGTAACGATCTTCCCGCCCTTGCGGGTGACCACCAGCGTCCGGTGCCCGCGCTCGATGCCCATGGCCTCGATGTCCGCGCCGGTGGCTTCGGAAACGCGTAGCCCGTTGAGGGCCAGCAGGCAGATCAGCGCATGCTCGGCGGGCGGGCCGAGCCCGGCCGCGGCCAGCAGCGCGCCGAGCTCATTACGGTCCAGCCCGGTAACGTGCGACTCATAATCCAGCCGGGGCCGCCGGACGTGAGCGGCGGGTGAGTGATCGAGGAGTTCTTCTTCGACGGCGTAGCGGTAGAACCCCGCGATGGTGCAGAGCCGGCGGGTGACGGTAGCTCTGGCGCGGCCGCGGGCTTCCAGATCCCGGGCGAAGCACTCGATGTCAGCGCGGCGAGCCTGGAACAGGTGCAGGTGATGCTGCTGGCACCAGCCGGCGTACTGGCGCAGCTCCAGTTCATAGGCCTGGCGGGTCAGGCCGCTGTACCCGGCCAGGAACCCGGCGAGCGCCAGCCGCTCGGTGTTCGTGAATACCGGCGCGATCGGGACGAGCGCGGCGGACGGGATCGTGGTGGTCATCGGGCACCTCCGGGGTTCGGGCTGAGACCCGGAGGCTGGGTCCGCCGAGGCCCCAGCAAACGACGAGAACCCCACGGTAAGACGACTCCAATGATCACACCATGTCACCGCCGGGGCCTCGTGTGACAGCACCACTGACCGGGCACGTGCTCGCTATCGCCGATGAGCGTGTGCATACAGATTGGCCATTCTCGTGCGCCGAGATGGGCACCAGCACTGCTCCGCAGGGGTGCGCGCCGCTCCCGGCCTGGGTTCGGTCGGCTCGCGTACTCAGGCAGGCTACATGCAGGGCTAGCCACCCCCCACGGAACCAGCACCAGAACCAGAAGTGCGGATGGGCGGTGGGTCTGGAACCCGGTCAGCAGCCCGGTCAACAGGTACCACGTGCTCTTCAAGGCGATCGAGAACCTCAGAACCCCCGCGAGTCCAGAAGAACACCTCGCCCTCGCCCTCGCCGTCACCGGCACGAAGACGGATACCTTGGTGCGTGGGAGCTGTCACCAGCCGTGCCTCAGTCAGCTCCTCATACCGAGCCTCCCACACCGGCGTCAAAAACGTCGCCAGGCCGAGGCCTGCCCAGTTGGCAGCGCCACCGCCGCCCAAGCGGATCCCCCAGTCGAAAAACTCCAGCCTCATAGTGCCTGGGCCCGCGTTGAACTTTCCCGGCCGCCACATGCCGCCGCGGAATGCTGCTGTCCGCCGCGCATCAGGAGCCCCGACCCTGCGCGAGTTCCTCACAGCGCTCCGATGGAACAACAAGAAGGCTGATGCGATGACAGCCACTATCACACAGAAGAAGATGATGGCGCCCACGACCCCCACCCCAATTTCGTTCAATGGTGGCGATCATCACAGAATGCCACGACGATGTCTGCATGCGCCATGGCGCGGCGGCCAGATTGTGGCAACTAGCATACTTGCAGCAGGGTCACGGCACGGATCTGGCACGGCGCCCACCTGGCAGCCCGTTCGTGCTGCCAACTGGCGGGTGGAACGAGGGCTCTCATGGTCACTCACAGGCAGGCCCCGCACCGGCCCTTAACTTGGAGCCAGGCACATCACGGCGTGGGCGCCGACGATCTTCTTAGCAGCATGTCCCACCGGGCCACGCATGGGCCGCATGCCTGACGACGGTAGCCGTCAGGTGCGCCAACCCGTCGGCCTGCGCGACAGCCTGGCGAAGCCTGGCGACCACAACAGGGCTTCCAAGCCGCCTCCAGGCCTCCAGGCTGCACCCCGAACGGGTGATCTGGACGCGGCTACCGACCCCGCACATGCGAAAAGAGCGCATTGAGCGCGCACATACTTATGCGCTGACCGGCATGTTCACTCGTGGTCTTGAGGCCCACTGCGGTGGTGGTGCGACGTTGAGCGACCCAGCATCGTCTGGATGCCCAGAGGCACGCCGAACGCCGAATACGCGCTCCCGGCCGTCTGCGAGTTCCTTATGACCGTAGGGCGCAGAAGGACCATTCTGGCCCGTTTCACGCACACCCTTCCGCTGCAGCGGATCGCTGCGCATGGGAATCATCGCGAGTTCCGCAGTGTGCTGCGTTTAGACTTCGCACACTTCTATCTGTAGAACCTTGGATGCGGGTGATCATCTGGCTGTACTAGGCCGATCTTGGACGATTTGTTACCTGTCCGCGCGTCAATGATGGTTGTGGACCAAAGTTCCAGCGTTTCGTATTGCCATAATGGAGCGGAAAGTAGTCCATTGGAATGTAGCCGATCGTGGGGACGGTGCGGAACCGATCCAACAACATAGCGCCGAGGATGACCAGTGGCGGCGCCGTATCAGGGTCGTCTGACGGCGAGACTGCTAGCTCCTCCGCAATCGTCGCTTGAGGGCCAACGGCCTGGGCCGGTGGTTTATCGCGATGTTGCCACATATATCTGTAGAAGGCTACGAACTGGCGAACGTCAACATACGGGTTCGGCCACTCCCAGCGCCGGTCTTTGTGTTCTTCAAGCCAGGCATAGAATGCCTCGGGGAAGTCTTTGGCCAAGGACTTTTCGGTCACGATTGCGCCGAAGACTTGATCGTTGTGCCGGTCCCGCCTAGCCGTATCTGCGGTATCTAGCCGATCAGCGACTATTCGGTTGCGGCCTCGGTTGGTGCGATCAAGCGCCTTCACCGAGGCGATGTTGTCCAGGCTGTTCGATGAAGCCAGTCAGGATCTGCTCGCGTGCTCGGCCGCTCTCCCCGGGATGTTCGATCTCTGATGCCAGCGCCAGTCGTTTAAGGGTCTCGTCAGCGAGCGCCTGCAGGATTGTAAGAGGTACGGGGATGTCGGCCATCGCCGGATCCTAACAGCATCCTGGGAGGAGTGTGCTAGTCGGGAGCTTCAAGGGCTGCGCCAGCGACGTCCTGCCTGTCCGATCTCTCGGACTGCCTCCCGAGCTCGATCCTCGGGGAGTTGGCTGGGGATCCACAACGCGGTGTTAACGATCTGACGCACCTCCGTCGTGGGCAGGTTCTTCATCTCGACCGGCCTCGCGGAAAGGAGCTTCCATGCATGGGGCTGCTCATGCGCAGTTCCATCCGGCCCTTCATATCTCTTATTTGGGAAGACCTCGTTAAGGTCACGCTCCCCCCACTCAGCAGCCGGGAATGTAATCAACGAGGAGTAGTTCCCATGATAGTGCGGTGGTTCAGCACGAATCCCAGCACACCTGGCCGCCAATGCCACTGGCGCACCAAAGACTGAGCAGTTGTACTTCAGCGGCGTCCCAACGTAGCCCACAATCATCATACCCGAAGCAAGTCCGATATGCGGCCCGAATGCGAACGCATCGTTCTGGCCCATCCAACGCGCGGCCTGCACCGCGTCGAGGAACGGATCTTCGGAACCGAACTCAGTCGAGAACACTACCATCACTTCATCGCCGATGTATTTATCGACGATTCCAGGGCGGTTTCGCAGTGCCTCAGCGCTGATCCAGATAAAGAAATGATTGACGAACGCGAGAGTCTCCGTGGGATCGAGTTTCGCGGTCCTGCCCGAGAATCCAGTGATGTCCGCGAAGAGCACCGTTCCTCTAATCTCGCGACCCTTGACAGGAAAAAAACTGCCCCAGCCGTCATCGACCTGTGCATCGACTGTCAGCATCGTGGCGGTGAGGAACTCCTCCAGCGAGTGATACGGGTATATGGAGCTCACACCAAGACCCTACAGCTGCCTGCACCTGGTCGGCCCGCACTTGCGGGCCCGGACCTGCGGCTCCTGGCAGCACAAATGCGGCTCGTTCAGGGCGACCGCGCCACCGCTCGGCGGAAGATCGCGGCCTGGAGCAGCGCAGTCCACTGCGCCCCAGCCGCGCTACCACTACCGCCGCCAGTTCGCGCGGGAGCAAGGCCTCATTTTGGCGCAGGGCTGACCACCCACCCCGCACGGCGACAGAGCGTCCCTTCGGGGCGCAGCTGAGAAGTCATGTCAGCGGCCAGACCGCCGACCATATCGGCGGATACGGATCATCGCGGCAAGCAGGGTCGGCCACAGAGCGTGACGACAGCCATCGGGCGCTCCCGGCGAGGGTCGCGAGAGCGCCAGCGGTCAGCATGACCGTCAGTGGGCCTGATCCCGATGACCGTCCACACGCACCGTGGCTGGTAAGAACGCCCGATCGGCGGCAGCAGCGATCACGCCCGATCGGTTCACCGAGCCCACCCGAGGTCAGTCGTGCCGGCCTTTGGCGTGGCGCCGGGGTTCGGGTCAGTTGTCGTGGAGCGCGGCGCCGGTCCTTGGGTGAGGCCTGCGGAGTCTCAGCCACAAGAACAGCAGCACCAACGGCACCGCGAGACCGCCAATGCCGTAGACGAGGAACGCGGCGGGGCCGTGCATGCGATCGACTAGCCAGGCGAAGTTCTGGCCGAAGAAGCCGGTGACGAACGTCAGCGGCAGGAACACCGTTGCCAGGATCGTGAGCTGTTCGATGGTGGCGTTCTGCCGGACACTGACCTTCGTCTGCTCGACCGAGATCACCGCCATGTTGGCCTCCAGCACCGTGCCGAGCAGGTCACGCTGCGCGGCGACCTCCTCGTTGACCAGCAGCAGGTGATCCTGGACGTCGCGCAGATACGGCTGCAACTCCGGGGCTGCGGTGGCGCGCTCGACCGTGGCGACCACGCCGAGCAGCGGGTGGACGGCACGATAGAAGTCGGTGGCCTCGCGGCGCAGCGAATAAATCCGCTCGGTCGGTGCGACGGCGCCGGAGAACACGGTGGCCTCGATCTGGTCGATGTCGCGCTCGAGCCCGGCGACCACTGGCGCGTACCCGTCCACCACCTGATCCAAGATCGCCCACAGCGCCGATGAGCTGCCCGCGGCCAGCAGTTCCGGCCGGTGCTCCAGCCGCTGCCGCGCCTCGCGCAGCTCGCTCGCCACGCCCTGCCGCACCGTGATCACGAAGGTCGGCGCGAGGAAGACGCTGATCTCACCGAACTCGACCTCCTCGGCCTCGTCGTCGTAACGCGCGGTACGCAGGATGACCAGCCGCACGTCCCCGTCGTAGCTCTCGACCTTCGGCCGCATGTGAAAGGTCTGCGCGTCCTCGACCGCCAGCTCGTGCAACCCGAAGGTGTCACGCACCTGGGCCAGCTCCGCCGCCCCCGGCTCGAACAGTCCCAGCCACACAAAGCCGCCCTGCCCGCACCGGGCCGCCGCCTCCTCCAGCGGCACCGCGCCTTCACCTTGACGGCGGCCGTCCCGGTAGTGCGCACAATCAATGATCATCTTGGGGACCCCCTTGTCGGGCACTCGGGGCAGACATCCGCTCCACAGCATGGCGGACTCCCGCGACTGTCATGAAGATCGCGCGTGGAGGCGGCGAACCGAGCGGCTGGAGCGGCTGCCATCGCCACATCAAGGATGACCATGGGTTTCCCCTCATCAAGCATGTGGAGTTGACTTCACGCAGGCCTGCCAGCCAGCCAGCATTTACGATCCCGCTATGGAGCCATAACGATCCAATCTGGACGGCCCAGCGAGCGGCGATCGGTTCGGTGCCGGGCGAGGTGGGGGGTGTGTGCGCGGGCTTCTGTTTGTAGACAAAGGCGCGGCGCAGCTCGGGTACGGTTCGGACGGGTCGAAGAAGTTCCGGCGCATCACGGCCAGTTCTGCGTCGCAGTAGGCGCTCAATGGCTGTTGTTTCTCAGCGGCGGTCAGCTGTCGCGCTTTTGCGGCCAGCCGCAGTTGGTAGTCGGGGCTGCTGGCCAGCTTTTCGGCAAGGGCCGCCACTTGCGCGCGATAGGTGGCTGGTGTGCCTGCGATCACCCGGTCGGCCAGGCCTGATCGCAACGCCGCTGCGGGACTGACCGGCAGGCATGTGCCGGTGAGCCGCCGCCTCAGGCGCGCCGACACGGCGGGGCAGGGTGTAAGTCCAGTACTCCGAGCCGTACAGGCCCATCAACCGGTAGTGCGGGTTGGGGACCACGCCGTCGCGGCACCAGACCTCGTCGGCAGCGAGCGCGAGCATCAGGCCCCCCGCCGCGGCGTTACCCTGCAGCGCCGCGACTGTGATCTGGCCGGTGGTGGTCAGGATCGCCTCGGCGAGGTCATCGATGGCGTTGATGTTCCGCCAGAACTCGGCCGCGGGATCTGCGGCGGCCTCGATCACGTTCAGATGGATGCCGTTGGAGAAGACAAGCCAGCCGCGGGGCCGCGGCCCAGCCGTTCGCTGTTCGCGAGGAGACAAGCTTGTTGGCGCCGGCGTCAAAACCTCATCAGAGCGGAGGTCCCTCACCGGTGAACGGCGAGAACCCACGGCGGGGCGGGACGGGCTCTGGCAGCATTTGCCCGGACCCCGGGACTGCCCGGCGTCCGGGGAGGCGGTCCTTGCCGGCGCGTCAGCCGATGACCCTGACGTTTTCTGCCTGGGGCCCCTTCTGGCCCTGGGTGATGTCGAACTCGACCTTCTGCCCTTCGTCGAGGCTGCGGTAACCGCCACCGGTGATCGCGCGGAAGTGCACGAACACGTCCGGGCCGCCCTCGACCGCGATGAAGCCGTAGCCCTTGTCGCCGTTGAACCACTTCACCGTGCCCTGTGCCATCTTGACCTTCTAAGTTGCGACGCGGTGCCCGCGATTGTGGTGGGGTCCGCTTGCCACGGTTGCTTCTGGCCAGCCTGTCATGGACCGGGCGCGGGGGTAAACCGTGCGGCTGGCCGCCCGCCCGTCGGCTGGTGCAATCCCCGCTCAGCGGAGCAGGCCCGGCCCGGGGACCTGGCCACAGTCGCTGATCGGGGCGTCCAGGGTGCTGCCGGTGCCGGACAGGCACCACAGGCGCAGCCCGGGGGTCGTGGTGACCCCGCCGTGCGGTTCTCAGCGGTGTGCCTGCGCGCGGCCGGGTGTCATTGCCGGCCGACCCGAGGCCACGATGGGATCCGGCTGGCAGTGCCCGCGGGCAGGTCCCTGGCCCGTCGCAGCGGCGGTGCCCGGGCACCGCGGGCCCCGCGCTCGGCCCGCCCGGCACCGGTCTCGGCGACGACTGGCGCGGCAGCGGCCACCACGCGCGGGCTCAGCTCTGCCGGGCGGCCTCCGCCTGCGCGCGGGATGACCCATGGCGGCAACAGCGGTCGAATAGTCCGAGAAGGTATGCGGGTGTCACGTGACGCCCGCGTACGTTCTGATCCAGACCGAAGCCGGCCAGGCGGCTATCGTGGCGCCAGCCAACCGGGTAGCGTCCCTATCGCGGTTCCGGCGTGTTGTCAGCGCTCTCAGACGGGAGGGTCGCTTCCAAGACCGCACTTGCCCCGGCAGGGTGGGTTCTGACATCCTCACATCGCTTCTGAAGCTGGTGCAGCGACTCACTGTCGCCGAGCGGAAAGACCGCCGTCAAGCGCGTGCTTTCCTGCACTTCGGGAAGGTCCAGCACAGCGTCGACCAGGCGTGCGCGGACACCAGGAGTGATGTGCCCGGCCTGCGCGCGCAGAGACGCCCGAGCGGTTCTTGCCGGTCCTTGTGAGGTAGTCACCTCGGCTGCGGCGACTGCGCGGTCACCGTCGTTGACCTCAACGTGCTTATGCAGATCATGCTCGGCCATGCGATGCCTCCTGCCGCAGATTAGCGGCGCGGGCGCGAGCGGAGTGACCACATCTCCCCTATGGAGAGCCGGTCACCCTACACACAACCTTGTCGGGAGAGTTGCATTTCCCGAGGGCGAGTCTCGACCCGCCAGCTCAGATACATAGCCCTACCCGTCGTCCCGCATGCAAAACCGCCGGCACACGTCCGGATCCTCACCGAAACCAAGCCCAGCGCCGGCTCTGCCGGACCGGTGGCCAGCCGGTGCCGCCTGCCAATAGATGACCCGACCTGCCGGGACGACGCACGATGTCGTTCCGCGAGGTCGTGGCGGGCGCATCGGACGGCGGACGTCATGCTCCGGTCATGCCCGTACCCTCGTGTGCCATCACCTACCGAGCTCACGTAGAGCCGGACGCGAGGCAGAACGCTGAAGGCTCGTGGGTCCTCGAGAGTTCGGCCGTCAACTGGGGCCAGCGGAACACACCCACATCGGCTAGATGCGGTCGACTCAGCCGTCCGCAAGGGAGCCCGAGCGGACGCCCGGGCCACTGATCTGCTACACCAACGATCTCATCGCGCACGGGGGTCTTCAGGTGCTTGGCCGGTTAGCGATCGGATGGCTTGCCGGATCCGCAGGAGCCAAGGCCGGGGGGGACCGGGCACGCACACCGTTGGTCGGCGCGCGACGGACTGTTCGGTGCGGCATGGACGGCAATGCCGACCGGCCGGGAATGGCGCCATAACGGCGGAGATGCGCGCTTAACTCAAGTCGGCGATCGAACACGCAGGGTGAGCCTGGCATGCCTTGAAAGGCCGATAATTGGCGGGTAGGGGGGTTTGATGCCGTACGTGTGCAGGGCAGGCGTGCGTGTGCAGGGCAGGCGTGCGCCTGCATTATGAGGACGCTGGATCCGGGGCGGCCGTGTTGCTGCATACCGGTGGCGGCGGTGACGGCCGGATGTGGGAGCTCGCCGGGTACACCGCGGCGCTGGGCGGGTGCCGAAGGCTGCTGGTGGACCACCGTGGGCACGGCCGCAGCGACTGCCCGCCAGAGCTGCCAGCGTACCGGCTCGGCGAATACGTCGCCGATGTGATCGCGGTGCTCGACGATGCCGGGGTGGCCGGGGGCGGTGCTGGTGGGGTATTCGGCCGGGGCACAGATCGCCTACGCGGTCGCCCGCCGGCACCCCGAGCGTGTCAGTGCACTGGCCGGGATCGGCTCGGTGGGCGCGCCGGGCACCGGCGACGGCGAGTGGCCCGAGTGGGTCACCCAAGTCCGTGCCGCGGGGATGCGGGCGGCCATGGAGGAGCTGTCAGCTCAAGAGCCAGAGCCGGCGCCTGGGTGGCTGCTGGACAACCTGGCCCAGACCCCCGCGGAGATGTTCGCGCTGCTGCTGGAAGCCTGGGCCCGCGAGCCAGGGCCATGGGCAGATTTCCCGCACGTGCGAGCCCCCACCCTAATCATCTGCGGCGAGATGAGGAGCCGGACGCGGCACGCAATGCCCGGATGGCCGCTGACACCCTGCCGCGCGGAGCGGCGGTAGTGCTGCCTGGCCTGTGGCACTTGCAGGCATTCTGGCGGACCGACCATACACTCCCGCCGCTCACCGACTTCCTCCACAAACATCTTGGGACCGGCGAAGAACAAGCAGCCTCACCGTGATACCCAGCCGCGGAGGCCAGTCAGCACGCCACCAAGATCAATGGACGCCCGCAGTCATCGACCAGCCCGGAATGCGCAGCGGTACCCGGTGGCGTGAGATCCCCCACCCATGCGTCCTCGGCGCAGGCTCCGACGAGATCGGTGAGGCCGTGCAGAACGAACACCTCTGCGATGAGTTTCCGGGTCGCCGCGGGTCTCATTTCGTGATCCCGGTAGCGTCCGACCGGACGGTGGATTCGGCTCGCGCGGGAGCGCTCGAGTCCGGCGAAGAGAGATGAGATGTCTGAACACAAGATCGGAACCCGCGAGGAGTGGCAGGCGGCCCGGGACGAGCTCGCCAGGCTCGAGGCCGAGCAGGCGCAGCGGAACGAGGAGATCAAGAGCAAGCGTCTCGATCTCCCCTGGGTCCCGGTCGAGAAGGAGTACGAGTTCGACAGCGAGGAGGGCAGGAAGACCCTCGCCGAGCTCTTCGACGGGCGCTCACAGCTGCTCGCCTACAACATCATGTTCGGCCCCGACTACACGCTCGGCGCCTGCCCCGGCTGCAGCGGCTTGGCCGACGGGCTCGACGGCTCGCTCGTGCACCTGAACCGCCGCGACGTCACGCTGCTGTGCTTCTCGCGGGCGCCGATCGAGCGGCTGAGCGCCTACAAGCGGCGGATGGGCTGGCAGTTCCCCTACGTCTCCACCTACAACACCGGCTTCGCCTTCGACTTCGGGCTCGCGCTGACCGAGGAGCAGGCGGAGCAGACTTCCGAGCTCAAGGAGCTGATCGACCACCCGCCCGGCTGGCTCCAGGAGTGGTCAGGCCAGATCGGGGCCGAGCTGAAGGACGGGCTGCGCGAAAACCCGGGCTGGATCGCCTTCGGGCGCGAGAACGGGACCGTCTACCACACCTACACGGTCACGGCGCCGGACCCGTTCGTCGCGCCCTACTTCAGCTTCCTGCTCGAGCGAACGCCGAAAGCGCAACCCGCCGAGCCCCGCAGCTGGCGGAAGGACGAGTACCCGGAGTGACGCCGACCGGGCCGGCTCGCGGCCCATAACGGGCGTGAGGTGGAGGCGACCGTAACGCTGGTGGACCAGCGGCAGCCGGTGGACCTCTACCACGTGGCCCGGGGATTGCGATGGAAGGTGCGCGAGGTGCTCGACGGCTGGATGCATCCCGGGTGGCCAGGCAGGACGTACAAGAAGCCGGTGGTCGAGAAGCGGTACCGGCTGCGCGGCAAACGAGTTACGCGCGCCGCGAAGCCGGTCAGCCGGCGGATCCTGCTCGACGGGCTGGCCCGAAACGCTGACATCCTTAGGCTCGCGAGCGAGCTCGCGCCCCTGCATCCTGGCAACAACACCTTCCCGGGCGAGGTCTTCCTGCGCCTGGCCGCCGGCGCGCTGGACTGGTGCGGGGCCAGCCGGGAAGAGCCGCTGGCCCTGGAGGGGATCCGGGAGCGGTTCCTGCCCGAGTGCACATTCCGCGGACGGCAGAACCACAAGCTCCAGTTCGCCGTCCTGGCCGCGGCGGCGCTGCGCGGCGGAGCCGAGCCGGACCTGCTCGACGAGGTCGCCTGATGGCAAACCGACGACTTCTGGGAATACGCCTTGTTCGCAGCGATCGCCTACATCCGTGCCGCCGCCAACCGGGCCAGTGCGCCCGTGCGCCAGGCATGCCAGCAGCTCGCCCAGCGCCCGGGCTAGCCAGCGCCATAACTACCATTCCTGCGCGCCATTGACGGCGGCCGACGGTTTGCGATCACCGCGCATAGCGGCGGTTCGTGATCACTGTTTGGGGTCACGGTCGGTTACGGCATTTTGAAGTGCCCACTGTCCCACGAGCAGAGCTCCGCCTGGACGCTGTGTGTCGGTCGGGCGGAGTTCGCCGCTGGGCAGTCAGTTGTTACCGGGCCGCTCCAGCGATGTAGGCGGCAACGATGTAAGTGGTGTGCCGGTCCAGGGATGCCCTGGCCCTGTCGTCATTGTGGTGCGAGGATCGGCGTGCGAGGCGGCTTCCTGCACGTCGCGCAGTGGTACCCCGGCGTCGAGGGCGACGGTGATGAACGTGCCGCAGGGTATGTGGTACGACTTTGCCGCCCTTGCGGGTGATGACGAGGGTCCGGTGCCCACGTTCGATGCCCAGGGCCTGGATGTTGGCGCCGGTGGCTTCGGAGACGCGTAGCCCATTGAGGGCCAGCAGGGAGATCAGCGCGTGCTCGGCGGGCGGGCCGAGTCCCGCGGCGACCAGCAGCGCCGAGTTCGTTGCGATCCAGGCCGGTGGCGTGCGACTCGCAGTCCAGGCGGGGTCGGCGCACATGAGGGGTATCCACCAGGTCCGGCAGCCGCGCCGGATCGCCGATTCGGAGCGGGTGAGAGCTGTGTCGGCCGCGCGGATCTCCGCGTGCAGATCATCCGGTTCTGTGCGTCCTGGGTACCGCTATGCGACCGACCTCTCTCGGTGTCGGCCAGATGCTGGCGGCGGGGCAGTGGCTGTCTGCCGGAGCCTCGAGCGCGGTCGCTCGTCTGCTCGCGAAGTTGCCGATCTGTTCAGGCTCGCCTGAACTACCTGGCTCTGCGGCTAGCTAGAGGCGCAATACCGAAGCCACTCTTCCTCAAATTCTTCTTGATCGATCGGCCAGACGTAATCAGAGATAGCGGCCATATCGATGTTGACTGGATATTCCTCGTACCCCACGCACTTGACGCCCATACCGTCGAGTTCGATTCGTCGCCGCAGCGTGCCATCGACGACCTCAGCAATTACTTCTCCAGATCCGCCTGGCTCATCTGGACCGCGGTAGTACTTGGCGACACTCATGGAGCTCCTACCTCCCCGGACCTAATCAAGCGTCCAGCGAGGCCCAGTGACTGTGTACCCGGGACCACGTATGCGTTGCTGACGTTTGGATCGACTACTGGCTGAACGTTCAAGCCGCTCACATCAACTTCGAAGAAGTTCCTGGCCTTCGGCCAGTTCCACGGAGACCCCATCACCCGGCGCGCGAACTGATAGATAGACATCTTACCTGCAGCGGCGTCGGCTGGGCTGATGTCCGCTGACTTGCCTGGGATTATATCTTCCGGCCGAATGTCAGTAAGGAATACCCCTGGACCATTCGGGACATCTGAGCCGGATGCCAAGATTTTTCCGCTCCTGAGGATAAGCGGCGCGTTTGCATCCGATGAGTAATGATAGAGCGTCCGCAGCGCGCCTTGTGGGGCGCTGGCCGCGTCCGCGGCGGCGCTGGCGGCGGTGTCGGCCGCGACCGCGGTGCCTGTTTCTTCTGCGGCGGTGACGGCTCCTTCGACGGCGACTTCGGCGGCGCCGGTGCTGCCGAATGACGCAATGGTGGCGGCGGTCATGCCGAGCTGGGCGGCGGCCTTTAGACAGCCGCCCAGGGTGGGATGCTCGATGCAGGCGATGCCGGCGTTGATGCCGGTGACGTCGCCCACGAAGTGCGCCACCTGGCCGGCGACGTGCACCACGTGGCCGGCGACGTTGTTGGCGGTGTGTGCCACATGGCTGGCAACGTGCTCGCTGCAGCCGAAAAAGCTGCTGATGCTGCTGAAGCAGCCGGGGCTGGAGGACGTCTTTGGCGAGCTCGGCTGGGGGGAGGGCGCGCTGCCGCCGCCGCCGTCGGCGAGGAGCATGTGCCCGTCGTATTCGACCCCGCTGAGCGGGTTGCTGGCGCCCAGGTCGTAGCGGTTTTGGGTCAGCGGGTCGGATCCCAGGCCGAGGTCGGCGAGTGCGCCCTGGAACTGGTCGAGTTGCAGGAACCGCTGCGCGGATGGGTCGAACCGGCGGGCGCCCATGTCGTAGGTCTGGGAGCCGGAGTCGAGGCGTTTGGCGGTGTAGCGGTAGGGGTTGAACGGCGTGTTGACGGCGGTGTCGCCCTTGGACAGCGTGGTGTCGGCGGCGCCGTAGGGGGTGTAGCCGTAGCTGGCCTTGACGCTGCCGTTGGACTGGTTGACCAGCAGTGACACGTCGCCGTGCACGTCGTAGCCATAGGTGAAGGCGGATGTGGTGGTGGTGGTGCCCGAGACGGTGCTGTCGTTCAGGGAGATCCGGTGCCCGTAGGTGTCGTAGTCGTAGGTTTTGGTGTCGGTGCTGATGGTGGCGCCGCTGTTTGCCCGGACCTCCTTGGTGGACAGGTTGGTCAGGCCCTCGTAACTGAAGGTGGTGGTGCGGTTGATGTTGGCGGCCGGGTGGTTTTCGGTCTCCTGCGCGGTACGGTCGAGCGCGTCGTAGCTGTAGCTCGCCTTGCTGGTGAGGGTGCCGGCGGAGTAGCTGTGGGTGGCGGTGAACCGGTCCATGAAGTCGTAGCCGTTGGCGGTGACCACCGCTGAGCTGACGGTGCCGCCGGTCGTGACGGTGTTGCAGCTGGCGGCGGTGCCCGCGGTGGTGGTCACGCAGGTCTGCCGGCCGAGCGGGTCATACCAGTAGTCGTGGGTGACCCCGGCGGTGGTGCTGCTGGTGAGCTGTTCGCCCTTGTAGGTGGAGGTGGTGGTGCCCTGCGGGGTGGTCTGGGTGGTGATGTTGCCGGCCCGGATCGAGGAGTCGGCGCTGTTGTTCTGGTCGAAGGTGTAGCTGGTGGTGCCGCCGTGCCCGTCGGTGGAGCCGGTGAGCCGGTCGCGGGCGTCGTAGCTGTAGGTGGCGGTGCAGGAGGCGGTCGCGCCGGTGCACACCGTCGAGCTGGGGCCGTTGAGGGCGTAGGCGTCGGTGGTGCGGTTGCCGTCCAGGTAGATGCCGCTGGTCTCGTACCCGACGGTGTGGGTTTCCAGCACGGCGCCGGCGCCGTTGGTGGTGGTGTCGGTGTGCAGCTTGCCGTTGTCGAAGTAGCCCCAGGCGGTCTTCTGCTTGAGGGTGTAGGTGCAGGTGGAGTCGGCGCCGTTGACGGTGCGGCTGGCCTCCCAGCCGGTGGGGGTCCAGCTCGTGTTGATTCGCTTGCGGCCGGTGCAGGAGGTGGTGGTGCCGTTGTCGTTCTGGGTCGTGAGCCAGTCCGCGGCGTCGTAGCTGATGGTGTTGACGTCGGGGGCGCCGCCGGAGGTCTGGGTGAAGGTCCAGCTGATGGGGACTCCGGCGCTGTTGAGCGTCTGGCTGGTCAGGGTCTGCTGGGCGTTGTCGTCGCGTTCGGCGACGTTGCCGTCGTGGTCGTATTTGTAGGCGGTGGCGGTGTAGGTGCTGGCGCTGGTGGGCCGGTAGTGGGTGGCGGCGAGCTGGTCGTAGCCGGTGTAGTCGGCGTAGATCTCGACCGGGCTTTGGCCGGGTCCGGTGAGCCCGTGCGCGGTCTTGGCGTAGGTCAGGTTGTTGTCGGCGTCGTAGTGGTAGGCCGAGGCCTGCCCGCCCTGGTCGGTGTAGCTGGCGGTCTGGCCGTCGGGATAGTAGGTCCACGACTGCTGCAGGCCGGTGTCCAGCCCACCGGACGCGTTCTCCGGGATCCGGGAAAGCTGCCAGCCCTGGGCGGTGTAGTCGAAGTGCACCGCCGGGATGGCCGGGTCCTTGCTGCTGGCGACCCAGCCCGGGTCAAACAGGGTGGTGGTGCTCTTGGCGGCCGCGGACACCTGGCTGGGGTCGGACTGAGTGACCGGCAGCGACACCGCGGTCTGCCGGCCGTCCGCATCGTAGTAGTAGTGGATGTAGGCGGGCGGGGTGGCGGCGTCGCTGGGGGTGGTCTGGGTGACCATCTCGTTGTCGGCGTCGTAGCTGTAGCTGGTGACGTAGTTGGTGAAGGTGGTCTTGTCGGATGAGGCGTCGTAGGCGCGCGGTGAGATGTCGCGGGTCTTGTTGCCGTTCGGGTCGTAAACGTACTCGGTGGTGGTGGTCCGGCCGCCGTGCACGTACGGCGCGACCACCTTGGTCCGCTGGTCTTTCTGGTCGTAGCTGCTGGTGGTGACGTTTCCGCTGGCGTCGGTGCTCTGGATCACTTTGCCGTCGGCGTCGTAGACGGCCGACTGCAGGTGCCCGTCCGGGTCCTTGGCCGACAGCCGCTGGTGCGCGGCATCATAGGTGTAGACGGTCGTGTTCGCGGTGGTGGTGGCCGGGCAGGCGGGCGGCGCGGTCAGCCGGGCGTTGGGGGCGGTGACGGTGACCGGGTCGCCGACGTTGTCGTAGCAGTGGTAGGTGGTGCGGGTGTCGGTGACGGTGCCGGAGCTGTTCACCGCGTAAGCGGTCTGGCTGGTCATCTCGTCGGCGGCGTCGTAGCCGTAGCTGGTGGTGTGGTCGTTGGCGATGCCGCTATGCACGCCGATGGGCAGGGTTTCTGAGACCAGCCGCCCGGCGGCGTCGTAGGCCATCTTGGTGCGCTGGCCGGCCGGGTCGGCCTGGGTGTCCGGGCCGGTGGTCAGCGTCTTGCGGTCCATCGGGTCGTAGCTGTAGCTCGTGACAGCGCCATTGCCGCCGTCCTGCTGCCCGAAGTGGGCGTCCTGCATGGCGGTGATGTTGTCGTTGGGGTCGTAGCTGGTGCCGGCCCAGATCAGCTCGCCGCGGTCCAGGGTGGTGGATTTGGGCTGGCTTTGCCGGCCGAGCCGGTTGAAACTGTCGTAGTCGTAGAAGATTCGGTAGCTGCGGGTGTCGGTGCCGCTGGCGGCGGCGTGCAGCGCGTCCTGGGTCCAGCGCAGGTTGCCGTCGGCGTCGAAACCGAACTGGGTGACCCGCCCCAGCGGGTCGGTCACCTTCTGCGGCTGGCCGTTCGGGTCGTAGCTGGCGTAGCTGGTGGTGTGGCCGTTGAAGTCGGTGACCGCCTCGAGGGTGCCCGGCGACGATGGGTCGTCGGCGGGGTTGCAGGCCGGGGCGGTGGCCAGGTTGTAGCAGTAGCTGGTGGCGTGCCCCAGCGGGTCGGTGGCGGTCAGCAGGTTCCCGGCCGGGTCGTAGCCGAACTGCCACTGGTAGCCGGCCCCGGCGGCCACCCCGTCCGGGGCGGTCTTGGTGGCCAGCAGGCTCCAGTGGGTTCCGGTGTCGGTGCCGTCCAGCGGAAGGCTGGTGTAGGTCAGCTTGGTGTGGTTGCCGTCCTGGTCGGTGTAGTCGGTCAGGTAGCCGTTGGCGTTGTAGCTGTAGCTGCGGAACGCCCCGTTCGCCTCGGTGATCTTGCTGACCTCGTTGTCGGCGGTCCACGCCTCGCCGGTGGTCTGCCCGAGCGGGTTGGTGATCGCGGTGACCCGGCCGGCGCCGTCGTAGCTGTAGGTGGTGGCGTGCCCAAGCGGGTCGGTGACGGTGGTGACGGCGTTGGTGGTGTCGTAGCCGTAGCCTGTGGTTTGGCCGTCCCGGTCGGTCAGTGACTTCACGCGCCCGGCGAGGGTGGGCCCGTCGGAGTTCAGGTAGTAGGCGTAGGTGCTCTCGTGCCCGTCCGGGTCGCGGGCGGAGTAGATCTGGGTGTCTTCGTTCGGGGTTTTCGGGTCGGGGTTGACCCGGTCGGCGGCGTTGGGGATGGCCGGGCCTGACCCATTGGAGGTCAGGTAGGTGAACACCCACGACCGGTCGGCCAGAAAGCTGCCACCGGCGGTGGTGCCGCCGCGCTGGGTGATCCGCAGCAGGTTGCCGTCGTCGTAGTAGTCGAAGTGCAGCACGTGGCCGAGGTGGTCGGTGATGTCGGCGATCCGGCCGCGCTGGTGGGCGTTGTCGGTCTGCGCCTTGGTGTAGTAGCTGACCGTGATGGCCCGCCCGCCCGCGTCGGTGACCTGGGTGATCCGCCAGGGCGGGCCGCCCGGGTCCTCACCCGGCGGGGTCGCGGTCTCGGTGAAGGTGATCGTGTTGCCGTTCTTGTCCGCCACCGAGGTGGGCCAGCCCGCGTAGTTGTAGTAGAACGTGAGATGGTCTGGGCGCGACAGCGCCCAGTAGCCCGGCGAGGTCGTGTCGGTCGTCGTGGACCGCAGGAAAAGGTCGAACCCGGGCGGCGGCGCCCAGCTGGTGGTGCCGTCGGGGTTGGTGGTGCCGGTGTACACGTGCAGGGTGCCGTCGCCGTCGGTGGCCCCGATCAGCTTGTTCGACACCCCGGCGATGGTGTCGGCCTTGTTCGGGTGGATCTCCAGCGGCGTGCCGAACCGGGTCAGGCTGGAGATCCCCAGCGACCAGTTGTTCCCCGCCGGGGAGCGGGAGTGGTTCTCCAGGCCGTTGTAGGTGAGTTCCAGCATGCTGGAAAGCCCGCGGCCAGGCAGCTTCCACGGCGTCATGTTCAAGATCATGTTGCCGCTGGCCACGTTGGCCAGCGTGTCCAGCCCGCCGCCGACCGGCTGGGCGTCGTACTGGTAGTACTTCTCCAGGCCCAGCCCGACCGGGCTTTTGCGCAGCACCTGCACCTGCGCGGTCAGCGGCGGGTTGCCCTTCGCGGCGAACCAGGCGCCGCTGGCGGCATCGAACAGGTCGAACATCAGCTCGTACTGGGCGGAGCTCACTCCGGCGGCCAGCGCCGGCGGCGGCACCAGCATGGTCAGGGTGACCGATTGGCCGGGTGCCAGGTCGGCACCGAGCGACGTCGCCGGCCCGGTGGTGACCACCGGCGGGTTGTCCGGGCTGTACCAGCGGTAGGCGAGGGTGTCTCCGGAGGCGGTCAGCGTGGAGGTGCTGTTATTAGTGAGGGTGACGTTCACGCCGGACTGCTGCTGGGTGGCGGCCGACGGGTCGTAGGTGACGGTGACCGGGGTGGTGCTGCCCGACGCCAGGGTGATCCCGGCCCGGTAGATCGTCCCGGTCGTGTTGGCCACGGTGACCGTCACCGCCGCGCTGGTGGTCACCAGCCCGGTGCTGTCGGTGATCTTCGCGGTGAGGGTGTGGGGGCCGTCGTAGGCGGCGGTGGCCGGGTCGAGGGTGTTCCAGCTCACCGTGTACGGGCTGGATGTCGCGGTGCCGAACAGCTGATTGTCGGCGTAGAAGTCCACCTTGGACACGGTGTCCGGGGCGGTCGCGGCGGCGCTGGCGGTGACGGTCACCGAGCTGCCGCTGACCGTGGCGCCCCCCTTCGGGCTGGTGATCGACACGGCCGGGGCCGCGACGTTGTTCACCGTCACGCTGACCGGGCTGGAGGTGGTGGTGTTGCCGGCGTTGTCCACCGCGCGGGTGGTGACCGTGTGGGTTCCGTTCCCGGCCGCTGTGGAGTCCCAGCTGAGGCTGTAGGGGGCGCTGGTGTCGGTGCCTACCACGGCGCCGTCGACCAGGAAATCGACGTGGCCGATCGCGCCGTCGTCGCTGGCGGCGGCGGTCAGCGTGACAGCGGCGCCGGACACGGTGGCGCTGGGCGCGGGCGCCGAGACTGATACCGTCGGCGGGAGCGCGTGGCTGCCGTCGCTGTAGGTGAGGGTGAGCTGCGGCCGCAGCCCGGTGTTGGCGGTGAAGTCGCTGCTGTTGTAGATGACCCAGTTCCCCGCCGTCGCTGCCTCGCTGCTCAGCTTCAGCAGCACGCCCAGGTTGGGCGCGCTGCCGTTGACCCACTGCTGGGCCAGGCCGGTGATGTCCAGGTTGTCCCACGACGGCTGCTGGCCGGCCGGCTTGGCCAGACTGGCAGCGGCCGTCGGGTCATAGTCGCCGCCCTGGCTGGCCCAGCTCACCCCGGTGGTGGCGTCGTACCAGGTGGCTCCGTCCCCGGTGCATTGGGGGTTGGTGTTGGTGCCGGTCCCCTGCGTCCAGGCGCGGGTGACCCGGTGCGCCTCCACGGTGGCCGCGTCCGACGCCGGGTAGGCCTGCCACACCGACAGGGTCGCTTTGCTGATGGCCGCGGCCGCGGGGATGTCGTTGAGGCTGAACCGCAGCAGCCCGCGGTAGGTCGAGGCGGTGTCCGACCCGACGTAGATGTCCGGGTCCGCGCCGTAGTTGGCGCAGTTGACGATCCCCGACGCGTAGTAGATGAAGGTGTCCTGGCCGGTGGACGGGCCGGGTTGCAGCGTCTTGGTGGCCTGCCCGTCGGCGGGCAAGGTGACGGTGATCTCGTTGGAGGTGGCGCTGTTGGCCACCACCGCGTAGGTGAACGCCCGGCTGGGCGCGGCGGTGGTGTCCCGGTAGGACGTCACCGCCGGGTTGGTGATCGTCGTGACCAGGGTGGACGGCGACGGGGTGAAGCTGGGTGTCATCGACCGGTAGACGGCGTACTGCTGGAACGGCGCCCCGGACGGGCCGGTGTAGGCGGTCCAGGTCAGTTCCGCCCCGTTGGCGTGCAGCGTCGTGGGCGGCGCCAGGGTGACCGCGTCGCTGGTGTAGGTGATCTGCAGCTCCGGCTGCACCGCGGTGGAGGCGGCATAGGTGCTGCTGGGCACCGCGATGCCGCCGTTGCTCAGCGGCTCGGTCGCCTGCTTGACCAGCAGCCCGTCGTTGGGCTGCGCCCCGGTCAGCCAGTTCTGCACGGTCGTGGTGACCGGCCAGTACAGCCAGCCGACCGGCTGGGTGTCGGTCACCGTCACCGTCGACAGCGCCGTGGCGTTGAACTGGACCTGGGAGCTGGTGGTGGCGGGCGACCAGGCGGCGGTCATCTGGTGCGCCTCCAGGGCGTGGCTGGCGACACTGGTACAGGTGCCGTTCACCGCCAGGCAGTAATCGTCGTAATACAGGCCGAGCTGGGCGCCGGTGACCGCGGCCCCGGCCGGGACCGAGCTCAGGTCGAACTGCAGCGCGCCCCGCCACGCATACGAGCTGTCGGTGCCGATGTAGATCCGGTCCCCCACAAAGGGCACGCAGTTGCTGCAGTTCGCGGCGAAGCTGGCGTCCTGGGTGTCCGGCTGGATGGTGATCGTCGGGTCCAGCCGCACCGGGAAACGCCGCTGCGGCGCCGACAGCCACGCGCGGTCCATGCTCACCCGCACATCCAGCCAGGAGCCGTAGCTCCGCACCGTCATGGCCGCGTGCGGCGTCCCGCCGGGCGCCGCCGCCCGCCCCGCCAGCGCCTCCACCGCCCGCGGGGCCTGCAGCACAAACACCGGCCCAGCTACCGGCGCCCGGAACACCCCCCACGACCCGTCGGCCAGCCGCCGGACCGTCACCGGGGGACCGGCTCCCTGGGGGCGGATGACGAACTCATAAGAGGCCGGGGCGGACGCGTCGTGCAGCACGATCGTCTCGTTTACCGCGCCCGCGCCCACGTCGTAGGTCAGGTCCGCGCCCGGGTAGGCCGCCGCATACGAAAGATGCGGCCCGGACACGGCCCCGGCCGAGCCTGCCGCCCCTTTGGCGTCGAAATCGAACGTCTGACCGGCCGCCCGCACCCGCAGATAGCTGTCCCCGGCATGCCGCGCGAACGACGCGGTGAACCGGTTCGCCTTGTTCTGCCAAGCGAACCCGGCCTCCCGCGCCGCCACCAGGGAGGAGTCGATCGGCTGCCACCCCGCCGCCGTCCGGTAGTTCACCGGGCCCGGGAAGATCGTCGTGGTGTAGCTGCCGTTCGCATGCCGGACCGTGCGCGAGTTCCGGGTCAGCGGCTGTGCTAACCCGCTCACCGGCGCCTTGGCCTGCCCCGCCATGGCTGCCCTGTGTGCCGGTGGCGGCCCGGCCGGCGCACCCGCCCGTCCGATCGGGTTGTGGTCGGTGACCGCAGCCCCCGCCGGCAAGCTGACGACCCCCACCGCCGCGGCCACCGCCGCCGGGACGGCCAGCCGGCGGGCTAGTTTACATAACGAAAAACGTCCAGCCAGACGACGGGACCGCACCATGCCAGCCTCCCGCGCTCAGCCCCCGCCAGAAGGGCGACTAGATGACCACGATCATCCCAGCGGGCGTGGAGGCCACTCCATGGCACAATCGCCCTCTGACAGTGGGCCCGCGGGCAGGCGTTGTCAAGCCTCCGATAAAGGCGCCCCACCACCGTGTTTGGGGGCGGGTGATCCTTCGGCGCGACGATGGCTGTCACGACGAACTCGGCCATTGTCGAGTAGCCCGTCACCTTGACCGTCAGCCCGGACCGGCTGCCTGCGGAGCGGACCAGGCGGCGCGCTCGTCCTGGCAGGCCTCGGTGGCCCACTCGGTGAGGACATTGCGCTCACTGGTGCCCTTTCGTTCAGCGCGTCGCGCCGGATCATGCTCGCCGGCCTCGGGCCAGTCGATCTCTCGAAGACAAGGTCGGCGTACAGCACCCCCCCGTAGTCGTGTTCGCCGGCTGGCATGGCCTTCATGGCATCGAGATGTACTACGAGAATCAAGTTTACTGAGAATTACCGTATTACGAATAGCCGTCGAAGGCCGACAAGGAGAGCAACGGCAGCAATAAGGCCAAGCTACGACTGCGGCCAGGGGAGGATCACCGGATTCCGTAGGGGCACAGGACCGTTGTCTTCCGCTTCCGGCATGCTGGCTAGCGGGGTGCCGCCAGCGGAGCCCGTGTGATAGAAGGGCACGGTGGTCATGCTGGAGGGCCTCAAGAACGAGCGCCACGCCGCACGATCGAACTGGCCGAGGCCGTGGTCCCCATCCTGCGGGCGCACAGGTTGGCCCAGGCCCAAGCACGGCTGGCGCTGCCGCCCGCCGTCTGCCATGGTACCCGGGCGCGCCAGTTGGCCGGGGTGTGACACCCCGCGCAGCCGTTCGGGACCAAAGCGCCCGCCCGCTACCTCACCCTGGGACGCGGCAGGCAGCCGGAAAGCGCTCCGCACCGTTACGGTGCGGTGGGCAGCGATACCGAACGGCTTCCGCGGGCTGACGCACCCGAACGTCGGGAGTGACCGCCGGGCTCGGCAGGCTACGCCGGGTGTGGCCAGGCCAGTTAGCATCGGTGTGTGTCACTGGCGCACGACCAGGCAAGCCGGTTCGATCGCGCCCCGGCGGTCGCGGGATCGGGCACCTGATGTCTTCGCGCC
>WNGJ01001526.1_pt1 | contig 22850 bp, 22 predicted proteins | sample 5400611 | NCBI WGS metagenome assembly WNGJ01 (sample SAMN13153375, study PRJNA577476) | soil metagenome | isolation source: 40 cm soil or saprolite under Garry oak tree replicate 1 | place: USA:California | collected 2016-06-15
TCGACATGATCACGAAGCTGCGACGGATCCTCATCGCCGCGCAATTTCACCCGGGGGTGCCCCGCCAGCCCACCCCCGAAGAAATCCACGCCGTCCGCCTGGCCTGGGCCCAGGCAGCGGCCTGATCGCGAAAGTCGAGTAGGTTCCCGGTCTGCTAGTATTAGAACTAAGTTACGTTGATGGGGCAAGTACCAGGGCTGCAAATGGTCAGTAGTTTGGAGGCAAGGCGCGGCGCGGGGCTAAACATACAATCGACCGTATATTCGACACTGATCAGCCGGGGGTGTACTCTTTATCTATGGTCACCACGCAAGGCGACGCTTCTCGGACCCGGTATCAGTCACGTCCCGGACGCCGTGCAGTGGTCATCGCCAGCCTCGCGGACCTAAGTGGACCCGCCGAGGGCACGGTCGAGTTGCCGCTGTGGCTGTTCTGGAGCGCCCCCGGTCACATCTTTGACCTCGGTGACCGGGACATGCGGATGTGGCTTTACCAGACCGTTCTCCGCGAAGCGAGCCGCCCGGAGGATCTCACCACCTACCTGGACGGCGACACGCTGATCGCCCTTTGGCCGGACCTCTACTTGCCCAAGGGTGTGCGGCAAGCGTGGGAGGACCAGCACCCGACCCTGCGAGCTGCGGCGGTCGCCGCCGCCTGATGCCGGTCAGCAAATTCCATGGCCAGGTGGCCACTATTGCGCTGCGCGCCGCCGCCCCGCACGGGTTCGCTCTGGGCGGTGGTAACGCCTTGATCGCCCACGGGATCATCGACCGGGCCACTCAGGACGTCGACGTTTTTAGCGACGAACAGGGTGGCGTGGAGGCTGCTGCCGATGCGGTAGAGGCCACGCTGCGCGACGCGGGCTTCGGGACCGAGCGCCGCGACAAAACCGGCGTTCTCGCGGACATCTTTTACGGGATAAGCGAAGGGCTGGCCGAGTGGATCGTCACTGCGCCCAATGGGGAGCAGATGCTGCTGCAGATGGCCTACTTCGACCGGGCCCGCAGACCGGTAATCATGGATGTCGGCCCTGTCCTTGACCTTGAGGATGTGGTCGGCGGAAAAGTATGCGCGCTGGTCAGCCGGGTCGAGCCGCGTGATTACGTGGACACAGCGGCCGCCATGGGGCGCTACAGCATGGAGCAGATGATCGGCTTCGCCCGGCGGCTGGATCCGGGCCTGACCGACAGGGACTTCGCGGACGCTGCCCAGCGGCTGGATCAGTGGGGTGACGGGGTGTTTGCCCCCTTCGGGCTTAGCTCGCTGGACGTCGCAGTGCTGCGGGAGCGGTTCGCGGATTGGCCCCGTACCTGATCCCGTCAATCAGGTTCTCTGCCGTCGAGCCGGCGGGCGCGCTTGATCGCGCCGCGGTTGCGCTTAGCCTCCAGGCGCCGCTCGTTCGCGCCCCGGCCGGGCCTGGTCGGGACGCGCGGGCGCTGCGGCGGGGCGACCGCGTCCCGGAGCAGGGCGGCCAGCCGGGCCCTGGCCCCCTGGCGGTTGGCGAGCTGGCTGCGCTGGTCCGAGGCGGCCACGGTGAGCACGCCGCCAGCCAGGCGTCCGGCCAGGCGTTCGGCGATCCTGGCCCGCGCCCATTCGGGCAGTGCGACCGACCGCTCGACATCGAAGGAGAGCTCGACCCGGCTGTCGGCGGTGTTGACCGACTGGCCGCCGGGGCCAGATGACCTGGAGAAGCGCTCCTCCAGCTCGCGGCCCGGTATCACCAGCCAGCCGTTGACCCGGAGATCGTCAGGCATTAGGCCAGGCTGGCAACCAGCTCGCGGACGGGCTTACGGCGGCCGGTGAAGAACGGGATCTCCACGCGGGTGTGCAGACGTGCCTCGGAGCCCCGCAGGTGGCGCATCAGGTCCAGGATCCGGTGCAGCTCATCGGCCTCGAAGGCGAGTATCCACTCGTAGTCGTTGAGTGAGAAGCAGGGGACGGTGTTCGCCCTGACGTCAGGGTACTCGCGCGCCATCATCCCGTGCTCGGCGAGCATCCGGCGGCGTTCCGCGGGATCCAGCAGGTACCACTGGTACGAGCGCACGAACGGATACACGCTCACGTACGCGCGCGGCTCCTCGTCGGCCACGAAGGCGGGAATATGGTTCTTGTTGAACTCCGCCGGGCGGTGCAGCGCCATCACCGACCAGACCGGCTCGCTGCAGCGGCCGAGACGGGTCCGGCGGAACCGCACGTACAGGTCCTGCAGGTCGTCCGAGCTCGACGCCACCCACCAGAACATGAAGTCCGCGTCCGCGCGAAGGCCCTGGATGTCGTAGCAGCCGCGGGTGACGATGCCCTTGCCCGCCGCTTGGTCGAGTAGCTCGCCCACCTCGGCGGCGGCATTGCCGATGCCGCCTGCCTCAAGCGCGACCCGGTCGGACACCCGGAACACCGACCACATCGCGTAGCGGACCAGCTCGTTGAGATCACGGGCCTTCGGCCTGCGGGCCGTCTCTTGTTCGTCAGCCATGCCACCATTGTCGGCCACGGCGGTCACCGGACCCAACGGGTGTCGTCAACGGCCGGCGGCCTGGCCGCGAGGAACGCCAGCACCTGGCTGACCGCCGCGCGGGCGGTCGCGACACAGGCAGGTATGCCCACCCCGTCGTACGCGGCGCCGCAGACCGCGAGCCCAGGCTGAGCGGCCACCGCCGCGCGTATTGAGGCCACCCGGTCCAGGTGTCCCACCGTGTACTGGGGCAGCGCGCCGCCCCAGCGAGTCACCCTGGTGGCAGCGGGCGCGCCCCGCACGCCGGTCGCGGTTGCCAGTTCCGCCGCGGCCAGCGCGGCGAGCTCATCGTCGGCGCGCTGCAGCAGCGCCTCTTCCCCGATGCGTCCGACGGAACAGCGCACGATCTCTAGGGGTTCGGCACCCGGCGCGGCCGCTTCGGCCAGGTGCGGCCATTTGACCGTGGAGAAGGTGACCGCCTTGACGGCTCGTCCGTCCACGGCCGGCACCAGGTACCCGCTCCAGCCGAGGGCGGTGAGGCCCGGCCGGGGAAAGGCGGACCGCGGATAGGCGAGTGTGACGATCGCCATGCTCGCGTAGCTGATCTCGCCGAACGCCGTAACCGCGGCGGACGCGCCCGGGACGGCCGCGAGCAGGCGGCCCGCGGGCCGCGCCGGGATCGCGAGTATCACCGCGTCGGCGTCGACCTGCTCAGGTGTCGCCGCCGACCCCAGGGTGAGCCGCCAGCCGCTCCCGGCGGGGGCCAGTTCGCGGACCATCGCGGCGCTGCGCACCTCCGCTCCGGACGCCTTCGCCAGGTAGGCCGGGAGCATCCCGAGTCCCCCGGTGAGCGTGGTGAACACCGACCCGCCCGCCCGGGTGCCCGACGCGGATGCCCCGTTCCGGCCGCCGGCCGGGGCCGCAGCCGAGGCCGGGGGCGGCAGCAGGGACCGCGCCGCCTCAGCCAGGGACCGGTGCCGCCGGGAGGCGGCCGCCAGCGCGGGCAGCGTGGCGTCGAACGACAGCTCCGCCGAGCGTCCCGCGTAGACCCCGCCGAGCAGCGGGTCGACCAGCCGGTCCACCACCTCGTCACCCAGCCGCGCCCCGATGTACCCGGCGACCGGCACGTCGCCGTCGCGAGCGGTGGGCGGCAGCTCGAGGTCTTGACTGGCCCGGGCCAGGCCCTCGTCGGACAGCACGCCGGACTTGGCCAGTTCGGCCAGATCGGACGGCACGCCCATGAACTGCCGGCGCGGCAGCGGCCGGAGCGCGCCCAGCGTCCAGATCGCCGGAGACGTAGGGCCTGGGGCGGTGCGCTGGTCACCGAGCCCGGCCTCGGCGATCAGCGCGGTGCCCTCCGGGCGGGTGACCAGTAGCGCTTCGGCCCCCTCATCGAGGGCGACGCCGGCGATCCCGGATACGGCCAGCTTGCCGCCGAGCCGCGGCGACCCCTCAAGCACGGTCACCCGCACCGCCTCGTCGCGGAGGAAAAACGCCGCCGCGAGTCCGGAGATCCCGCCGCCCACGATCACCACGTGCGGCCGCGCGTTCGTACGCTCCATGCCTCCAGCGTGGCAGACGCCGCCCGGTGCGACGTACCGGAGGGGCTCCGCCGGCACGGGTGACTCCCTGGCCCGGCGGCTGCGTCAGCCGTCCCGCTGAACCGACGCGGCCGGTTACACGATCTCTGACCTGACGATGCTGCCGTGACCTGGGCGCGGCCGGGCCGCTGCGCGATCGTGACCGCAGCCGCGGAACCGCGCGGTTCTCGGCGGCCGTCACAACGGCATGCTGAACACACGGAGCTTGACCCGCCGCCTTGCGCGGCCCGGGCGCACTGGGCACGGCACCGTCGCCGGCCTCATGATCGGCAGCGTCTTGCTCGGCGGGGGCATGTTCCTCGCGGGATGCTCTGCCAGCAGCGCCAGTTTGCCCGACGCGGCCGCCAAGACGGCCGGGCAGGCAGGCGGGCAGGCGGCCGCCCTCGCACCGGCGCAGGTTCCCGCGGCCAGCGGCGCCGCCCGGAGCAATCCGGGCGCTCAGAGCGCCGGAACCACGGCCAGGCTGGCGCCGGCCAGCAGCATCATCTACACCGCTCAGCTGACTGTGCGGGCGGCCAACGTCAGCTCGGCCACTGCCCAGGCCGCCCAGATCGCCGAGGGCGCGGGCGGCTACGTGTCGAGCGAGACCGCCTCTGATCACCCCGATCACCCGTCCGAGGCCACCGCCAGCGTGCAGCTGAAGATCCCCGTCGCGTCGTACTCCGGCACGCTCGGCCAGCTGGCCAGCCGCCTCGGCACCCAGCTATCCCTGCGGCAGCAGGCCCAAGACGTCACCCAGCGGGTGGCCGACGTGAACAGCCAGGTCACCTCGGACGAGGCGGCCATCGCCCAACTGCGCGCGCTACTGTCGCACGCGGGCTCGGTCAGCGACCTGCTCAGCGTCCAGAACCAGATCAACGAGGAGGAATCGAACCTGGAGTCCATGCAGGCCCAGCAGCGCGCCCTCAGCCACGAGACCAGCTACGCGACGGTGACGCTCACCCTCCTCGGCCCGAAGGCCAAGCCGGTGGTGCACCGCCCGAAGGCCCCGCCCACCCTGGCGGGAGGCCTCGGCGCCGGCTGGCACGCGCTGCGCATCACTGTGTCCTGGACGCTGGCTTTCCTCGGCGCGATAGCCCCGTTCGCCGCCATCTTGGCCATCGCCGGATATGCGATCTACCGCGGCCGACGCTGGCTGATCCGCCACAGGCCGACCGCGCAGTCCGCCTCCCCGGAAAGCTAGCGGTCTGGCACGGGCGGCTCAGGCGGGGGTGCGAACCGACTCGGCGTGCACCAGGTCGGCGAGCCTGGCCAGCACGTCCGGGTCGGTTTCCGGCAGCACGCCGTGCCCGAGGTTGAACACGTGCCCCTCGGCGGTGCGCCCGCGGCCCAGCACGTCCCTGGCTCGCTCCTCGATGACCTCCCACGGCGCGAGCAGGATCGCCGGGTCGAGGTTGCCCTGCAGCGCCTTTCCCGGCTCAACCCGGCGGACGGCCTCGTCGAGCGGGACGCGCCAGTCGACCCCGACCACGTCGGCGCCTGCCTCCCCCATCAGCCCGAGCAGTTCCCCGGTTCCGACCCCGAAGTGGATGCGCGGCACCCCACCCACCTCCCCATCCCCCATCTCACCGAGCGCGGCGAAGATCCGGCTGGTGTGCGGCAAGATCGCGTGCCGGTAATCGTCAGGGCCGACCGCGCCCACCCACGAATCGAAGAGCTGAACGGCCGAAGCTCCCGCCGCCACCTGGATCTGCAGGAACGAGATGGTGATGTCGGCCAGCCGGCCGAGCAGCGCGTGCCACAGCTCCGGCTCGCCGTACATCAGCGCCTTGGTCTTGTCGTGATTCTTGGACGGCCCGCCCTCCACCAGGTAGGACGCGAGGGTGAAGGGCCCGCCCGCGAAGCCGATCAGCGGGCGTTGGTCCAGTTCGGCCACGAGCGCCCGGACGGCCTCGGTCACGTAGGGCACGTCACCGGGATCCAGCGCGCGCAGCCGTCCCAGGTCCGCCGGCGTCCGCACCGGAGTCTCGACCACCGGCCCGATCCCGGCCTTGATGTCCACGTCGATGCCGACCGCGCGCAGCGGGACCACGATGTCGCTGAACAAGATGGCCGCGTCCACGTCGTACCGGCGCAGCGGCTGCAAGGTGATTTCCGTGATCAGGTCCGGACGGGTACACGAATCGAGCATCGAGATGCCCTCGCGCAACCGGCGGTACTCAGGCAGCGACCGGCCCGCCTGCCGCATGAACCAAACTGGCGTAAAGGGAACTGGCTCTCTCCGGCAGGCCTGCATGAAGGGGGACTTCGCCCGGGATACGGTCACGTCAGGGATCGTCTCACATCACCACACGGTAGCCGCCGGGAGACACGCCGTCCGAGATCCCACGAATCGGCGCGAGAGCGTGCCACTATCGGCATCAACCCCGTCAACCCCCGCAAGCCCCGTGACGCATCGCACCGAGGAGGTCGCCAGGATGACGCAGCTGAGCAGGCATTGCGCCGGATGCAACGAGGAGCGGCTGTTCGAGCAGTTTCACGCGGAGCCCGCGAGCTGCCCCGATGCGCCGGACGGCGACTGCAGGGAATGGGGCTGCACGATGTGCGGGGACGCCTTGATTATCGGCCTGCCCGTATCTGAGTACATCAGCAGCGACAGCGCCACCAGGGCCGCCTGACCGAACAGCTAAGTGCTGTTTCCCCGGGCGCATCCGGGACGACATTCAATCCGACAATCGGCATGAAACATTGGTGTTTCGGCATGAATCTATACGGCGCTGCGTGAGAAGCGATGACCGACACGTACGCTCGGGTCATGAGGGCGACTGACGGGCCGGGGGATCGGCGCGCGACGCGATCACGAGCGCCACGACGCTCGAGGGCGGTGTCCGGCTCCGCCGCAGGCACCCCCGCGGTGACGGAGATTGACGGGAGCGCGAGCAGCGCGCCCACGGCAGCGCGGGCCGCGGTCGCAGACTCCCCCGCTGAGGCGACGTTCACGGAGGCGGTGGCGGCCTTCATGGCTGGCCGGGACGCGCAGCGCCGACGGGACCTTGTGTTCGAGGACGTTCCGGCGCCGAAGCGGCTGGCGCCTTACGCCGCGGCCATCGCGGCGACCATCCAGCGGGACGACACGGACGTGGCCTGGGGACGGCTGGTCCTGCTCTACGACCCGGACGGCCACCAGGGCTGGGACGGCTTCTTCCGGCTGGTCGCCTACGTCCGCGCCGACGTGGAACCGGAAATGGCGGCCGATCCGCTACTCGGCGAGGTCGGCTGGAGCTGGCTTTCCGAGGCCCTGGACGCGCACGTGCCGGGGTACGCCGTCCCCAGTGGCACGGTCACAAGGGTCATCACCGAGGGGTTCGGGACCAAGCAAGACGAGGTTCCGCTGACCGGGTTCGAGCTGCGCGCCTCGTGGTCCCCGGTCGGGCCGACGGGGGCGCAGGGGCCGACGGGGGCGCAGGGGCCGACGGGGGCGCAGGGGCCGACGGGGGCGCAGGGGCCACGCGGATCCGCCGGGAGCAGCGATCTCCACGCCCTCGACCTGTCGGCGCACATCGCGGCCTGGTGCGACTGCCTGTCCGCCGCGGCCGGACTGGAACCGCCAGGAACACGGGCCCTGCGGCAACCGGGGCACGGGTGAGCGCAGGCAGTGAGGCTGGCGGGATAGTCCCACTGCTCGAGCCTCGCGACGGCCTGCCGCCGGTCGTCGCGACGGACGCGATGCTGGCCGAGGTCACCGGCAGGCTAGCCGGCGGCGAGGGACCCGTCGCGGTCGATGCCGAACGCGCCTCCGGCTACCGCTACGGCCAGCGGGCCTACCTGGTCCAGCTCCGCCGCGCCGGAGCGGGCACGGTGCTCATCGACCCGATCGCCTGCCCCGACCTCTCCGGCGTCGACGCCGCGCTGCAAGACGCCGAGGCGGTGCTGCACGCGGCGTCGCAGGACTTGCCGTGCCTGGCCGAGATCGGCTTCCGGCCGCGGCGGCTCTTCGACACCGAACTGGCCGGGCGACTGCTCGGCTACCCGCGGGTCGCCCTCGGCACGCTGGTCGAGGAGGTGCTCGGCCTCCACCTCGAAAAGGGCCACTCGGCGGCCGACTGGTCGGTCCGCCCGCTGCGCGAGGAACTGCTCCGCTACGCCGCCCTGGACGTAGAGGTGCTGATCGAGCTGCGCGACGCCCTCGCGGCCGAACTCGCCGCCCAGCGCAAGGCCGAGTGGGCCCGCCAGGAGTTCGAGGCTGTGCTCGCCGCCCGCCCGGCCCCGGCCCGGGCCGATCCGTGGCGGCGCACATCGGGCATCCACCGAGTGCAATCCCGCCGCGGCCTCGCCGTGGTGCGCGAGCTGTGGGCGACCCGAGACCGGATCGCCCAGCTCGCCGACCTGTCTCCGCGCCGTGTCCTGCCCGACACGGCGATCATCGAGGCGGCCAGGTCCTACCCGGCCAACCACGCCCAGCTGGTCAGGATCAGCGGATTCGCCGGCCGGCAGGCCCGGCGGCACGAGAAGGACTGGCTGACCGCGGTGGCGCGTGTGCGGGCCAGCGGCGACGACGAGCTGCCCGAGACCACCGGCGGGGTGGTACCGAACGGGCCGCCGCCAGCGCACCGCTGGGCCGAACGCGATCCCGCCGCCGCCGCGCGGTTGACGGCGGCGCGCGCGGCCGTGACGGCCCTGGCCACCGACAGCAGGCTGCCGGTGGAGAACTTGCTTTCCCCCGACGCGTTGCGCAGGCTCAGCTGGGATCCGCCGGAGCCCTGCGACGAGCAGGCCGTGGCGCAGGCGCTTGCGGGCTACGGCGCGCGGCCGTGGCAGATCGAGCTGACCGCCGAACCGGTCACCCGCGCGCTGCGCGATGCCCCGGCGGACGCCAAGGAGGCGACTATGCTGGGTGGCTCCGCCGACCCCGAGGGGTGACCTTACCGGTGCTGATGACCGCCGCGGCGGTGGTGAGCAGCCCGCCGCCGCTGCCAGGCTTCCTTAACGCCCTCTCATCACCCCTGCAGCATTACGGCGTCTGGGCGATCGGCCTCCTGATCATGCTGGAGGACTTCGGCATTCCCGTGCCCGGCGAGACGATACTGATCGCCGGTGCCGTCTACGCAGGCGCGGGCAGACTCAACGTCGTAGCGGTCGGCGTCGTGGGCTTCATCGCGGCCATTATCGGCGACAACATAGGCTTCGCCATCGGTCACTTCGGTGGCCGCGCCCTGGCCTTGCGGTGGGGCAAGTACGTGTTCTTGACCGAAGAGCGACTGGACAAGGCCGAGGCCTTCTTCGACCGGCGCGGCGCCATAGTCATCACGTTCGCGCGCTTCGTCGAGGGCCTGCGCCAGGCGAACGGGATAATCGCCGGCATCACCGGCATGCACTGGCTGCGGTTTCTCATCTTCAACGCCCTCGGCGCCGCCTTGTGGGTGGGGACCTGGATCAACCTCGGCTACCTCGCAGGAAACCACATCGGCACGATCTACCATTACATAACGTTGTACTCCTACTACGTGCTCATCGCGCTGGCGGTGCTGCTCCTCGGCTATATCGCCTGGCGCCTCCGGCGGCGCCGCCGACACCGCGCGTCGGCCGTGGCCAGCCGAGCCGATGAAACACATGAGAGCAGAAGTACCAGTGAGGCCGCCGGGACCGCGCCGGGCGAGCGCCAAGCCGCCGGGACCGCGCCGGGCGAAGCCGCCGGGGAAGCCCCGGGCCAGCGCGAAGCCGCCGGGGAAGCCCCGGGCGAGCGCCAAGCCGCCCGTGTAGCGCCGAACGACCAAGAAGCCGCCGGGACCGCGCCGACCGAGCATGCGGCCGGACAGCACGCGGCCGGACAGCACCAGGCCGGACAGCACGAGGCGGATCGTCACGCGCCGGACAAGTCGTAGCGTTCCAGGGCGGCCAGCTCCCCCGCGGCTCTGCTGGCTCCGGGGGGGACGACCCCCCCGAGCCCCCCCGGAGCGGAGTGCGCGACCCAGAAGCCGCCCTTAGGCAGCGACGGATCCGCGGGCACCGTGACGGGCGCGCCGAACGCCGAGCACAGTTCGGCGAAGACGTCGGGGAGGTTCTCCCGGTGCAGGCACAAGATGGCCGGACGGCGATCGGCCACCAGGCCGGAAAGCAGGCGCCGGAGCGCGTCAGCCAGGTCCGTTCGGGACGAAAAACCGGTGGAGCGGCCGTACGGGACCAGGCAGGCCTCAGCCTCGACGGTCCCCCCGAACGTCGCCGCGAACGGGCGCACGGTATCGATGCAGCGCAGCGCGGGCGAGCTGATCACTCGCGCGACGGGCGCGAAGCAGGCCAGCAGGCTGGCCAGCGTCCGCGCGTCGGCCGCCCCGTGCGCGTCGAGCGGCCGCGACTCGTCCTGGCCGGGCCAGTCCGCCTTGCGCCCGGCCGAGGCGTGCCTGACCAGGATCAACGGCACCGTCTCGAGTGGCCGGAAGGCGGAGATCACCGGGTCGTCGTGGGTGCCGGCCAGCTGCTCGCGGGCCTGCGCCAACGGCAGCCAGGACACCGCGTCGATCTCGTTGCCGGGCGCGGCCTCGACCCCGGCGCCGAACGCCGACCAGTAGCTCACCCGTTTGGGACGGCCCCAGCTGATGTACTCCACGGTCGGCAGCCGGGGACCGAGCACCGGCCGCACGCAGGTCTCCTCCCACACCTCGCGCACCGCGGTGAGCAGGATGTGCTCACCTGGCTCCCTCTTGCCCTTGGGCAACGACCAGTCGTCGTACTTGGGCCGGTGCACGACCAGGACCTCGGCGTCCCCCGCTCCTCGGGGTCCCTGGGACGCGTCCGCCGCAGGCCGCCAGATCGCCGCGCCCGCGGCGAGGGTGGCATCAGTCATCTGCCGGACGGACCCGCCGCTCCCTGACCAGAGTTTCCTGCACGTCGCGCAGCGGATTGCCGTTCTCGTCCCGGCTGTGCCGCACCCAGTACCCATCCGCGTTCAACCACCACGAGGAAGTCCCGTCATCCATGCCCATGTCGAGAAACCGGCGCAGCCGCCGCTGGTGGCCGGGATCGTCGACTCGTACCAGCAGTTCCACGCGGCGGTCCAGGTTCCTGTGCATCATATCGGCGCTGCCGATCCAGACCTGGCTGTCTTCGTCTTCTCCGGCGCCGAACGAGTAGATCCGGGAATGCTCGAGGAACCGGCCGAGCACGCTGCGGACCCTGATGGTGCCGGAGAGCCCGGGGATGCCCGGCCGCAGCGCGCAGATGCCACGTACCCACAGGTCGACCGGGACGCCCGCCTGCGACGCCCGGTAGAGCGCGTCGATCACCACCTCATCGACCAGCGCGTTGGTCTTGAACACGATCCGGGCGGCCTGGCCGACCCGGCTTCGCTCCGCCTGCCGGTCGATCCGGCTGACGATGCCGACGCGCAGCGATTCCGGCGCAGCGAGCAGCCGCTGGTACGCCCTGGTACGGCTGTACCCGGTCAGGTGGTTGAACAGGGCGGTGACGTCCTCGCCGACGGCGGGATCGGCGGTGAGCAGCCCGAAGTCCTCGTAGATCCGGGCCGTGGTCGGGTGGTAGTTGCCGGTGCCGAGGTGGCAGTACCGGCGCAGCGTCCCGTCGGGTTCCTCGCGCACGATCAGCGCCATCTTGCAGTGCGTCTTGAGCCCGACGTAGCCGTAGACGACGTGGCAGCCCGCTTCTTCAAGCTTGCGCGCCCAGGCGATGTTAGCGCGCTCATCGAACCTGGCCTTGATCTCCACCACCACGACGACCTGCTTGCCCGCCTCGGCCGCGTCGATCAGCGCGTCGACGATCGGCGACTGGCCGCTGGTCCGGTACAGCGTCTGCTTGATCGCGAGCACCCGCGGGTCGTCGGCGGCCTCGTCGATCAGCCGCTCGACCGACGCGGCGAACGAGTCGTAGGGGTGCTGGACGAGGATGTCGCGTTCGGCGATGGCGGTGAAGATGCTGTTGTCCTTGGAGACCGCCCGGGTGGACGGCACGAACGCCGGGTACTTCAGCTCGCCGATGTTCAGGTCGGCGATGGCGAACAGCCCGCTCAGGTCGAGCGGCCCGGGCACCCGGTAGACGGCCCGCCTGTCGATATCGAGTTCGGTGACCAGCTTCTCGAGCACGTCGCCCGACATCGTGTCCTCGACCTCGAGCCGGACGGCGGGCTCGAACCTGCGCCGCATCAGCTCACGCTCCATGGCCTGCAGCAGGTTCTCGGTGAGATCCTCGTCTACCTCGAGGTCCCTGATGCGGGTGACGCGGAACGCGTGATGCTCGATGATCTCCACGTCACCGAACAGGTCGGTCAGGTGCGCGGCGATGACGTCCTCGATCGGCACGTACCGGTTCTGTGACAGGGCGAGGAACCTGGGCAGCAGCGGGGGGACCTTGACCCTGGCGAAGATGGTGCCGTCGGTCCGCGAGTCCGCGATCATGACGGCCAGGTTGAGCGACAGGCCGGAGATGAACGGGAACGGATGGGCCGGATCCACCACCAGCGGGGTGAGTACCGGGTAGATGCGGTGCCGGAACAGGTCACCGACGGTGTCGCGTTCGGCTGCGGAGAGTTCCTTCCAGCGCAGGATCTCGATCCTGTGATCGGCCAGTTCCGGGTTGATGCGCTCGCTGAACGCGCGGGCGTGCCGGACGGTCAGCTTGCCCGCCAGTTCCAGGGTGTTCTCGAGCACCTGCCTGGGCAGCTGCACGCCGGTGCCCTCGACCGGGAAGCCCGCCACCATCCGGCGCACCAGCCCGGCCACCCGGACCATGAAGAACTCGTCCAGGTTGGTCGCGAAGATGGCGAGGAACCGCACCCGTTCCAGCAGCGGGACCGATTCGTCTTCGGCGAGTTCGAGCACGCGCTCGTTGAATCTGAGCCAGCTTTCCTCGCGGTCCAGGTAACGCTCGTCGGGCAGCGCGGTTTCTGCGCCTGCCTGTTCGCCGTCGTGGTCCTCGTGTCCATCTGCGGCGGGAAGGCTCATCTGGCTGACGCTCATGAAGTTCATTGTCCCCGCCAGGTGCCCAGCAGGAAACGTCAAGATCGTTCAGACCTTTTCCTCTCCCGAACGGCGCGGGTGACTGTTCCCCCGGTCAGGTCAGGGCGCCATGGTGTGGCCGGGGACGCCCGGCCGGGCCTGGACAGCCTGCACGCTCAGCGACACGTGCCCCTTCTTCGAACACACCGGGATGTGTGCCGGCACGAACGCGGGCCGACCCTGACTCGGCAGGGTAACCCGGAGTTCCCCGGCAGTCACCAGCGCGCAGCTGGCCGGCTGGCTGCCGGCGGTGACCCGCAGCACGGCGTGCGCCGTCGCCCCAGGCGCGAGCATCACCGGCTTCGGCCGGACCGTGGTGTCGCGGGCCGCCGCGCTGCCGATCTGGCCGCCGGTCACCGGGCTGTCCCGGTAGGCGGACACCTCCGGGTAGCCGTAGAGGCGGCAGGCGCGACGCGAGACGTTGGTGAACTCCAGCGTGTAGTAGGTGCCGTTCGCGGGGTGAATCCTGGCGCCGCCGGTCCAGTCGGCGTCCGCGGCGCCGAGCCCGAGCCACGCCTCGAGCCCGGACGTGGCGCACACGCGGCCGGAGACATCTGAGGAGAGGGTGGCGTCACTGTGGACCGGGGCGCGTGTCAGCGCGACGGCGAGCGCTGCCGTGCCGACAAAGGCCGCTACCGCGGCCATACGCCATCCGATTTGGCCGTACCATGTCATCGCGGTCCCCATCTGGCGATGATTGACCCTTTCCCCGTGAGAGGTCCCGCTAACCCTGTAAACGCGCTCTTGATACGAATCAGGCGGATTTCCGCGGCGCTTGTTTGTCGCACTTATTGCGCAGGTATTGGGGTGTCATGAGCGCGTCCGCCGCCATGACCGTGGTCACCGCGGGGATGGCGGTCACCGCAGCGACCGCCACCGCCCCCCGGTTTCAGCCCTCGCTTTGGAGCTCGGCGGCGAAGGCCGCCAGGTCGAGCAGGTGAAACAGGGTGTCGCACCACCGCTCCGCCGCGGGCCGGTCGTCGAAGTGCCCGAGGCACTCGTTCGCCGCGTCCAGGATCGCCCGCAGCACCGCGCCCTCGGCGCCCTGCGGCTCCCGGAAGCTCGTGCCGTCCGGTTCTTCTCCGCCCTGCGGGCCCAGGTCTCCTTCGCGCTGCGGGCCCGGTGATCCGGCGCTGTCCGGCACCGGCGCCGACGAGGTCCCGTGGCCGGGCCCGCCCTCCAGGATCGCCGCCGCCTTCCGCGCCATGGCCAGCCCGAGCGTCCCGGCCAGCAGCACCCGCTGCATCATCAGGACGCCATTGTGGTCTTTCATTCCGCCTGCCTCCATCGTCCACTGTGGCTGTCCCGCCTTCGGATCCATGATGCGGGCAAGCAGTGACATTCTGGCCGGACAGCGCGACCCGGGGCGATACCGGCATTGCCTCATCGATGACTCCCGCACCAGGAACACCAGCCGTATCGCCACGCCTGCCACGGGAATGGCGCATTCATGATCGCGGGTCAAAAACCCCGCTGTAAGGGAGGTAAAGACACACGATAACGGAGGAGATTCCTTAGCGCCCGGGGAATGCCAGGAAAAGGGCGGCCTTATTGCCGGAAAAGCGGGTTAGGCAGTGCGCTTTTGCTGGGCTTAATTGAGTGGGCGCGTGCGGGCTAGTCGCCGGAGGGGCGGCAGGCGGACCAGATGGCTTCGGCGTTGTGCAGCTTGACGCGCTCGCCGCGGCCCAGCGCCTTGGCCAGGTCGGTCTCCGCGGTCTCGATGCGCAGCCACTCGGCGTAGGAGACCGGCATGATCCCGCGCCCGGCGAGCACGCCGGCCAGCGGCCACTCCCCGGCGGCCGCGGCGGGATCGGCGGGCTGGACCAGGGGATCCGCGGCCGGGGCAGGGCGGTCGGGATAGCGCAGCAGGCCGGCTCGCGGCAGCGGGACGTCGCCTTCGCCGGGGCCGCCGGCCAGGTCCTCGAGCAGGCAGCGGACGGTCTCGGCGGCGTCGGACTTGTTGGTGCCGATCACGCCGGTCGGGCCGCGCTTGAGCCAGCCGGCCACGTACTCGCCGGGCAGCGGCGTGCCGTCTTCGCCCAGGACACGGCCGAGGGCGTTCGGGACCACCGAAGCGCGCGGGTCGAACGGCACGCCGGGCAGCGGCACGCTCTGGTACCCCACCGAACGCAGCACCATCTGCGCACTGAGCGTCTCGAACTCGCCGGTGCCGCCGAAGGCCCCGTCAGCCGCGATAACCGTGCGCTCGAGCGTGATACCGCCGACCCGTTCGGTTCCAAGAATTTCTACCGGCCTCAGCCAGAACCTGACGACCAGCCGCCGGCTGTGCCCCGAAGGAGCAGGCTCGGTGGTCCCGCCCTGGGCCCACTTGGAGATCGCCACCAGGTTCCCGCGCACCCGCCGGTCGGATTCGACCAGCGCGGCACCCCCGCCGGCCAGGTCGAACGCGTTCAAGTCGGCCTCGTCGGCGTGCACCACCACCTCGACGCCGGGCAGCTCGCCCAGCTCACGCAGCTCCTTGGTGGTGAACTTGGCGTACGCGGGCCCGCGTCGGCCGATCATGTGGACTTCGCGCACCTTGCTCGCGCGCAGCGCGTCGAGGACGGGCTGCGGGACGTCGGTCGCGTGCAGCTCGTCGGGATCCCGGGCCAGGATCCGGGCCACGTCGACGGCCACGTTGCCCACGCCGATCACCGCGACCGACTCGGCGTCTAGGGTGAACGCGCCGGAATCCACGTCCGGGTGACCGCAGTACCAGTTCACGAAGTCGGTGGCGGCGTAGCTTCCGGGCAGGTCCTCGCCCGGGATGCCGAGCCGCCGGTCCCGCATCGCCCCGGTCGCGTAGATGACCGCGTCGTACGCCGACACCAGGTCGTCCCGGGTGACGTCCTCGCCGAGGTGCACGCCTCCGACGAACCGGACGTCGGGGCTTTCCAGCACCTTGCGCAGATACTGCGCGATCGACTTGATGGACTTGTGGTCCGGCGCGACGCCGTACCTGACCAGGCCGTACGGGGTGGGCAGGCGGTCAATCACGTCCACCCGGAGCGGAACCGACAGCGGCAGCGCCGCCGCCTGCTTGACCAGCGCCTCAGCGGCGTAAAGCCCGGCAGGACCCGAGCCGACCACGGCAACGTTCAGCATGAATGCTTACGCTACTCGACCGGCCGCCGTTCCGGCGCGGCCTCGGCGGTGTCACGTACGTCACCAGATGACCGGCGCGCCACCGCCTCGGTGATCAGCCTGGCCAGGTGCTGCGAGGTCAGGCCCACCTCGTCGAGAACCTCGTCGCGGGTGCCGTGGGAGAGGAACTCCTGCGGCAGGCCGAACGTCTTCACCGGCATGTCCACGTCGTGATCACGCAGCAGCCGGGCCACCGCGTCGCCGAACCCGCCGACCCGCCCGTTGTCCTCGACCACGGCCACCAGCCGGTGCCGCCGCGCGGCGCCGGCCAGCGCCTCGTCGACCGGCTTGGTCCAGCGCGGGTCCACCACGGTGACGCCGATCCCGTGCCCGGCCAGCCGGTCCGCGATGTCCAGGCCGGTCAGCGCCATCGGGCCCGCGCCGACCAGCAGGACGTCCGCGCCGAGGCCGTCACCGGGCTCGCGCAGCACGTCCATGCCGCCCAGCTTCGCCACGGCCTCGACCTCGCCGCCCACCTTGCCCTTGGGGAACCGGACCACGGTCGGCCCGTCGGACACCTCGACCGCCTCGGTCAGCAACTCGGCGACGCGCTTGGCGTCCCTGGGCGCCGCGATCTTCATGCCCGGGACGAGCTGCATGATCGAGCCGTCCCACATGCCGTGGTGGCTGGCGCCGTCCGGCCCGGTGACCCCGGCCCGGTCGAGGACGATCGTGACCGGCAGCTTGTGCAGCGCCACGTCCATCAGCGTCTGGTCAAAGGCCCGGTTCAGGAACGTGGAGTAGATGGCCACCACCGGGTGCAGGCCGGCCATGGCCAGGCCCGCGGCGCTGGTCATGGCGTGCTGCTCGGCGATGCCCACGTCGTACACCCGGTCCGGGTAGGCCGCCGCGAACTGCGCCAGGCCGGTCGGGTACAGCATCGCCGCGGTGATCGCGACCACGTCGGGCCGCCGCGCGCCGATGGTCACCATCTCGTCGCCGAAGACCCGGCTCCACGTCCCGGGCAGCGCGCCGGCCGCGGGCACCTGGTGCAGGCAGTCGACCGTGTTCTGTTCGGCCTCCGGGTAGCCGAGACCCTTCTTGGTGATCACGTGCAGCAGCACCGGCCCGCCGAAGTCCCGGGCCCGCCGCAGCGCGGTCTCCACCAGCCGCTCGTCGTGCCCGTCGATGGGGCCGACGTACTTGATGCCCAGGTCCTCGAACATCACCTGCGGCTGCAGGACGTCCTTGATGCCCTTCTTGATCCCATGCAGCGTGCCGTAGAGCGGCCCGCCGACCAGCGGCGCCCGGGATAGGGTGGTCTTGATGTAGTCGAGCACGTGCTCGTACCGCTGGTTGACCCGGATCGCGGCCAGGTGCTCGGCCAGGCCGCCGATCGTCGGCTGGTACGACCAGCCGTTGTCGTTCACGATCATGACCAGCCGCGAGTCCTTGGCCGCGGCGATGTTGTTCAGCGCCTCCCAGGCCATCCCGCCGGTCAGCGCGCCGTCGCCGATGACCGCGACCACGGTCCGGTCCGGCTCGCCGCGCAGCTTGTACGCCTTGGCCAGGCCATCGGCGTAGGACAAGCTGGTGGAGGCGTGCGAGTTCTCCACCAGGTCGTGCTCGGACTCGGCCTGGCTCGGGTAACCGGTCAGCCCGCCGCGCTGCCGCAGCGTGCCGAACTGCGCGACCCGGCCGGTCAGCAGCTTGTGCACGTAGGCCTGGTGCCCGGTGTCGAAGACGATCTTGTCCTTCGGCGAGTCGAAGACCCGGTGGATCGCGATCGTGAGCTCGACCACGCCGAGGTTCGGGCCGAGGTGGCCGCTGGTCCTGGTGGTCGTCTCGATCAGCAGGTCCCTGATCTCCCCGGCGAGGCGGGTGAGCTGGTCCTGGCTGAGTCCCTTCAGGTCCTCAGGGCCTTTGATGCACTCCAGCAAGGTCACGGCGTGCTCCTCATGTGCTGTGCGGGCCTGATGGGGAACGCTAATCGAACCGAGTGTACGAGGTTGGGCCTCAGATCGCTCGTCGCGCCCGCCCCGTCCCCGACACGCGTGTCGGGCTTACCCACGATCGCCGAGCCTTTCACGAGCGGTCAGGCCGCCCGGCGCCGGCTGCCCGGTGGCGGCAGGCAGCACCAGCGGACGCCCGGCCAGGACACCTGTGGCGAGTTCGGCGGCACACAGCACGAGCAGCAGGATGACCGGTATGTTCCAGCTGCCGGTGGCGGTGTGCAGCAGCCCGACCTCCAGCGGGCCGGCGCTGGCGGCCAGGTAACCGACCGACTGCGCGAAGGCGGATAGCGAGGCGGCGACGCCTGCATTGGGCGCCCTCGCCATCATGAAGAAGATGGCCAGGCCGAGGCAGGAGCCCTGGCTGACGCCGAGGACCAGGACCCAGAACGGCGCCGTACTCAGCGGCGCCCACAGCGATCCGGCCAGGCCGGCGGCCGTCCCGATCAGGCTGGGCACCACCAGTCCGCGCTGGCTCGGGCGGCGGTGGGCGAGCACAGGCACGATGAGCGAGGTGACGAGGTTGCCGACGCCCATCAGCGCGAGCAGGTTGCCGGCCGTGACCGCCGAGTCGCCGCGGTCCTGGAAGATCGTCGGCAGCCAGGACAGCGCCGCGTAGTACAGCAGGCTCTGCAGCCCCATGAACCCGGTGACCTGCCAGGCGAGCGGGTACCGGTACACCTTGATGCTGGGCAGCGCCAGGGCAGAGGCCGGTGCCGTCACGCCGGCCGCCGCGGGACCGGTGCCGGCCGCCGCCGGCTCGGTGCCGACTGCGCGGTACCCGAGCTGGGGCAGCCACAGCAGCACGGCCAGCGCGGCGGGGGCCGCCCACAGGCCGAGCGCCAGCCGCACCGAACCACCCGAACTGCGATAAAGCGGCACGCTGAGCAGCGACGACAGGATCGCGCCCACGGACAGCGCGGTCAGGTAGATGCCGATGAGCAGCCCGGCCCGTTCCGGCCAGCGCCGCTTGACCATGCTGGAGAGCAGCACGTTGAGGACGGCGATCGCACTCGCCGCCAGTGCCGTGCCGGGAAACAGCATGACTCCCGGCGCCGCGCCGCGCAGCAGCAGGCCCGCGGTGAGCAAGACCAGCGCGACCAGCAGGATCGCTTCCTCGCCGTACCGCCGGTTCAGCCAGGCGGCGAAGGCGGAGACCACGCCGAAGCAGATCACCGGCGTGGCCGCGAGCAGCGACAGCGCGGCCGACGACAGGTGCAGCCGGGTCTGCAGGTCGGGGAAGAGCGGAGGCAGGCTGGTGATCGCGGCACGCAGGTTGAGGCCGGCCGCCGCGACCGCGACGACGAGCAGCGTGATCTCATACGGCCGGCGTTCGCTGGCGGCCTGATATTTAGGCATCAGCAACTAAAGTTATATGAAAAGAAAAATTCTTTTCGGTCCGAACGAGTCCGTGGTGCGTGCCCCGGCGACACGCGACCGCGGTTACAGTCCTGGCAGGAGCAGCAGCTTGCCCGTGGTCCGCCGGCCGGCCAGGTCGTCCTGCGCCCGGCCGGCGTCGGCCAGCGGGTAGGTGCCGCCGATCCGCACGTTGAGCTCGCCCTTGGCGATCCAGTCGAACACCTCGCCCGCGCGCCACCGCAGCTCCGCGGTGTCGGCGATGTAATGCACCAGGGTTGGCCGGGTGAGGAACAGCGATCCGCCGGTGTTCAGCCGCTGCGGGTCGACGGGCGGCACCTGGCCGCTCGCGGCTCCGTAGAGCACCATCATGCCGCGCGGGCGCAGCGCCGCCAGGCTGTCGTCGAACGTGTCCTTGCCGACGCCGTCGTACACGACGTGCGCGCCCGCGCCCTCAGTCGCGTCATCGACGATGTCACGGAAGCGGTCGTAGCCGATGACGTGATCAGCGCCGGCGCCGAGCGCCAGTTCGGCCTTCTCGCCGCTCGACGTGGTCGCCACGACGATGCCGCCTCGCCGCTTCACCAGCTGGGTCAGCAGCAGCCCGACCCCGCCGGCCGCCGCATGCACCACGGCGACGTCCCCCTCGCGCACGGAGAACGTGCTTGTGACCAGGTAGTGGGCGGTCATGCCCTGCAGGATGGCGGCCGCGGCGGCCTGCAGGCTCACCCTGTCAGGAACCGGGACGACCCGGCTCGCGGGCAGCGCGACCTGCTCGGCGTAGCTGCTGCCGGGGCCGGCCCAGGCCACGTGGTCGCCGACGGCCAGGTCGGTGACGCCCTCACCCACGGCGGCGACGGCGCCCGCGCCTTCCACGCCCGGCACGAAGGGCGGATCCGTCCGGTAGTTGCCCACGCCCTCACGCTGGTAGATGTCCATGTAGTTCACGCCGGCCGCGGCGACGTCCACGACCACCTGCCCCGGTCCCGGCCGCGGCGCCTCCTGCTCGGTGAGCTTCAGCACCTCAGGCCCGCCCAGGCGCTCGCCAACTACCACGCGCATGCTCGCACTCTCCCTTCCGCCTCTTCCCCCTCCGCCTCTTCCCGGTCAGCCTTTCACAAGCCCATCTGGGCCGGGACCATCCAGGCCGGCATTGAAGCTAGTGGTCCTCGACGAGGTCCTCGGCTAGCGCGGCCGGCGCGGCCTGTGCGTTCGCCTTATTCAGGGCGAGCCAGCCGATCAGGCCTAGTGGGTAGATGAAGTAGCCGAAACGGACGTTCGGCCCGAGCAGGAACATCAGCGTCAGCCCGACAGCCAGCCGCCAGGCTGCCGCCGGGACGTCGCGGGGCGGCCGGATCACCAGCGAGATGGCGATGCCGAGCCCGGCCGCGAGCAGCAGGCCGACCGACAGCACGTGCCCGGCCGTTCCCATCGAGGTGAGCAGGTGCCCGGGCAGCAGGCTCTCGGCCGGGGTCTTGAACCGGGTGAGGCCGAGCGGGAACAGCACGCTGTTCTGCACCAGGGCGTCCGCGCCGCGCAGCGAGGTGAGCGCGGCCGGGGCCAGGGCGGCGACCAGGACCCCGGCGGTGACCACGGCAGCCGCGATGAAGCGGCCCGCGGCCCGCGCGCCGTCGCGGGCCGCGAACATCGCGGCCAGCACCGGGACGGCGAGCCAGGCGGTCGACTTCAGGTCACAGGCGGCGCCCAGGGCGACGCCTGAGCCGGTGATCCCGGCGAGCCGCGGGGTTCGTCCCGGCGGCGCGGCCAGGGCCAGGGCTAGCAAGATCAGCGCGAGCACGGGCGGGTCGGTGGTGATCACGGCCAGGTTGAGCCCTATCACGGGCGAGGCCACCGCCACGGCGGTGGCCACCAGCGCGTCGCGGCGGCACGCGGGACAGCCCCGGTGCGTGCCCTGCCGGGGGGGACAGGGGGGATCGTTCCCCCGGGCTGGCATGGCGATCCAGAACGCCGCGGCGAGCGGGACCACCGTGCCGATCGCGATCCACACCCCGGAGTTTCCCGCCAGGCCGCCTAGCCCGGCCGCGCTCGGCAGGCCGAACAGGGTCATGAGCGGGAGGTAAGGATTGTAGGACAGCCAGTCGGTGACCTGCGTGGCGGACAGGTAGGGCAAGCCGTGGTGCAGCAGCAGCGTCGCGGACCGGTCGATGACCCTCATCCCGTCTTCGAGCGGATAGGCGACCGACAGCCAGAGCAGCGGCGCGAGCACGGCCAGCGCCACCGAGACCAGGACGGCGGCGGTCCGGCCGCGGCCGCGCCATAGCATGACCAGGGCGACGGCGTAGCCGCAGGCGGCCCAGATGGCCCAGAGCTGGTCCCGGCCGCCGGACAAGACGGCGGCGACGACCGCGTACGCTCCGAACGCGGCGTAGGCGGCCATGAGGTAACGTCGGCCGAGCCAGGGCCGATCGGGCTGGTGTGGCACCGGGCCGCCGGTGGTGTCCGTGGCGGGAGTGGCGGTGGCGGGAGTGTCCGTGGCAGGGGTGTCCGTGGCAGGGGTGTCCGTGGCAGGGGCGTCCTTGGTAAGGCCGCCCGTCCCTGGGCGGCCTGCATCGTCCGGGTGCTGGGTCAGAAGGTCCCCGATGACCAGAGCTGGGCTGTTTTACATGGGCAGCAAAACGCTATGAGCAGACGCGAGGCGGCGTCAAGCCGATAGCGGGCCCGGCGGCGGGGGCGCGGTAATCCCGGCCGGATAACGCCGGGAGATCAGTTCCGCCCGGATGGACTCCAGGTGCGAGGTGGTCCCGGCGGCCGGGCCTGGACCGGAGGCGACCGGCACCGTCACCCCGGCGAGCACGTCGTCCGTCCGCGGGGTGGTGAGCATCAGGACCACCACGTGGTCCACCGAAGCCAGGCCATTGCCGTTGGTCATTGCGGCGCCCTCCCGTTAGCCCCCCGAGGCCGGGCCGTGGCTACCTTACCGCGCGCCACCGTGGTTGGGGTTTACGCGAAAGCCTCCAGTAATTCGGATGCCGGGACCACGGGAACGAGCCAGATTCTCATCGTGGGCCAGCACAACGCCAATCCCGAGCACGTGCAGTCGGATTTTGCGCTTAGCGGCTGCATCGAGGCTCTGATCTGAGCGGACCTGTAGCGAACGTGTTGCCCGCCACGGTGAGTCAGCCGCGTCCGCCGCAGCCGCGTTCGGCGGCCAGCCGGACCATGGCCCGGGTCATCTGAGCCGTCGTGGGCGGCTCGGGCAGACCCGGTGAGTCCTGGCGCCGGAACGCGTCGAGGGCCATGGCCACGAACCGCCGCCAGGCGCCGGGCGCGTCGGCGCGAGTGACGTGCATCACCGTGGCCGTGGCGATCAGCAGCAGCACGAGGTCCTCGCCGACGAAGTCCTCGCGCAGCCCGCCGCCGGCCTTGGCCCGGTCGATCA
>WNGJ01006366.1_pt1 | contig 22850 bp, 22 predicted proteins | sample 5400611 | NCBI WGS metagenome assembly WNGJ01 (sample SAMN13153375, study PRJNA577476) | soil metagenome | isolation source: 40 cm soil or saprolite under Garry oak tree replicate 1 | place: USA:California | collected 2016-06-15
CGAGCCCGATAGGGCGAAGCCTCAATTAATGGTCAGTTCGGCGAAATGTTTCCGCCGGTCTGACCACCCCGTCTGCGCCTTCGCTTTGCTCAGCGCATCCACCCCTCCTCTGCGAGGAGCGGAATGTGCTCGCCCAAAAACTTGCTCTAAAAATGAAGAAATCACATGGGAAAGGTCCACATGAAGCACCTATCGACTGATGTCTTGATCATCGGAGCGGGCGGAGCCGGCATGTATGCTGCCGTTGCGGCGGCTCGAGCAGGGGCTCGCGTACTGCTGCTGGATAAGAATGTCGTGGGTCGTGGCGGAGCCACCGTTATGGCCCAAATGACAGTTGCGGCCGCAATCGGCCACTAGGAGCCCGACAATTGGACCATCCATCTCGCGGACACCATCGAGGCGGGCCGCGGACTCTGTAACAAAGAACTATCCGCTCTACTGTGTGAAGAGGGTCCGCGCCGAATCCTTGAGATGGACCAGTGGGGAGCGCGCTGGGCACGCGAGAATGGGCACATCAAACAGGTCACCGCGCCGGGCCACAGCCGCGCCCGCTGCTGCTACGTCGATTTTCTGAACACCGGGCCTTCTGTGGCTGGGACTCTGCGCCGCCAACTGAGCCGATGGAACAACATTCAGCGCCTCAGCAACGTTACCGTCACGGACATCGTGACTCATGACGGGGTTGCGGTAGGCGCAGTCGCTATTAATATCGTCAACAGCGAGATCGTCACCTTTGACGCTGGAGCTGTGATCCTGGCAGCCGGAGGCCTGACCAAGCTTTTTAGACGCAACAGCGCCTCGGCCAATATGGCGGGCGAAGCATACGCGCTAGCGCTCTGGGCCGGGGCGGATCTGGTCGATATGGAATTCGTCCAGTTCTTTCCCATAGCCCATCTGGCGCCCCGCCTTGTCGGTATGGATCCCATCATGTGGGATCCTTTCCGCTACAAACTTGGTGGCCGGCTGTTGAACGGCCGATTTGAAGAATTTATGCACAGCTACGGCGGTACTGATAATGGCAACTACAGTACGGTGCGCGACCAGGCCTCCTACGCTGTTCTTAAAGAAGTGGAAGCGGGCAGAGGTTCCCCCCATGGCGGTGTTTACCTGGATTTCCGCCACGTTCCTGAAGAGCAGCTTCGCTCGGCGTTCGGACCTGTGATCGACCGGCTCGTCGCGAATGGAATCGACCTGACGCAAACACCCGTTGAAGTAGGGCCGACGGCTCACTACCACATGGGAGGAGTACGCGTCAGCGTTAAGATGGAGACGCGGCTCGAGGGGCTCTACGCTGCGGGGGAAGCAGTCGGAGGCGCGAATGGCGCCAACCGTCTATCCGGTAATGCTATTACCGAAGCTCTGGTCTTCGGAGAGACCGCCGGTCGCAATGCCGCCGATCATGCCATGAAAGTCTGTCGCCGGTGGGAAAGCCGGTACGCACAACAGTTCGTCGAAACAGCCCAGGCGGCCTGCAGTCTTCGGAATCCCGGTGGGCTCCCACCCATCGCGCTTCAATCGGAGTTGCAGGATGTGATGTGGGAGTGCGCGGGCCCTTTTCGAACCGGCGATGCGCTCGAAAAGGCTCTTGCGCGCATTCAACAGATGAAACGCGAGCTCTTTTCCCTGTCCCTCTCCGGCCAGCAGCACTTTGACCTCGATTTGCAGGATTGGTTCGAATTGAAAGCGATGCTTACCACTGCAGAGGCTGTGGTCGCCGCTGCCTTGGAGCGAAGAGAGAGTCGAGGAGCGCACCGGCGGCTCGATTTTCCCGAAACCGATTCCGCCTTGAGCCGGAACCAGACGGTGGAAATGAAGAACGAAAGGCTGCTGCTGGAATGGACTCCAGTGGTTTCGTAACACTGTAGGCGCGGTCTATGACCGCGCGTATCCAACAACAGTGGAGCAAAAGTGAATTCCGAAGAAAGAATACTCACTCCGGTACGTGTTTGGAGAGGGGGGCCGGGCGAAACGGGACATTACGACACGTTCTTGACGCCATACGAGGAAGGAATGTCCGTCCTCGATGCCCTCCGCTGGATTCGCTTACATGCCGATTCAAGTCTCGCCATCCGTTATAGCTGCATCAATGCCAACGCATGCAAGACCTGTATGGTTCTGGTTGACGGTAAAGTTGAATATGCGTGCACGTCGCGTCTCAAGCCTTCCGGTGTATCGCTGGAACCACTCCGGAAGCGTCGAGTGATTCGAGATCTGGTCACCGATACAATCCTGGACGAAGAGAAGCTGGAGCGGACAGTTGATCGCAACGATACATAGGTGAAGACAGAGAATTAGCCGCGGCTAATTCTCTGTAAATCCTCACTTCTGATCCGTCGGCACAATCAGCGGCATTCCGTTTTTCGGATTGCCGATGATGACGATTTTCGCGTTCGACGAATGCGCGAGTTGCTGCGTCGCTTCGATTCCTTTCCACGCCAGGAGCTGATCGCTGATGCCTCGGCTCACGATACTCTGAAAATCCGAGATACCCTGAGCTTCGATCGCCTTACGTTGCGCTTCCTGCCGTTCCTTTTCGAGGATGAAACGCATCCGCAGCGCTTGCTGCTCCGCTTCGAGCTTTTCCTCGATCGCATTCTTTACACGAGCCGGTAGTTGAACATTGCGGATCATCACCTGCTCGATGATGAACCCGCGGCGATTTTGAAAGTCTTCATGCTGCGTCAAGAGATCACGCAATCGCGTCGTCAGCAGTTGATCGATGTTCATCGCCAGTTCCTGACGCCGGTTCGAATACGCCTCTTGCGCGGTAAATCCGGCGATTGCTTCACGGACTGCCGTTCGCGAGGCTGGCCGGATGACCTTGTCGACGAAATCGGGCCCAATGCTGCGATAGAGCCATGGAGCGTCCGTGGGCACGAGCCGATATGCCAGAGTGACATCGAGCGGCATCATCAAGCCGTCCGCCGATAACGCGGTGATCGAGTCATCGCCTTTCACCGCGCCTTCATCGCGAACAGAGGACATGGTGTACGTCTCCGTTCGCACCGTCATCGATACAACCTGTGTAAACGGGTTGATGAAGTGCAGTCCCTCACTGAGATTCCGGTCTTGCACTTTCCCGAACAGGATCGGTACGCCGACGTGTCCGGCCGGCACCGTCACCACTGTGCTGAAAGCCGCCAGCATCGACGCCAGAAACCCAAGCCCCAATGTCGCAAAACCCATACGCGGCCTCGCATGCGGATGACCAACGTTGCGGAAAACGAGCAGACCTACGGCCAAAGCTGCCATGAGCAGCGAGAGCCAAATCATGTGCCTCCTTAATGTTTGCCAAAAAGGGGATCTTGGTGGGATCGCCCTTCCCAATGCCTACGAGGTTAGCTGTCGGGCTAGGTCCAGGAAGTGACCTCGGCAGTTATCACCAGCCGTTCGCCCCGAATTTCCGGGTCCCCCGCGCCAGTTCTTTTGGTTCGAACCGGCCTCGGCTGCCAAACGAGCCCATATTAGGCCCGATGTCGCGACAATCCAAGTTCCATCGGACTACTTGCTCATTATCAGCGGCCTACGACGATGTCGATCGTGCGTTTGCATTCGCTGCCTACGTAGTTTTCGATTACGTAACCGTACTCAGACCGATGTTCTAATACTTAAGCGCCATAGACTCCCTGGAGAACAGTGTGATCTGCTGCGGTCTCGGTCCGATGATCACGGATTCACCACCTATGCGGAGAATACAGGTCTTGGGCGGCTTTATCTCGCGGCTGGGATTGTGCCTCGTGCTTATCTTGATTTGCGGATTTTTGCAGCCTGGTCGCGCGCAGTCGATAGCGGTTAGCTCTCTTATCTTGCCGGAAGGTGCCAACGATATCGTCTGGGACGGGACACGGTCTCGGTTCTTCGCCAGTTCCGGGGCGAATGTTCTGATGATCAACCCGGAGACCGCACAGATTGAAGACACGATCCGGATTGGCAGTCCGGCGAATCGAATCGCCGTATCGGGCGATGGGCAGTATCTGTATGTTGCCTTGGGAAACGATTGGTTTGATAGCCTCGGGGTAGTTAACCGGTATCAGATTCAAAACCATTCCCTGGAAGCCCAGATCGCGCTTGGGCAGTACACAGGCGGGAATCTCCAGAGAAGTGTGCAAGCGATGGTGGTCCTTCCGGGTCAACCCTTATCGCTCCTGGTGGCATTGAGCGATCGACGTGTAGTCGCGTTCGACGGTTCTGTTCCGCGGTCAGGCATCGCGACGCTCAGTGTGAGTTCTCTTTACGTGCGTCCGTCGGACGGGGCGATTTTCGGGATCGGCGACGACGCCCTGTATCCAGATATCCATCCGCAGGTTTTTCGGTTCATTGCGAGCAGCGCCGGAGTAGCCGTTGCAAAGTCGGTACCTGTGGACCTCAACTGGAACAACGCCAGTACGGTGACATGGAATGGAAACCTCGTTGTAAGCAGAAATCCATTCGCTTCTTACGTCTTTGACTTGAGCGCTGGAGCCACGATCGGTCGCTTTCCCGTTCCGCAGTTTCCCGGATCTAGCGGGGGCTGTTTTTTGGCAACAGATGCCTCTGGGACCTCAGCAATTGCGTACCAGTATAAGAATCAGTACCCGTCGAGCATCACCAGGTTGGTGCAATATTCGCTCGCAGATCATAGTCCAACAGCAAGCGTAGATCTTACAGGCATACCCCCGTATGACAATGCGGTGGCGGGCTTGTGCGGACCGGCGCTAACGTGGGGAACGGACGGAATCCTCATCCGCGGATATGGGAGCGAACTTTTTTTCCTTCACGTAGCGGGGTTGACCCCATTGACTCCAGCCCCTATTCCGGACCCAACCCAGGATGCCTCTGGAGCAATCCGCTTGGCCCTTCCGGCAAACGGATTGGCCTACGATTCCGGACGCAATTTGCTTTGGGCGAGTATCCCCGGAAACGCCGTCGCGGCGGGAAACAGGGTAGTATCAATCGACCCTGGAACCGGGAATGTGATCGATACGATTTTCGCGGGCAGCGAACCGGGCGCTTTAGCGCTCTCCGCAGACGGCTCTCATTTGTTTGCCGCGTTGGGAGGAGCCCCGGCGATTGCCTCCATCGATCTCTCCACGAAGCAGAGTTCCACTTTCTCCGTGCTGGACGCTTCGAATCCTCTCTATTGGTCAGCAATAGGCTTGTCGGCGATCGCGGGGCAAAGCAATAGCGTAGTTGCCGTCCGTAGCGCACCGGGCGGCCCGCACAGCAGTGTCGTTGCTTATGACGCTGGAGTCGCTCGCAAGAATACGTTCAATAACGGGGCAGGCCGGAACATTTACCGTCAGTACGTACAGACAATTTCCCCGGCTGACGCAGCAGATACGTTTTACGCGGCTGATACGTATCTGCACTACAGCGATGGCACTCATGACGTTTCGAGACTGATCGTTGATTCGACTGGCGTAAGGCTCGACACACAATTGAACAATCTGCTTCTTGGATCTGCGGCAGGCGCTCGCGGCTTCACCGCGTACAATCAGCCGGTTAGCTTGGTCTACGACGGCGGACGGCTGTTCACCAGCGCGGGTCAGATTGTCACGCCCGACACGAAGCGAATTCTCGGATCAATTGCGCTGACGCCTGCCTATGGGCTGCCGGTGCCCTTCTCAGATCAGAATGGAGTCGTGTATGTACAGAGTGATTCTCCGCAGATTGCCGCCATTTTTTATGATTTGGAGACGCTTCAACCAACAGTGTCGGTACCGTTGGTGACCGGCCCTCCAGGACCAAGCGCTGTTAATGTGACCACCGCGGTGCGGGCCGGCAGCAGCACCATTGCAATCGCGGCAAATGGCGAAATTGTGATCGCGCCGCTCACCAGCTTCCAACCATGGCCTTCTAATACAGGTGCACTACAGTCTGTTTCAACCGGTGTGCAGCGAATCGACATGCTCGTCAATGCGATAAGCGCCCTTCCCGGCACATCGAAATTATTGCTGGCAACGCCGAGCCGGGCTGGGACCATGGGGAACAGTGTCGTCACTTTCAATTCCGATACGAACCAAATCGAAAGTGCGGCATTCATTGGCAGCGAGCCATCAATTCTATCCGCCTCTCCTGACGGATCAGCAGTTTACGCTTATCTCTCAGGCGAATACGATCTGGCGAGGCTCAATGTGGCGGCCGGCTCGCGCGATCTCGTATTCGCTGCGGACCCAACGGGCGGTTTTGATCAACAATACGGCGTGTTCGACATGGCGATGAGTCCGGACGGCGGTCTGGCCGTCAGCTCCCAATCAGCATTCGTAGGTATAAATGGCGGCTTTGACCAGACCCGTCCGGGCCAATTCATCGGCATTTTCGACAACGGGGTTCCACGCCCAGAAATCGATTCGAACTCACAGGGGCCCTTCGCAAATGATCCGGCCACGTTCGCTCTCGCTTTCGATGACACTGGATCGCGGCTTTACGCCTACAACTCTTTCCTGTCATCCTTCGAGCTTAAACGGGAGGCTGTATCTGAGCGCGGAGTGCAATGGCTTTCCAGCGAAGGAGGGCTGATCAGCGGATACGGCGCCACAATCCGATATGCTGAGGGCTTGCTCTACAGTTCAAACGGTTGGGTGGTCGACCCTGAACAATCCGTAGTCGCAGGGCGATTCGCTGATCCATGGTTCGCGGGAACGGGCGCAGCGGTTGCACCAGACCCTGCTCGTGGCAGAGTTTACTTCGCGACATACTTCGGAATTCTGATCTTCGACATCAACACGCGTGTCCTGCTAGCGCGCCTTCCCATCAACCTCGGTCCGAATGTCTTTAACTCCCCTCAGAGCCTCGTGAGGTTTGGGGCCGACGGCTTGGCGTTCCTGACTGCCACCGGCCAAGTATATCTGGTGAGTATTTCTGCGGTCCCGCTACTGCCAACACCGCCTCAGTAGCTCCATTTATTGCCGCTAACGATGGAGGGGCGACAGAAGATGACTTTGGGTCGATCCAGCACCGTTTCGCCCGGGCTCTCATCATGAAAGTGGAATTTCAACCCTTCCAACCTGTTTGGAACATTGATGAACACTGGCTCTCCCGTAACGATTCCGGGTGACATTGCGCCGCTCTTCAGCGCTGCCACTGTGAACGATGGCGGTCTCCGGCTCTCGATGAAATCAACCAGGTATGGCAAGCTGGCGTCATGTTTTGCTGATACAATCCGCCAGCACCTTTTCACCTAGCGCATCTGGGTCGGAGTAACTCTCGCGCGGCGCGAACATGAGGTTTCCCCCTCGGTGTTCCGCCCGGATCCTATCTTTTAGCTGTTCAAGCCTGATGGCCGCCTCCGAGGATTCGCACAGAAGTCGTTCCGATTGACGTCGGCGGGTAAGCGCTCGATGAAGTCTCGATCGCGGAAGTAGAACAACGCTCGAGCGGCGTTCGAGGGTTTTCGTAAAACACCGTGGACAATTTCGAGCTCGGTGACGGAGCTCTGCGCGTGCTCCGTGACCCAACCGTGCTCCTCAATTACATCCGAACTCGTTTGCCGTGGCACCCAACCGTACCGGTTGCCAAGTAGCCCAATGAACCACGGGAGGCAACGATCAATCTCGGCCAGGCAAAGTGGCAGAATTGAGCTCTCGGCAAGACTCGTCAACCGCAATGCCCCATCGCAGGTCCACCTCTGTCACTGTGACTTCCCGCTCTCGGCACAGATCTTCCGTAGTTCCCGGGAAAACCTTCTTAACTAGAATGTCCCTTTCAAGCTGCATATCCCGAAATGTGGATGAGATGAAGACGCGGATGACACCCTCCTCTGAATAAACCCGCTCATTTAGGCGCCGCACGGTCCCGTTGAGCATTCCGCAACATTATGTGAGCCATCCGTTAGCGTCCAGAAACCGGAACGTATCGCGCTGAGGAAACCCCTGGACACGGCGGCGACGCGGCAACGGAGTGAGTGATGCACCGACCAGAATTGCCGGTTCTGTTCTCGGGCGAAGCTCTCATCCGTGACGCTGATCGCGAAGAACGGAGGCGGTGTTCACGTCAACGTTAACCAGCAGACCGCAGTTCTTCAAAGGGACCGGCCGCGGAGCTTCGAGGAAGCCATTGAGGCAATCCAAATCCGGCGCGCACACGAGAACACGCCACAATCTCAGTCTCAGCCGACACCAATCTCAAAACCTACCCCGCGTTGAGGGCTCAAAATTTCAAGCCTCAAATTAGCCACAAAATGTTCAAGCGGGGTGGTTCTCTCAGGGAATCTGAGACTCCCGTTCCATGCATCGAGCCTCAACGTGACTCGACAAAAACAACGGTTTGCTCAAATTGATTCTGTGACCGGTTTGTGGTATCAAAAACACCTAAGCAATCACAGGAGGGGGAGTGTTCATAACGAAGCGGTCGACGCTGAAGGCTATTCCCCGACTCAAACGGCGCGCTTCTCAAATCTCAAATCAAATAGGCAGGGAACGAGGAGGACGCGAATGGTAGATGAGCACGGACACGATCCCATAACCGAATTCTTTATGCCCTTGGCTTTCGCCACTTTCTTCTACGAAAAGTACGCCCCAGAATGGCTGAAATCGTCTCGCTTCGTGTACTTCGTTGGTTACATTGTTCTACCCGCTCTCTTTGCGTCTCTAATTATGCTTGTTTTGCGTAGTTCGGAGAGGCGGCGGTGATTCGACCTTTGTATCATGTTTCGTGTCGGTGCTGGGTTCCCATTCAGGTTCCCATTCACCGTGGCAGACTTAGCTGAGGTACATGCAGGGTTCTCCACAAAATTGACGCTCTCAAGCCGCAGAAGTTTATGATTGCGCGTCTACTGACCGTCGCCCAGACCTGCAAGATGCAGAACGCCACGCGCTCGCTCATCTCACCCAGGCGATACACGGCGGTCCAACTCCAAGCCTCTCGCCTGGCATGAGGTGGTGAAGCGAGCTCTCCTGCAGTCTGAAATCCTCCGGGTCGTGCAGGCGGACTCCCCCTCACCCACGGCGATGCCGAAGATGCTCCCAAAGCGAAAGCGGTGGCGACGCAGTCGTGTGCCTCATTGAATTTTGCTTCGGCGCTCGCGGCGCGACATCAGGAAGGGCTGCGGCGTTGTCGAGTGGCCGCGCGCTCTCAGTCGTCAGCTTGAGCGATTAGCCTTCGAAACTTTTTCTCCGAAACTTCTTGGCGCAAGGAAGGAATCACGGAAGACAACGTTTATCCTTTCTTGGTGCGACTGCGAACTCGAACCCTGGAGGGTTCCCCTCGGATCAAGATATAATCGCACGCATTGGCCAAATTCTTCCTCAGCTACCACCATGAGTCCAACCGCACCCTCGCAACCGAACTGTACTCCTGCCTAGGCCAGAAGAACACCTTCATGGATACCCGCAGCGGGTTTGAGCCCAAGCCCCTTCGAGCCAAGCTCATCACCGAGATTTATCGGTGTCAAACCTTCGTGGTCTTAATCGATCCGGGTACCTGCACTCGTCTGAACAACCCGAACGATTGGGTTCGGTTTGAGATTGGACGCGCAATCCTTCGCGGAAAAACCATCGTTCCGGTTTTGGTCGAGGGGGCTGGTTTTCCCGCAAAAGAGGACTTGCCGGACGATATTAAGGGCCTGGCAGACAAGACCGCAATTCGACTGACCACCAGCGAAGCACTAAGCGAAACCCTGCGGCGGAATTTGGGCCCCATACCCGACTCCTATAGTGACGGTCTGACCCATTTCGCTGACGTCAGTGGCGACCGAGTTTTCTGTGATCTCCTCGGTGCCAAAGACATGGCACGACTCAGCCGTGACGAGAAACCGGCTGTAATTGTCGGCTCTGCCGGTACGGGTAAGACAATCACGCTTCGTCAACTGATCTTAGCGATGAAGACGCAGTCCCGCTGGATTCCCGTTTATGTGTCCCTCACCCAATATCGCACGCAGCAGCCCTTAGAAGAGTACATCACAGGCTGGTTGCCCGGCCCGGGCTCGCAGCCATTTTGTGACGACATCTGTTCCACGCTACTCGACTTGATGGCGGAAGGACGCGTCGCCTTGTTCTTGGATGCCGTGGATGACGGGCCATGGCAAGAGTTCGATCAGAGACTATCGCGATTTGCGTACTTTCGTCGAGAGGCACCCCAAGTGCCGCTTCGTCTTTGCGAGCCGCGTGTGGGACGTTGGCCGCTTCCCGCTGCGCGAATTTTATCTGAAGGAGTTGACCGACTCGCAAATCGAGGAGATCCTGGGAAGCCGCTCTCCGCAACTGGCTCTGGGGAGTCTCGCACCCCGGATAGAAATCCTTTGCCGGAATCCCGGCTATTTGGATCGACTCATCCTTCAAGCACTGAGAAGCGCTAAGATTCTTCAAACGGAAACAGATGAGCGTTTGCTGAATGAGGCTTTGGACGACCGGCTGCTTGTGTCTGGTCTTGGATTTGTTAGTTTCGCCAGCCGTTACGTACAAGAATATCTCGCGGCCCGGGAGCTAGAGAACCGGCTCCGATCAGATTGTCCTGGTCTGCTTGAGAACTGCCTCGTAAGCTACCCGCTCCGCGAGACGCTCGCTGTGGCAGTTGACACTTCAACCAGCCCGAAAGAGCTGAAGCAAGGTATTCTCAACCATGTCCTCAGACCTCCTCGGCGCCCGGACCGAGTGGTTGCCGCTGCTGAATGCCTTCAACACGTCACCAAAGAGGACGCAACTAATGAGGCGCTTCCGGCTGACCTTCGCGATCTTCTAGGCGGGCTTCACGCTGTGGCCCGAGGCCGGCTCCAACCCCAGCTTCGCGTCAGGGCGTTGCGTGCCTTGGCGACGCTAGACGATCCGTTGCAGACTGCGCGTACCCTACGTCCTCTTGCGCTCAACGATCCCGAAGCCTGGGTTCGTAAAGCGAGCCTAGACATTTTGGAGGATTTGCGGCACCGGCGTCCCGAACTCGCCATAGATGTGCCGGGGCCGTGGCGGATTGCCATCGCCTCCGTCTGGCGCGTACGGCTGTTCCGCCCGCTTCTGGTAATTCTGACAGCAGGCCTGCTTTTCGCGGTGGGCCTGTGGCTCGTTAGCCGTATGGCTCCGGACTTCTTTTCACTTCCTATCGCGATTCTTTTCTTCTCCGCTTGGCACGTCATTGGGCTCTTTGTCTTCAGCTTCGCTAGGCAGGATTGGGCGAACCGGCGAGCCTGGCGGCGTCTCGGACTGGCCTTGCCGAAGACCGTGCTGGGCATAGTCTGTGCGATCACCGTCGGCTTACTTGGGGCTGTCTTTGTTGGCCCGACAAGATTCCCGTTCGTGGTAGCGGCGACGGTGTTTTCGCTTTGGACGGCCTACAGCTGGATCCATCGTGCAGGATAACGGTCAGTATCGTCTTCCTCTGTAACTACAAGTTTGCCGCGGGTCGCGCCGCGGTGAAACCCGCCTGCCGGTTCAGGCAGGCCCGAGGGCTGAGGCGAGAATCCGAATACGGCTGATCCGTCCAGTCCACAAACCCGCCGGGCTTCAAACTCCCGGCGGGGATCTTCAACTCGTTCCCCCCAGCCGGATCGGTTCTGAGCTGAAGCCCCTCGGAAAATCAACGCGACTTCCGTCCGGCGTCCTTACCGGACGCTCCTTTTTGACTCCGACAATCCGGGGATACATCGTTTTGCCTACACAAACCTCTATCCCTATCCCGCCTTTGTCCTGCTTGCCCGCCATTAACGATGAGAAAGTGAAAGTCTCGATGGGAACTATCGTGAGAACTACGAGGTCATTTATTGCGGCCCGTTCGCGCCGAGGCCGACGGCCTATGAGCAATCGCCCATTCCTGATTAGGGGAGGCCAGACCGAAATAAGAAATCGAGTATTCCTCATACGGGGCAGGCCACACCGCATGAGGAATTGCCTGCTTCGCATTAGGGGAAACCAAACCCGAATGAGGAATGGGCCATTCCTGATCAGGGGAAGGCCGGCGCAAATGAGGAATTGATCATTCCTGATTAGGGGACAACAAGAACAGCGCGTCGTTGGCTTCTTCAGGGAATATCGCAACCTGTATCCGGTCAGCCGCCGCGGAAAAGTTTCGACTCCAAATTAGAACACTCCGGGGTTGTTAACGACTTTGCCGCCAACTACTGTCAAGGCAGACCGAATTTTCTTCAGCATCTCGTCCGGCACGGTGAAGTAGTCATGCTCAGGACGGCGAGGTCGGCAAGCTGCGGATAGAAGAATAAGCAATAAGCGCGGGGGTGGCCGCAGGTCAAGCTGCGGCCGTCTCTAGAAATGCAGGTTCTGGTAACTGAGGGGGCCGGCGGACGGCAATAGGAATACATGCCGACATTTGCTTCGCCTGGGCGACAAGTGATGTAATCAATATCAGGAGCGGAGGTTGTATGAAATTGTTGGCAGCCGTCTTGTCCGTTGCCCTGATGATTAGTGTCCCAACTTTGGTCCTGGCCAAAGGCGACACAGTCAAGATCACCATCGAAAGCGCCGACCTTTCATCGCCAATTCAAATCACCGATCCCGCCGTCCGACAGTTCCAAATATGGTCGGACTTCATCATTGACGCCAACCGGGTCGCCCACGCGCCAGTCGGTCTTCACCACTACAAAGTGTCCTTTTATGAAGGGTGCGTGGAGTCGAGCGCGTGCCACTCCGCCGAGCCGTCGCTGGCGTATGTTGTGTTCTACGACTACGACCCGTCCATGCAGGAAGGGTTCGTCTACCTGCCCGGAGGACATGACGAGTTTGCTCGGCTAAACATGTGGCACATCTATCGCGGCAAGGCATATGAAGGCCACTGGTTCCGGGCAACCAAGGCGTGGGATGACTTCGTAAAGCCAATGATCTCGAGAGCGACAGAGCATACGGCGCTGCGTTGTGACGGCGGCACAGAAGAACCTGTCCTATCGGTTTGCGGCTGAGCGGCCTGGGCTTTTCAGCGACGCCCTCCAGCGGCGTGTTGGGCGGCGGCGTAGCAGTGAGCTTCGAAGCTAGGGGACATCTCGCCGCCAAGCTGGACCGTCGCCGACCTTTACGACCTCGGTAACCTCGTCACCCGAGTACCTTTGGATTGTTTGGCCCGCGCATTCAATTGATGAGTTGCGTACCAAGGACTGGTATCCATGAAATACTCATCACCGACGCAAATTATCGTCAGATCAAGATCCGAAGCGAAACACGATACCAGTCGCGAGACGAACGCCGTTCGATGTCGCTCCTTCTATCCGAAGCAAACTGTAATCGCTCTGGATTGCTCTCCAGGCAAACCACGGCTTGATTCCGACATCGAGTCCTCCACCGGCCGCGAACGCGAAGCCGTTTGAAGAGAACGACGTTGTGGTTCGGCCGCCACTAAAAATCTCGGTAAATGAAGTGGTGACTCGCGTACCGCCTGCAAGAATTTCTGCGAAAGCGGTCATGCGCCCTTTCGTAGAGGCGTACAATCGCGGACCGAATCGATATGTGACGATCTCTACCTTAGGATTGCCAATCGTGTCATGGACATCGACCTCTGAGACAAATCCAAAGCGGGGTGAGGCGTGGATTGCAAATGACAGATTGCCCCCATAGAGATTAGAGCTTTCCTGACGAGAATACGAGACTACATTCCATCCGATCTCGAATCGGCGGAACGCATCCGGGCGCGGAGCTTGGGGATGCGCAGGCATAACCACAGCGGATGAGAACAGGATGAGTAGGGCAATTCTTTTCATCAAGAGGTATCTCCTCCACACAGACACCGCCAAGTTTCCTTTTGATTGACATGCCTGGCCCATCGCGGTGTTGGATTTGCACGCGGTGGTTTGATGTGCAGCAGCTCTCTGAAGTGGGTTCCTTCCCAGAGTCTTGTGAACATCGATTCCACAACAAATCGTGTGATGCACGCGCATGGTATCCCGGCCACTAACACGACCATCGGGCGGATGTGGGTTGCGATCATTTTCACTTACAGAAACATGCTATATTTCTGTAATGGCCAAATCCATCAACATCAAGAACGATGAAGTGACCGCTCTCGTCGCTGAATTAACCGCAGCAACGGGTAAGGGAGCAACTGAATTGATTCTGGAGCTCCTCAGACAGGAGGCGGAACATCGCCGCAAGCTAACGAATCTGAATAAACGCCGAAAACGCATTGATGGGATTCTCAAACGGGCGAGAAGAAAGATCCCCAAGGATGCGGCTCCGACCAGGAATCTGATCGAGTTCGATGAAAATGGACTGCCGAAATGATCGTCGATTCGTCTGCGTTAATCGCGATCTTGCGCGGTGAGCCGGAAGAACATGCGTTCAGGGCGCTAGTCGAGGTTCGACAAGATACCCAAATTTCCGCCGGAACGCTGATCGAGACACGAATCATGGCGATAAGCCTCAATGTCCTTCGTGAACTCAACGAACTGGTTTCCGAATTCGCCATCCGTACCGTTCCCGTCGACGATGTTCAGGCTCAAATCGCGGCTGACGGCTTTGCGAAATATGGAAAGGGAAGGCATGCCGCCGCTCTGAATTTCGGTGACCTGTTCGCATACGCTCTAGCAAAACTGCGCGACGAACCGTTGCTTTTCAAAGGCACGGATTTCGCCAGGACAGACGTGAAGCCGGCAATCTGAATCCCGCGAGGCTGCACTCGGTTTCGTCGAAACCCAGGATGAACAAAGGAAATGCGACTCTTGGCAGCGAACTCTGCAGTCCTCGCCTTCTCGGACTCAATATCACGTGGCTCGGCTGAGGAGCGTTGACATAACATTCAAGACGCCCCTGGGAGGTCTGCTATGATCACCACCCCGAAGAGTCTTACGCTGATCGCCGCGCTCGCGGCGGTGGCGCACGCACAACAGTATCCCACGCAAGCCCAACTCCCTAACCCCCTTACCGGCTGGTCGCGCATGTGTGATACTCTCGCCGTGCATTTGCGCGCCAAAGGATCGACATGTTTCGACTGCGATTAGCCCTCCTCGCAACTCTGCTTGCCCTCGGCGCGAACGCCGAAGCGGCAACCAAAGCGATTCGGTTCGGAAAGCTGTGGGACGGACACAATACAATCGCCAATGCCGTCGTCGTCATCGAGAACGACAAGATACAGAGCGTCGCCGCGAACGCGCCTGTTCCGGCGGGAGCGGAACTCATCGATCTAAGCCGGTATACTGGAATTCCCGGCATGATCGATGTGCATACGCACATGACGTACTACTGGGATCCGGCGTCTGGTACCGATCCGCGTCGCCAGCCGCCACGGCATGTCGCGGTGACTGTGTTCCTCGCGCAAGCGAATGCGATGAAAACGCTCGAAGCCGGCGTCACCACGGTGCGCGATTTGAACGGATTCGATCGCGCCGATACCGCCATGCGCGATCTCATCAACATGGGCGCCATGATTGGCCCACGAATGTTCGTGTCGGGCCCTGGCCTTAGGAACAACGTCATACGACGGCCCGGTATAACGGATACTCCGGCGCAAGCGGCCAAAGAGGCCAAGGCCGTGCTCGATGCCGGTGCCGATTGGGTGAAGGTCTTCGGCTCCACAGGAGGAGGCGACGACGTCACGGGCGATCAGACCGTCTCCTATGAGGAAATGAAGGCGATTATCGACACCGCGCACGCGGCCGGCCACAAGGTCGCGATCCATTCCTACGGTCCCGACGGCGCACGCGACGCCATCCGCGCCGGCACGGATTCGCTCGAACACGCGACCGACATGGACGACGCGACCATCGCCGAACTCGTGCGCAAAAACATCTGGTACATCCCCACCATCAATCACAATCAGCATTATTTTGACCGCGCCGATGACGCCTACAAATTCTCCCCCGAGGCGAAGCGGAATTTGCTGAACTACATACAACGCAATTTCGTAACGGCGCAAAAGGCGTTCAGGGCCGGCGCGCGCCTGCTGGTCGGCTCGGATGCGGTTTACACTGCGTATGGACTGAACATGCAGGAGCTGCGCTGGTTCGTGAAGCTCGGCATGTCCAACGAACAAGCGCTGCAATCGGCAACGGTGTTGCCCGCCGAAATGCTGGGCATGGAAAAAAGCCTGGGGGCGCTCGCGCCAGGCTATCTCGCCGACATTGTAGCCGTCGACGGCGATCCGCTCGCCGATATCGAGGCGGTTATTGGCAAAGTCCGCTGGGTGATGAAAGCAGGCACTGTCGTCGTCGATAAAACTGGGGAATGATAAAAACACACCAGTCCACAGGACAGAGCCTGTCCCGAACCAAGAGCATCTACCGGATATCAAAGAATGCGCCGGCCTCGACTGATTGCTTCCCGGAAAATTCCTCTTCCGGATGCCCGAAATCCGGTTTTATGCAGCTTCGTTGCCGCATCTCTGCCTACACTCCAGAGAAAAACCGCGTTCGATTCTCCTAGGCTTTCCACATTCATGTCGTTCCACGCAGAGCGGAAGACGATTTCAAGCTCCCGGAGCGGAACCGCATACCGGATCACCTGCTCTTTGGCCAGGATGCAGAATGACGAGACTCTTCATCGAAGTGTATTTCGATGAAGGACGAGATGAAAAATCTGCTGATTATGTTTGAACGCTCACGTAAGCGCTCATGAGTTGCCTGGCTCACAATTTCGATCAAGCTTCGTCCGCCGGCGTGCTGTCCCCGGGCCAGTGGCTCCGTCGCTTTCTTTATGTCCTTTGAGCGGAGCGCGTTCCTGTCTTGGGTTTTTCAGGCAGCCACAAGACGCGGATTTCTCCTGCTTCTTCTAATGGTTTGAATTCCGGATCGCCCGTGACTATTCGCGCATCGTAGATCTGGCCTAGAGCCGCTACGAACGCATCGGCAAGCGATAGCGGAAACTTTGCTTTAATGTGGGCCGCTTTCAACGACTCTACTTTGCCCGCAGGCTCGATTCTCACCGCGAGACGACTTAGACCTTCAATCGTAGCTTTCGCATGCACTTCTCGATCCTTCGACAGACTATTCCGGTATGTGATGTAGTAAACCTCCGCAAGGCTGATCCAGGAAACATACAGCAAGGTTTCTCCACTCCCGGCAACCCTGAGCAGTCGCTCCACTTCATCCGCGCCCGGTTCCGATGCTAGAAAAGCTTGCAGGGCAAAGGTATCGAGGACGTAGTTATCGTCTTTGTTTTTTTGAGGACTTGCTGGCATGGTCGCGAACAAAGCGGCGCATCAATCGCTCTTCTCTCTGCCGTTCCTCGTTTCGAAATTCGTGGATCACTTCCGAAACGGGCCGCGCGAGCTTTACTGACCCTCGTAATGCTTTGATGGGATCTTTTGGGGCCGGAAGCACCGCAATGTGGCCCCCGACTTCCGTGACCATCACTTCACCATCGGTTGCGATGCCATATTTATCTCGAAGCTCTTTGGGAATCACAACCTGACCTTTTTCGCTAATAGACATTATCGGCATGTCATACTCCATCGGTAGAAGTATAACTGAATCCGTGCGAGTAAAACCAACCCAGTGTGTCCGCGATCTGGAATATGCGGCCGTCGAATCGTTGCACTTGTTTCGCCATGAGCCCGCTCGATCTCTTGTCGCGTGCGATCCAAGTCCTGCCGCGGATCACGCTCGAATCTATGGGCGGAGCACGTGCCGCTCCGCACGCGTCTGCATGTTCGAGACCCCTCCTTAATCATTACTGTGCTTACAATCCGCCCTCAAGCCACGACAGGTTTGTTGAACTTTGACGACCAAACAGATGCCTTCCGGGATTGAGCGGGCCCATTTCGGCGACGCACAGGAGCTAAATCTTGACAGTGCGCCGACACGCTGCGATAACGCACTGATGCTCTCCATCGATATCACTGAAACACTCCTGCCTTACAGCGAAGAAGACTACACACGATGGTGTAATAAAGATTGGTGGTTGTCAGGACAATGCAAAACATTGCTCCCGGAATCTGAATGGGACCGCATTGAATCCAAGTTCCGAAAACAGGCTACAGGACCGCCGGGGCCGGGAAATCACTTTGCGGAAACGCTGCAAATGCGTGCGCTCGAAGCCGAGGGGCTGAAATGGCAATACGAAGACGCGAGTTTCTTCGATTCGGATTTCTTCGATTGGGATTTCTTTCGACCACCTTTCGGGAGAGCTAGAGCTAAGGGTCACCCGAACGTGTACACACTGATGGTGGAAGCGTTCGGTGAAGACAAACTCCAGTGCATCAAGGAGTTGGCCGACGAATTCCGCGCCGCAACTGGGGTATCTGTAAAGAAGGCAGACCTCTTTGCTTATCGACAAGACGGCTGCCGGGTGATACCCGTCCGTTTCGTCGAATGCAAATTCAAGGACCCGGTCACGGAAGGCCAGTTGCTCGCGCTGGCGCTTATGGCCGATGTATTGAATATCCCTGTACAGTTGGTGCGCTACGTCGAACCCAACAGAATGTCCAGGGGCGGAGATCGCTATCAGAGAAAATTCTAAGGCCACATAGGAAGCGTGCTCATTCCGGGTTTCAAGGCCTCACTGGAAGGCTAAGAACCGGAGGATCGCTAGAACGGATTTTGCTTCAAGTGGCAAGGTGGAAGAGAAATATCGCGCAGCGGAACTACCTGAGGAAGCATGTTCCTCCTCCAGCAGTCCGTGAAACGGTAAAGCGCAGGAAAACGCCGGGCGCTCACTGTTCTTTAATCAGGGGGCCTGCCTGCAATATGCTGCCCGCGACTAGCTCTGTCTCGACTTTTGATTTTTGCCGGGGGAGCAGATTGACTTCGGTTTCAAAAGTTCGATAGCCCGGCAATTCGACTTTGACGCGATGCTTGCCGGGGCTCAGAAGCATGGAATGAAAGGCTCCACCAAAATCGGCGGCGTGCCCGATGTAACCATCATCCACAAACACGGCCGCGCGGTCGGGCTTCACGTTCAGTTTCAATTCCGCAGCATCAGAGCCGGGATAGGACACCCGAAGGTCCTGCGTCATCTGAAGATGCAGAATATGCACGCGCCCCGGTTCCACAACAAGGATTTGTTTGAAATTGTTATAGCCGGTTTGCCGCACGGAAATTTCATGTTGGCCTGGCAAGAGCATGATCTTCTTGTCGCCCTTTAGTTCCTTCAAGTAGCCCACATATTGACCGTCGATCCATACGCCGGAACTCTTCTCAATTTTCGTCGCGCCTGAAAATTTCACCTCGCCCATCACCCGGTTTTGCTGTGCTCCCGTGAAATCCGGAGCACAAAGCAGAAAGGCTAGGCCCAGAGTAACCAAGCTGAGGGGTTGAAAGGATTTGGTCGGAATCATGTTTCCCTCTTTCTACAGCGATTCTTGCACTTCCCAAGGCAACAACAGGCACAGCGCTTTCCAAAGTCACCGAAGATGGATTGGCGAACCTATTGAATCAACATTGTTTAGGAGAGCGCGAAGTTCAGGTATGCCGTTCCGGCAAGGAGGTGCGGCCAAAACCGGGAAATCTTTCACTTATCCCGCTTGTCCGTGCTTCGGGAGAGCGACAGAAAGTAGAGGCTGCAGATCGAGAGGATGAATGAGCTTGGGAGGTCGCCCTTGTCGACGAATGAATCCTGCGAGCAGAGGCTTAATGACTTGATCGCGGAGGATGGAATAAGCGGTCAACGTTGCAACGCCCTCGGCGGTGGTGGAGTAACGACGGGACTTGCCGATACGTTCCATGAGACCTTTGCCACGGATTTTTGACAGATTTAGTGAAGGACGTCTCGAACGCACCAGGGCGTGCGTGACGTGAGATCGAAAAGGGAAATAACGCTAAAACTAAGTGATGAATGGCGGCACCGCTGTGGATATGATTATGCAATCCTCAACATGGAAGGACGGTCCAATCCGCTAGATCCGCTTGGCGAATCCCATTTCCGCATTATTGCGGACGCTTCTTCCGACGCCATCATCAGCATTGACGAGCACAGCACCATCGTTTTCGCGAACGCGTCCGTTAAACGGGTTTTTGGCTACGAACCGAGAGAATTGCTTGGGTGCCCGCTGACCATTCTGATGCCGGAATATCTCCGGCATATTCATACCGCCGGAGTACACCGTTATTTGACCACGGGGGAGCGGCACATCAATTGGGGCGGAATCGAGCTTCCGGCGCTCCATTGCTCGGGGCGGGAGTTGTCGGTCGAAGTATCATTCGGCGAGTTCATGTCGAATAACCAGCATTTTTTCACGGGCGTGGTTCGCGACATCACGGAACGTAAAAGAACCGAAAGCCGGCGCCGGATGCAGGCCGCGGTGGGCGAGGTGCTCATGGAAAGCACCGCCACATCGGAGATTCCAACGAGGGTCTTGCAGGCGATTTGCTCGAATCTCCAATGGAAGGTCGGCGAATTGTGGGCGATCGATCTCAATACCGGAGAACTGAAGTTCGCTGCCGCCTGGCACGAACCGAGCCCCGAATTGGAGAATTTCGTGGAGGCTGCACGAGCGTTTGTCTTTACCGAAGGCCTCGGGCTGCCGGGACGTATCCTGAAGAGCGGCATTCCACACTGGATCCAGGAGCTACGAGAAGATGAGAACTTTCCGAGAAAAAGCATTGCTCTGGCCGCAGACTTGCATTCGTGCTTCGGTTTTCCGATTCGTGCGGCGGGGCAAATCGTGGCCGTCATGGAATTCTTTAATACGGAAATACAGGAACCCGACACGCAGTTGATGTACATGCTGAATTCCATCGGAGTCCAGATCAGCCAGTTTCTGAAACGCCGTCGCGCCGAGGAAGAGCGCGAGGCTCTGCTGGTCCGCGAACAAAATGCGCGAGCGGCTGCCGAAAAGGCGAGCCGGCTCAAGGATGAGTTCCTGACCGTTGTGTCTCACGAGCTTCGCACACCCATGACCGCGATTCTCGGCTGGACCGACTTGTTACGCCAGGGGGCCTTGGACGAAAAACGAAAAAGCCAGGCGATTGAAACCATCGCGCGCAATGCTTTGGCCCAAAGCCGTCTGGTGAATGACCTGTTGGATCTTTCGACAATCATTACCGGGAAAGTCCGGCTCAACGTCCAGCCGCTATATATTGCCTCTCCCGTGCATGCGGCCATCGAATCGATCCAGCCGGCTGCTGAGGCAAAACAAATACGGATCCATGCGGCGATTGATCCAAATGCGGGCCCGATCTCAGGAGATTCCGACCGGATTCAGCAAGTCGTTTGGAATTTGCTGTCGAATGCGGTCAAGTTCACACCCAAACACGGAACGATTCAAATCATTTTGGAAAAGCCCAATTCGCATGTCGAGCTCCGGGTTATCGATACGGGTGCAGGCATTACCGAGGAATTCCTGCCTTATGTTTTTGACCGTTTCCGGCAGGCCGACGCCTCCAGCACGCGGGAGCATGGAGGAATGGGCATTGGCCTGGCCATCGTGCGTCAGCTTGTCGAACTGCATGGCGGAACCGTGGGAGTAACGAGTCCTGGAAAAGGCCGGGGCGCAACCTTTTTGGTGAGGTTACCGATACGCGTTCTTCATCAGGAGTTGGACAAGGTTGACCCCGAGCTTGCCGCTCCCGCCCCCGCTCGAACGATCAATGTGCCGGAGCTAAAAGATCTGAAAGTGCTGGTCGTTGATGATCATGTCGAAACGCTCAACCTGGTCCAAGTTATTCTAGAGATGCAGGGTGCCAATGTAGCGACCGCTAGTTCCGCCGCGCAGGCGTTATCACTGCTTTCTTCAACTCAGCCGAATATTTTGATCAGTGATATCGGCATGCCGGGCGACGATGGCTACACGCTCATCCGCCGTGTACGCGAGCTTCAAGCTCCCTTGGGTCAGATTCCAGCGCTGGCCTTGACCGCTTATGCCCGCGAAGAAGATCGAAGCCGGGCACTTTGGGCCGGCTACGATGCTCACCTGGCGAAACCGATCACAGGGGAAAGTCTCCTGGCCGTCTGCGCAACCATCGCCCGCCGCGCTCGCCCCCTGGCTTAACCGTCATGCCGGGCCAAATATGCTCCTGAGCGTCGCGAAGGAAAGGGAAAGACCAATATTAGCGGCTCTCATTCGTTTAGAAGACCCCCAGACTAAGATCGCGAAGGCGAGCCGGGTCGCCGATAATGTCCACCCGCACGATCTTATCCTGAGCAAAGGTTAACCGCAGAGCTCGCTGCAGCTTTCCATGCGGAGCCCATACGAGTCCGACAGTACCATCGACAATTGCCGGCTCGACGTAATGTACGCCCACGTTTTTTGAAAACGCGACGGCTCCCCTGGCCCAGTTCCGTGCACCACGGATCTCTCGAGGTACACCTGACGGTGTCGTGGCCTCATCCAACCGTACGACGACGTCCGGATCGAGTACGGCCAGAAGCCCCTCGATGTCGCCGGCACGCAACGCTGTGAGGAATGCATCTGCCAGCTCTCGCTGTCGTTTCAAATCCGAATTTGCAGTGGACCCGACGCCTTGAACCCGGCGTCGTGCGCGGCTGGCAAGTTGCCGGCTTGCGATTGGGGAACGCCCGACGATCGGGGCGATTTCGTCAAAGGACAGACCAAACATGTCATGGAGCACGAACGTCAGCCGCTCGGCCGGAGCCAATCTGTCGAGCATGACCAGAACGGCGACGCCGACAGCATCAGCCATAACGGCTTCCTGCTCCGGATCGATGGCATACGCGGCACTGCGGGTTGCGCCCGCTGGACTATCGGGCAAAACTTCTTCGCGCCGGGACGATCGCGTGCGCAGGATATCCAGGCAAATGCGGGCAACCACTGTTGTCAGCCAGCCCGGCATCTGAACGGCTGAGTCGCAACCATGCTTCCTGCACTGCGTCGTCGGCGTCATTCAGCGATCCCAACATACGGTATGCGACTGCCCGCAAATGGCTTCGGTTTTCCTCAAACCGCCCGGCAAGCCAATCCTGTGCGACCATCCGTGCAGACCCTCCGCGCCTCAATCATTACATTGACGAATGCAACGCATCGAATGTGACACAGGTACATCACTTTTTTTCGCGTCACAATTCACGGCGCAGATCCGTCATCTCAGTAAGGAGAAAAAATCCTACTTTGAT